>OMBQ01002002.1_pt1 | contig 14184 bp, 9 predicted proteins | sample 1674311 | NCBI WGS metagenome assembly OMBQ01 (sample SAMEA103958160, study PRJEB25191) | human gut metagenome | biome: human-associated habitat [ENVO:00009003]; feature: intestine environment [ENVO:2100002]; material: feces | place: Germany | collected 2013/2015 | reverse complement strand
CCATCAGCAAAAGGGGATGATAAGTTTATCACCACCGACTATTTGCAACAGTGCCTGCCTGAAAGCGTGCGTATTGCCTGAAAACACAACCCGCTACGGGGGAGACTTACCCGAAATCTGATTTATTCATAGATGGTCGCCTCCTGTTTGCCAAGCTAAATATGTTGTGGTGGCTTTACTGGTCATCGATTGCAGCCATAGATCCGGACTTTGCCGAGGTGATGTAAAATACCTCTGTCCCTGATGGAATACGCTGATGGAGGCCTCTATCAACAAAGCGCTCTTTCAGGAGCCTTGAATAAACCGGGTTTTCCCCATCGCGGTCTGACCTGTCTTGCCATCACTTCATGCTTGCCTGGGCAATCGGTGGTGTTGTTTCTGTCTTACTGATTAAGCAACTTAAGCGCTTATTATTGGTGCACAATACTCCCGCTCTTTGACCAGGAGCGCCCACACAGTCCGCGCATTCTTGTTAGCCAATGCTACCGAGGCAATGTTGTTATTCCGGCGCGCCATTAGCTGGTTAGCCCAGCTCGATACGGCATCCTGTTTATGTTTGGCCGACTGCAATACCGCCCTGGCACCATGGATAAGCAAGGTCCTCAAATAGGTATCACCTCGCTTGCTTATCCCGAGCAGGACTTGTTTACCCCCACTGGAGTGCTGACGTGGAACCAATCCGAGCCAGGCAGCCAGTTGTCGGCCATTCTCGAAATTGTTGGCTTTACCAATGGTCGCAATCAGCGCGCTGGCGGTAACAGGGCCAATACCAGGGATCTTGCCGATACGCTGGCAGCTTGTCGAGTGTAGCGATGACATCGAACAGGTACGCCATGTGGTGCTGTAGTAGACTCAGCTGTGTACGAAACAGGACGGGTAACGGGTTATGCGCATCTTCCACGAGCTCAGGTAATCGTCGCTGTAGCTGCTGGATACCTCGGGGGACGACAATGCCAAATTCGGCCAATAACCCCCTGATTTGATTGGCTTGTGCGGTTCGCTGTTTGATGAAGCTCTGACGACTCCGGTGAAGTGCCAATACGGCTTGCTGCTCAGCGGTTTTGACCGGCACGAACCGCATGTTAGGTCGAGTGACGGCTTCACAAATAGCTTCAGCGTCTGCAGCATCATGCTTATTGGTTTTAACATAGGGTTTGACGAACTGAGGGGCCATCAGTTTGACATTATGGCCCATCGATATCAGTTTATTGGCCCAGAAATGAGCAGATGCACAGGCCTCCATGCCGATCAAACAGGGTGGGATGTTGGCAAAAAAGGAGGCCATTTGTGCCCGTCTGAGTTGTTTGTTGAACAACCGTTTTCCGTGCTCGTCAACCCCATGGATCTGGAAAACGTTTTTTGCCAAATCGATTCCAATAGTTTTAACGTTCATGATAGCAGCGCTCCGTTCAATGAGTGACGATTTATCGTCCCACTGTGGCACAAGAGATGGGAGGCGACCATTCCATTAACAAAGCCCTTCAACTCAGCAAAAGTTCGATTTATTCAACAAAGCCTTTTTTTATATACGATCTGACGAATTCAGCAGAAGGAAACTCATCATTCGTGACGAAATAAAAATTAGTTTCCCCATTAATATAGAAATGAGTGTTTACTCACAGAAAGAAAATCAGGAGTAATTATTCTGAAGACAGATAATACAGAAGTCGTACAGCGCATTTAACTCACTTCTCAGGAGGTTAATCACTCTCTATTTGTGGACAACCGACATGTCTTAAGGCTCTGGAATAACGTGTTGATATTTCGATGCGTAGCATGCAGCGGAATATTACCGGATCAATAAAGCAGGAAGAGGCGTTTTAATTCTTTCCGCAGGATGATAGTAGGGTGACTGCCATGTCTGATTATAATGAAAAAAGTGCGATCTCCGCACTTCTCGCAGGTCATTGTTCCGATCCATTTTCCGTGCTTGGCATGCACTCAACCGATGCGGGTCTGGAAGTGCGCGCATTATTACCCGATGCCACCGATGTATGGGTGATTGAACCGAAAACCGGGCGCAAAGTCGGTAAACTCGAATGCCTCGACACACGCGGGTTCTTTAGCGGCGTTCTGCCGCGCCGGAAAAATCCTTTTCGTTACCAGCTGGCCGTCACCTGGCACGGTCAGCAAAACCTGATTGACGACCCCTATCGCTTTGGCCCGCTGCTGCAGGAGCTTGATGCCTGGCTGCTCGCTGAAGGGACTCATCTGCGGCCCTACGAGACGCTGGGAGCCCATGCCGACACCATGGACGGCGTCACCGGGACGCGTTTTTCCGTCTGGGCGCCGAACGCCCGTCGTGTGTCGGTGGTCGGACAGTTCAACTACTGGGACGGCCGCCGCCACCCGATGCGTCTGCGCAAAGAGTCCGGCATCTGGGAGCTGTTTGTCCCCGGCGCGCATAACGGCCAGCTGTATAAGTTCGAGCTGATTGACGCCCACGGCCACCTGCGGGTGAAATCCGACCCGTATGCCTTTGAGGCACAGATGCGCCCGGAAAGCGCGTCGCTTATCTGCGGCATGCCGGAAAAGGTCGAACAGCCACAGTCCCGTCAGCAGGCCAACCAGTTTGATGCACCGATTTCGATTTATGAAGTGCACCTTGGCTCGTGGCGCCGCCACGCCGATAACCATTTCTGGCTCAGCTACCGCGAGCTGGCGGACCAGCTGGTGCCTTACGCGAAGTGGATGGGCTTCACCCATCTGGAGCTGCTGCCGGTAAACGAACATCCGTTCGACGGCAGCTGGGGCTATCAGCCCACCGGGCTGTACGCGCCGACCCGCCGTTTTGGTACCCGTGAAGACTTCCGCTACTTCCTGAATGCTGCCCATGCCGCGGGTCTGAACGTGATCCTCGACTGGGTGCCGGGCCACTTCCCGTCGGATGACTTTGCGCTGGCATCGTTCGACGGCACCGCGTTGTATGAACACAGCGACCCGCGAGAAGGTTATCACCAGGACTGGAATACGCTGATCTACAACTACGGTCGCCGTGAAGTCAGCAACTTTCTGGTCGGGAACGCGCTGTACTGGATTGAACGCTTCGGGATCGACGCCCTGCGCGTGGATGCGGTTGCGTCAATGATCTACCGCGACTACAGCCGCAAAGAGGGGGAGTGGGTGCCCAATGAGTACGGCGGCCGGGAAAACCTCGAAGCGATTGAATTTCTGCGCAATACCAACCGTGTGCTCGGTGAGCAGACGCCGGGAGCGGTCACGATGGCGGAGGAGTCCACCGACTTCGCCGGGGTTACACGACCGTCTTCTACGGGCGGTCTTGGCTTCTGGTTCAAATGGAACCTCGGCTGGATGCATGACACCCTCGACTATATGCAGCTCGATCCCATCTATCGTCGTTATCATCACGACAAGATGACCTTCGGGATGCTCTACAACTACACCGAAAACTTCGTGTTGCCGCTGTCACACGATGAAGTGGTTCACGGCAAAAAATCGATTCTTGACCGGATGCCTGGCGATGCCTGGCAGAAGTTCGCCAACCTGCGCGCCTACTACGGCTGGCTGTTTGCCTTCCCCGGTAAAAAGCTGCTGTTTATGGGCAACGAGTTTGCCCAGGGGCGGGAGTGGAACCACGACGCCAGCCTCGACTGGCATCTGCTGGAAGGGGGCGACAACTGGCATCACGGGGTGCAGCGTCTGGTGCGCGATCTGAACCATACCTATCGCCACCATAAGGCACTGCACGAACTGGATTTTGACCCCTACGGCTTTGAATGGCTTGTTGTGGATGACCACGAACGGTCGGTGTTTATCTTTGTCCGTCGCGATAAAGCCGGGAACGAGATAATCGTGGCGAGCAACTTCACGCCAGTACCGCGTCACGGCTATCGCTTCGGGATTAACCAGCCGGGGCGCTGGCGTGAAGAGCTGAACACCGACTCGATGCACTACCACGGGAGCAACACCGGCAACGGCGGCTGCGTGGCAAGCGAGGCGATCGCCAGCCACGGTCGGGAGCATTCGCTGTCGGTGACTCTGCCGCCGCTGGCGACAATCTGGCTGGTACGGGAATCTGCAGGGCAATAAAACGCGCAGCTGATTTATTGCAGCTGACTTATTACCGGAGGTGATCACTTCTGAATTATTTTGCAGAAGAGTGAGGCTTTTTCTTCATTATTTTCTTTTATGGCTTTTATTTAATGGCAGGACATTATTATGAGTAAACTTGAATATACTGACAACTTAATGCTGTCGCGCCAGTTACCGCTTAAATCCGTGGCCCTGATCCTCGCCGGCGGACGTGGCACACGATTAAAAGACCTGACCACTATTCGCGCAAAACCTGCGGTGCATTTCGGCGGTAAATTCAGAATTATTGATTTTGCTTTATCGAATTGTATTAACTCCGGAATAAGACGTATCGGGGTCATTACACAATATCAGTCCCATTCACTGGTGCAGCATATTCAACGCGGCTGGGCATTCTTTAACGAAGAAATGAATGAGTTCGTGGATTTATTACCGGCGCAGCAGCGGGTGCATGGTGAGAACTGGTATCGGGGGACGGCGGATGCCGTGACCCAGAATCTGGATATTATCCGCCGCTATGATGCGGAATATGTCGTTATTCTGGCCGGGGACCATATCTATAAACAAGATTATTCGCGGATGCTGCTCGATCACGTTGAAAAAGGGGCGCGCTGTACCGTGGCCTGCCTGCCGGTCCCGGTTGAAGAGGCAAGCGCTTTTGGCGTCATGGCCGTGGATGAGAATGACAAAATCATTGAATTTGTTGAAAAACCGGCTAATCCGCCCACCATTCCTGGCGATGAAACCCGCTCGCTTGCCAGTATGGGCATTTATGTGTTTGATGCGGAATATCTCTACCAGCTGCTGGCAGAAGACGATCGGGATGAACACTCCACCCATGATTTTGGCAAAGATATTATCCCCAGAATTACGGCGGCAGGTGAAGCCTATGCGCATCCGTTCCCGCGCTCCTGCGTCCAGTCAGATAATAATGCCGAGCCCTACTGGCGGGATGTCGGAACCCTTGAAGCGTACTGGAAAGCAAATCTTGATTTAGCCTCCGTGGTGCCTGAGCTGGATGTTTATGACCGTAACTGGCCGATCCGTACTTATGTCGAATCGCTGCCCAGCGCCAAATTTGTTCAGGACCGTTCCGGCAGCCACGGCATGACCATGAATTCTCTGGTCTCCGGCGGCTGTATTATTTCTGGCTCGGTGGTGGTGCAGTCGGTTCTATTTTCCAAAGTTCGGATTAACTCGTTCTGTAATATAGATTCGTCGGTTGTATTGCCGGGCGTGTGGATTGGCCGCTCTTGCCGGATAAGGCGCTGCGTGATCGATCGCGGCTGCGTGATCCCGGAGGGAATGGTCATTGGCGAAAATGCCGTTGAAGATGCGCGGCGCTTTTATCGTTCGGAAGAGGGTATCGTTCTGGTTACCAAAGAAATGCTGGAAAGACTTGAAGTATGAGCCCATTTGCGGAAAAAGCGCGTCCGGCGGCAGGGACAATATTGCCCTGTCGCGGGTCGTCTCTGTGGCTGAATAATAAGGAGCATACATGCAAGTTTTACATGTAGGAGCAGAGATGTTCCCGCTGTTAAAAACGGGCGGACTGGCCGACGTCACCGGCGCGCTCCCGGCGGCGCAAATTGCCGATGGGCTGGATACCCGCGTGCTGCTGCCAGGGTTTCCGGCGATCCGCAACGGGATACAGGAGCCGCAGGTGGTAGCCAGCAGGGAGACATTCGCCGGGCCGATGACGCTGCTGTTCGGCGACTTTAACGGCGTGGGCATCTATCTGATTGATGCCCCACATCTCTATGACCGACCGGGTAATCCTTATCATGACCAACAGATGCAGGATTATCCCGATAACGTACTGCGTTTCGCATTGCTGAGCTGGGTCGGAGCCGAGCTTGCCGGCGGTCTGGACCCGTTCTGGCGACCTGAAATCATCCACGCCCATGACTGGCACGCGGGCCTCACGCCGGCGTATCTGGCCGCCCGCGGCAACCCGGCCAAATCGGTGTTTACGGTGCACAACATTGCCTATCAGGGGCTGTTCCAGGCCCGGCATATGGCGGAGATCGCTTTACCGGGGGCATTCTTCCAGATGCACGGAGTGGAGTTTAAAGGGCAGATCTCCTTCCTCAAGGCGGGCCTCTATTTCGCTGACCATATCACCACCGTCAGCCCGACCTATGCCCGTGAAATAACCGAACCGCAGTATGCGTTCGGTCTGGAAGAGCTGCTGCGGCAGCGTCAGCGAGAAGGGAGGCTGTCGGGGATCCTTAACGGGGTCGATGAAAGCATCTGGGATCCACGCAGCGATTCATTGCTGGCGGCGCATTACGACCCGGCCTCGCTGGCTGAGAAGGCGAAGAACAAGCAGCAGCTGCAAACGATGCTGGGGCTGAAAGAGGACGCTCGGGCGCCGTTGTTCACGGTAGTCAGTCGCCTGACCAGCCAGAAGGGGCTGGATCTGCTCCTTGACGCGCTGCCGGGGTTAGTTGAGCAGGGAGGACAGCTGGCGCTACTGGGCTCCGGGGACCCTGATTTGCAGGCCCGTTTTCTTGCCGCCGCGGCGCAATATCCCGGGCAGGTGAGTATCCGGATCGGCTACGATGAGGCGCTGTCGCACCAGATGATCGGCGGCGCCGACGTCATCCTGGTTCCCAGCCGTTTTGAACCCTGCGGCCTGACCCAGCTTTATGGCCTGCGCTACGGCACATTGCCGCTGGTTCGCCGCACCGGCGGACTGGCCGATACCGTCGCCGATTGTTCTCTCGAAAACCTTGCTGACGGCCTCGCGACCGGATTTGTGTTTACCGACAGCGAGACAGCGTCGTTATTACGTGCCATCCGCCGGGCCTTTGTTCTGTGGTCCCGTCCATCGCTGTGGCGGTACGTGCAACGTCAGGCAATGAGCATGGATTTTAGCTGGCAGATTGCCGCAAAGTCTTTCCACCAGCTGTATCAGCGCATTATTTAATTACTACGGATAAGAAAAATGGAACCACGCGTAAGTTATATTTCACCCAGGCTGAATGAAGAAGCGCTGCAGCATGCTATCGCTTATAAGCTCATGTTTATCCTTGGTAAAGACCCTTCACTTGCCAATAAACATGAGTGGCTCAACGCCACGCTGTTCGCCGTGCGCGATCGGCTGGTAGAGCGCTGGCTACGGGCGCATCGGGCGCGGATCTCGCAGCAGGCAAGGCAGGTTTATTATCTGTCGATGGAGTTTCTCATCGGTCGTACCCTCTCTAATGCCTTACTGTCGCTGGGCATCTATGAGGATGTTAAAACGGCGCTGGCAGGAATGGGGCTGGATCTGGAAGAGCTGATTGATGAGGAGAACGATCCGGGCCTGGGCAACGGCGGTCTCGGTCGTCTGGCGGCCTGTTTTCTCGACTCCCTCGCCACGCTGGGGTTGCCAGGACGCGGCTACGGCATCCGCTACGACTACGGCATGTTTAAGCAAAACATCATCGACGGCCGGCAGATGGAGTCACCGGACTACTGGCTGGAATACGGTAACCCGTGGGAGTTCGAGCGCCATAAAACCCGCTATACCGTCCGCTTTGGCGGGCGCATTCAGCATGAGGGCAAAAACTCGCGCTGGCTGGAAACCGAAGAGATTATTGCGGTGGCCTACGATCAGATTATCCCGGGTTATGAAACCGATGCGACCAACACCCTGCGTTTGTGGAGCGCCCAGGCCAGCAGCGAAATTAACCTCGGTAAATTTAATCAGGGGGACTATTTCGCCGCCGTGGAGGATAAGAACCATTCCGAGAACGTTTCCCGCGTGCTTTACCCGGACGACTCGACCTATTCCGGGCGTGAACTGCGCCTGCGTCAGGAGTATTTCCTTGTTTCGGCGACGGTACAGGACATCCTCACCCGTCATTACCAGCTGTATCAAACCTATGACAACCTGGCGGATAAAATTGCTATCCACCTCAATGACACCCATCCGGTGCTGTCGATCCCGGAGCTGATGCGTCTGCTGATTGACGAACACCGCTTCAGCTGGGATGACGCGTTTGAGGTGACCTGTCGGGTCTTCTCCTACACCAACCATACCCTGATGAGCGAAGCGCTGGAGACCTGGCCTGTCGATATGCTGGGGAAAATCCTGCCGCGCCATTTGCAGATTATCTTCGAGATTAATGACTATTTTCTGAAAACGATGCAGGAGCACTATCCCGATGATATGGCGTTGCTGAGCCGGACCTCGATTATTGATGAGTCCAATGGTCGCCGCGTGCGGATGGCCTGGCTGGCGGTAGTGGTCAGTCACAAGGTTAACGGCGTGTCGGAACTGCACTCCCGGCTGATGGTGGAGTCGCTATTTGCCGATTTCGCCAGAATCTTTCCGCGCCGCTTCACCAACGTGACTAACGGCGTCACGCCGCGCCGCTGGCTGGCTGCCGCTAACCCGTCCCTTGCCGCGGTTCTGGACCGCCATATCGGCCAGACCTGGCGAACGGATTTAAGCCAGCTGAGCGAAATGGGGGAATATCAGGATTATCCGCTGGTTAACCAGGCCGTCAGCGCCGCCAAACTGGCGAATAAACAGCGTCTGGCCGATTATATCGCCCGTCAGCTGGGCGTGGTGGTGAACCCGAACGCGCTGTTTGATGTGCAAATTAAACGGATCCACGAATATAAACGCCAGCTGATGAATGTGCTGCATGTGATCACCCGCTACAACCGTATCAAGGCGGACCCGCAGGCCGAATGGGTGCCGCGAGTGGTGATTTTCGCCGGCAAAGCCGCGTCCGCTTACCACACGGCAAAACAGATCATCCATCTGATAAACGACGTCGCCAAAGTCATCAACAGCGATCCGCAGATTGGCGACAGACTAAAGGTGGTGTTCATTCCCAACTACAGCGTCAGTCTGGCGCAGATGATCATTCCGGCCGCGGACCTTTCTGAGCAGATTTCGCTGGCAGGGACTGAAGCCTCCGGGACCAGTAATATGAAGTTCGCCCTCAACGGTGCGCTGACCATTGGCACGCTGGACGGCGCCAACGTTGAGATGTTGGAGCACGTGGGTGAGGACAATATCTTTATCTTCGGTAATACCGCTGCAGAGGTCGAGGCGCTGCGCAGCAACGGTTATCAGCCGCGTGATTACTACGACCAGGATCAAGAGCTGCGCCAGGCGCTGACCCAGATGGGGACCGGGGTGTTCAGCCCACAGGAGCCGGGCCGCTATCGCGGTCTGCTGGATTCGCTGATCAACTTTGGCGACCACTATCAGGTGCTGGCCGATTACCGCAGCTATGTTGACTGTCAGGACAAGGTGGATGCGCTCTACCGAACCCCGGAAGAGTGGACCGCCAAAGCGATGCTCAACATAACCCACATGGGCTATTTTTCATCGGACCGTACGGTGCGGGAGTATGCGCAAAAGATCTGGTATATCGACAAAACGCAACTCTGAGCGCGTACTGACAACCAGGAAACGCCGGGGCGGGTGGCAGGAGACCGGCCCCGTCGATGAGCGACCCGGCAGCAACACATAAATAAGCCTGACGGATATGACAGGAGAGAAAAATGACGGACAGTAAACGCGCAGGGGAGCCTGCACAACAGAGTGATTTGATTAACGTCGCTCAGCTGACCGCGCAGTACTACGTACTGAGGCCGGAAGCGGGCAACGCGGAGCATGCGGTGAAGTTTGGTACCTCTGGCCATCGTGGCAGTGCAGGGCGCCATAACTTCAATGAGCAGCATATTCTGGCGATCGCGCAGGCGATTGCGGAAGACCGCGCCAGGAACGGGATTACCGGTCCCTGCTACGTGGGTAAAGATACCCACGCGCTCTCCGAACCGGCCTTTATTTCCGTACTGGAAGTGCTGGCGGCCAACGGCGTTGATGTTATCGTGCAGGAACACAACGGTTTCACCCCGACGCCGGCCATTTCCAATGCCATCCTGGTGCACAACAAAAAAGGTGGTCCGCTGGCAGACGGCATCGTGATCACGCCGTCTCATAACCCGCCGGAAGATGGCGGTATTAAGTACAACCCGCCGAACGGCGGCCCGGCGGATACCAACGTCACCAAAGTGGTAGAGAATCGCGCTAACGAACTGCTGGCCTCGGGTCTGCAGGGCGTCAGGCGCATCTCCCTCGATGCGGCACTGGCATCCGGTCATGTTAAAAAGCAGGATCTGGTACAGCCGTTTATCGAAGGGCTGGCGGATATCGTCGACATGGCGGCAATTCAGAAAGCCGGCCTCAAGCTCGGGATCGATCCGCTGGGCGGGTCCGGTATCGAATACTGGAAACGTATTGCCGGGCACTACAAGCTCGACCTGACTATCGTCAACGATCACGTCGATCAAACCTTCCGCTTTATGCATCTGGATAAAGACGGCGCCATTCGCATGGACTGCTCATCTGAGTGCGCAATGGCGGGCCTGCTGGCGCTGCGCGATAAGTTTGACCTGGCTTTTGCTAACGATCCAGATTATGACCGTCACGGCATCGTCACGCCGGCAGGGCTGATGAACCCGAACCACTATCTGGCGGTGGCGATTAACTACCTGTTCCAGCATCGCCCGCAGTGGGGCCAGGATGTGGCGGTGGGCAAGACGCTGGTCTCTTCCGCGATGATCGACCGTGTGGTGAACGACCTCGGCCGCAGGCTGGTTGAAGTGCCGGTGGGCTTTAAATGGTTTGTTGACGGCCTGTTCGACGGCAGCTTCGGCTTCGGCGGAGAAGAGAGCGCGGGCGCCTCGTTCCTGCGTTTTGACGGAACGCCGTGGTCGACCGACAAAGACGGGATCATCATGTGCCTGCTGGCGGCGGAAATCACCGCCGTCACCGGTAAAAACCCGCAGGAGCACTACGACGAACTGGCCGCCCGCTTCGGCGCGCCGAGCTATAACCGGCTGCAGGCTTCGGCCACTTCCGCACAGAAAGCGGTGCTGTCGAAGCTGTCGCCGGAAATGGTCAGGGCCAGTCAGCTGGCGGGTGACCCGATCACTGCGCGTCTGACCGCCGCGCCGGGCAACGGCGCATCGATTGGTGGCCTGAAAGTGATGACCGACAACGGCTGGTTCGCCGCCCGACCGTCAGGTACGGAAGACGCTTACAAGATCTACTGCGAGAGCTTCCTCGGGGAAGCACATCGCAAGCAGATCGAGAAAGAAGCGGTGGAAATCGTGAATAGCGTGCTAGCGGCGCACCAGTAGAGCAGTTGACGTACTCCGCTGAGCCGGAGTACGTCATAGTTACCCGGCGACACCAATACAGGCACCACTTTGTCAGAACATAAGGAACGGGACGCTTCGCAAAAGGTATTGCTGCGGGGACTATATGAATATCTATGTTATTACCAATAATAATTTCATGCTTGTAGGTCTGAAATGTATGTTCAGCGACAACAGCCTCTCCGTCAACAGGGTTGTGTTTTCACGGGTCAGCGATATTGCCTTCAGCAACAGCGATGTGGTGATTGTGGAGTCAGAGCTGAACACCGGCGATGCCGAACGTCTCAAGTACCTACACATTTCACCGGTCAATCTTATCTTTTTATTAAAACCGGCGTCAGGAATGAGCGGGACAGGGCGTGAAGCGGTATGCATTGACACTGAATTAAGCGGTAATGAATATCTCATGATGAGGCAGGCGTTTAAAAAAATGGGGATCAATCTGAAGAGGGACAAGTTGTCATTTACCAAAAGAGAAACACATGTTATCAATATGATTTTAAATGGTTATTCGATAGATGAAATTTCCCGTAGCCTGCTGATCTCCAAAAAAACGGTTCAGTCTTTTGTCGGTATTGTTTTGCATAAACTGAATACCACCAAAATAAGTGGAATATACCGCAAAAAAAATCTCATCATCGACAGTTTTGCCAGGAGGAGCCTGCATCGTTAGGATGCCCTATAAACTAATGATCTGCTTATGGAAAGTCACTATCTCATATATTAAGTTTCAACTAAATTTGTTATAAATTATTTTATGTTGTTATGTTGAACGGGGTTTGATTATTGGTATGCTTCAGAAAAAATAAACATACATCATGGGTGCTAACATGATGAAAATATATGAAACTATAGTCATCAAATGATTTAAGCATACAATAAATAATATAGGATTATATCCTCTATCTGTGAATGGTGGGCGGCAGAGGAAAAACGGGATATATATTTATGCATTTCATCTTTTTATTATAAAAAACTGTTATGTAAATTCTGTAGCGGGAGGGGGTATGTTTAGTGAAGACGCACACTATGAATTTCTAAAAAGATATTACAGAGCGGAGTTTTTTGAAGGAAGAAATGGTTCCATTTGGGGAATAAATTATTCTTACAATTTGGCAAGGGTGGGTATGAATATGCTTGAAAGATATGGCTATGGGATAATATTAAAGCATGAATCTATCACTGGTGAAACCATTTACTATGATCGTAGTCTGACGATACTATTTGGTGACAGAATTACACAGGCCCTGGGAGGTCAGTATTGCAACAGAGAAATGAGAGAATAATGATTTAATATATTTTTTAATCGCTCGTTAAACATTGGAACTTTTCTCAGAACGTGACTGCAATGTCTTCAACGCATCTAACATGTCGTCGCCGTTCAGTGAGCGCTGCGATTATTTCTCTGTTGGTTTTCTGCGCCGCCGCAAAGAGCCATCACCGGCAGGGATCGCCTGTGAACGGTTGTTATCGCGTTTATCCTGAACATCAATCTAAATTGAAATGTCCGCATGTAGGTTATGTTTCAGCCTTTGCCGAAGATGTCTTTACTCCGGGTCTGAAGTTGCTGCAGGGCTTCCAGCATGTCGTTATGGTCCAGACTTCGTTGTGATTTCTTGCCGGGTTGTTTCTTTCTGCGTGAGGTCTGGCCGTCCAGTGATGGCAGGGCCTGTGAGCGGGTGTTGTCCCGTTTGTCCTGAACCAGCTTTATCATTTCCAGGGCACGTCCCAGACGCTTGTTGTCGATGATGGCGCCCTGGTCCAGTTCTCCCAGTCGGTCGTAAGTGGTAAAGGGCAGGGAAGTGCCGCTGGCCCGGAGCTCAATGTCACCATCCGGGTATTGCCATACCTCGATGTACTTCCCCTGAAAACGCCGGTTTTCTTCATTATCTTCAAGCAGATAAAGCTTTTTATCATACTGTAATGTCAGGTTTTTCGAGACCTTACGCTGCTCGCGCCAGGTGAATGTCGCCTGCAGGTTTTCGCCATTATCCAGCTGGCGATGTACGTCAAAATCGTGACGTGGCGGCTTTGCAAACCGACGGTTGTAATCTTCCATGAACTCATCAGCAAAGGCGTTTGCAGCCTCAGGTGTGCTGATACCGCGGAGCCGCAGTTCCTTGACCAGGCGGTCCTGTAATGTCAGATGAGCCCGTTCAACACGCCCCTTGGCTGAACTGGTGTTGGCACAGATACCAGTGATATTCAGCTCGTTCATGGCACGACCAAACTGAGTCTGGCCATCTCCGCCGGTGGCCTGCTTGTTGTTGATCCTGAAGACGCTGGCTTTGTCGCTGTAGAATGCCAGAGGCTTACCGTAGCGCTCCAGATATCCCCGGGTGGCTTCAAAATAGGTGAACGTGGACTCCGAACTGACGAACAGAAGCTGCATCAACCGACTTGTTGCATCATCAACGTAAACGAGCAGCGTGCAGGCCGGACCACGGTCCTCGAACCAGCGATGTTCACTGCCATCAATCTGGATGAGTTCGCCGGTGCAGGCCCGACGTGGGCGTGGCTGATGCACACGAGGTGGCCGTAACTTACGAGGGATCCATAAACCATCCCGGGTCATAAGCTTACGTACAGTCTCTTTAGCAAGATAAAGGTCATGAATCTCAGCAAGCTTCTCGCAGGCCAATGTCGGGCCAAAGTCGGCGTAACGTTCGCGAATGATGCGCAGCGCACGCTCAGCGAGGCCAGGCATCAACTGTCGGTTACTAGGCTGACCACGTCGGCGGTTAACCCGCGATAGCGGTCCGTGTTCACGATAGCGCTCGAGTAGCCGGCGGCAGTGCCTGTCAGAGATCTCAAGTCGGGTTGCTGCAAGACGCGTGGTAAGACGCCGGTCGATAACGTCCTGCAGGATCCTGAGTCGGTTTACATCGTTCATCGAGAAAAACTCCGTTCCGTATGCCGTCATGAGTCTCATCCTTTGAAAGCAGCGATCGCGGTGGC
>OMBQ01001999.1_pt1 | contig 14214 bp, 12 predicted proteins | sample 1674311 | NCBI WGS metagenome assembly OMBQ01 (sample SAMEA103958160, study PRJEB25191) | human gut metagenome | biome: human-associated habitat [ENVO:00009003]; feature: intestine environment [ENVO:2100002]; material: feces | place: Germany | collected 2013/2015 | reverse complement strand
CAGTCGATCTCACGGAACAACGCGTCCAGGTACTCTCCCATCCGGGGCGCCCATCGGCTCATGGGATAGGAGGTAAAGGAGCAATAGAGGCAGGTTGTCGGGCAGAAAGGAATGCCGATATATACATCGCATGCGCGCGCGCGCCGATCCATCAGCCCCTGCTGTGCGTCGAGAATTTCATCGAGCAGATCAATCTTTTCCTGCGACAGATCAAACAGGTCTTGCAGCGTATGTCTGGCCTCGCCGCGCGTTTTTCCGTTTTCCAGTTGCTGGTAATACAGCCTCGTCGGTCGGATTCCCGTCAAGGAGCCCCATGCAGGCTGCCGCCCGGACAGACGCTTGAGAAGCATATAGCAGCAGCGCTTAATCAAGCGTTTCTTCTGGCGTTTTTCCTCAAGGCCGCCGAAAACCGCCGGGGCGCTGAGCGTATTTTGTTCCGTCCTGCCGCTGCAATCCGTTAAAACGAAGGTTTCGCGCCATTCCCCGTCTGCTTCCTCATGGATATGCGTGAGACGCGCGTCAGCCTGCTGCGTTTCCTCCACAGCCGCTCCCTCGCCGTAAAACAGGCGCACGACGTCGCCGATATCGTTTTGAAACGCAGGAAGCGATGTTTGGACAGCGATCTTCACGCATTTGCCTCCTGTTCCCAGGCGATCTTCGTTTTCATGCCGTGGCCGGGGTAACAGACGGTATTGCCCGGCAGTTTCAGCAGCCGTTTCAGGGAGAGCGCCATTTGCAGCGAGTTTCCGCCCGCCAAATCCACTCGGCCATATCCCTGATAGAACAGTGTGTCGCCGCAAAACAACGTCTTTTCATGCCGATAACAGACCGAACCCGGCGTATGTCCCGGCGTGTGCAGCACGTCAAAGTGAATGCCCGCCTCTTCCACGCAGTCGTCCTCTTCGAGCAGGACATCCGCATCCGGCAGCGTGAGCTGTGCGCCGACAACGCCGGAGAGATTCAGCGAGGGATCGGCAAGCGCCGGTGCGTCCAGCTTATGCACATAAAGCTTTACGCCGTCCTTCAGCCACGGTCTGGCGTAGAGCATGTGATCGAAATGCGCGTGCGTGAGCAGCACCGCCTTGACCTCTCTGCCGCAGACCGCGCCGTTGACCGCCGCATATTCCGCGCCGGGATCAATCAGCACGCACTGATTCGAGCCGGACGCGCCCACCACGTAGGTGTTCACATCCAGCGGGCCGCCCGTCACGGTTTTGATATCCAGCTCCATCAGAACGTCCTCCTTGAATCAATCAGCAGTGTCACCGGGCCGTCGTTGACGAGCGAAACCTTCATATCTGTCTGGAAAATGCCGGTTTCCACATGAATCCCCGCCTCGCGCAGCCCCTGACAATATGCGTCGTACATCGGCACGGCCACTTCCGGCCTTGCCGCGCGGATGAAGCTCGGACGGCGGCCATGGCGGACGTCGCCATGCAGCGTGAACTGGGAAATCGCCAGAATTTCGCCGCCCGCATCGAGGATGGAGCGATTCATCTTGTCGTTTTCATCTTCAAAAATGCGGAGATTGACGGTTTTATCCACGCAATAGCGCACATCCTCCGCGGTATCGCCATCCTCAACGCCGCAAAGCACCATGAATCCCTTGCCGATGCGCCCGACTTCCCTTCCGTCCACCTTGACGCTTGATTCGAGCACCCTCTGTACCACCAGTCTCATGTATGTGTCCTTTCGCTTCCGCTTACACGCGGAAAATCTCTATAGTATCCTGCCGCTTGGCAATCTGTTTAATCACCCAGTCCAGCTCCTGCTTGTTGGCCACCTGAAGCGTCAGTTCAATCGAGCAGGTCTGGTTGTTGTTGACCTTGGCATTGAGCGCGCAGACCGTCACCTTCTGCGCGGACAGATAGCTCATCAGGTCGGCCAGCAGGTTGTGACGATCCTGCGCGAGAATCTGAATCGAGCCGTTATACGAGGAATTGACCGTGTCGCTCCACTCGGCCTTCACCCAGCGCGCGGGGTCATGCGATGCGTTGACGTTGACACATTCCTTGGAATGGATCGTCACGCCGCGTCCGCGCGTGATATAGCCGATGATTTCGTCGCCCGGCAGCGGCGTGCAGCATTTGGCAAAGTGAACCTGACACCCCGGCAGCCCGGCGATCTTGATGCCCATGTCCTCCTTCGAGGAGCTCTTGCCGCCGCGGGCGGGCGTCGTCGGTTCGGCCACGCGCGGCAAAACCGGCACAAGCGGCTTGTCGTGCGCGCGCTGTTCCTCGCGCAGGCGGGTGACGACCTGCTGCGCCGCAATGCCGCCGCATCCGACCGCCGCGTAGAGATCATCCAAATCCGCAAACGAGAATTTCCGCAGAATCGGATCGACATATTCCGTTTTCAGTAGCGACGGCAGGCTGACCGCCTGTCGCTTCGCCTCATAATCGAGCATCTGCTTGCCGTTGGCGATGTTCTCGTCCTTCAATTCCTTCTTGTAGAACTGCCGGATTTTCGCCTTGGCCTGCGCGGTTTTGACGATTTTGAGCCAGTCACGGCTGGGTCCCTTGCTGTTCTGCTGGGTGATGATTTCCACAAAGTCGCCCGTGTTGAGCGGCGTATCCAGCGTCACGATTCGGCCGTTGACCTTCGCGCCGACGCACTTGTTGCCGACCGCGCTGTGGATGCGATAGGCGAAATCGAGAGGCGTTGCGCCCTTCGGCAGATCAATGATTTCGCCCTTCGGCGTAAAGACGAAGATTTCATCGCTGAACAGATCGACCTTGAGCGATTTGATGAATTCCTCGGAATCGCGCGTGTCGTTCTGCCAATCCAGAATCTGGCGCAGCCAATAGAGCTTGTTATCCAGCGAATCCGCAACCTGCTTGCCTTCCTTGTAGCGCCAATGCGCCGCAATGCCGTATTCCGCGATGCGGTGCATTTCATAGGTTCGAATCTGCACCTCAAAGGGCATGCCGTTTTCGCCAACGACCGTCGTGTGCAGCGATTGATACATGTTCGGCTTCGGCATGGAGATATAATCCTTGAAGCGGTTGGGCACCTGCTTCCAGAGCGTGTGCACCACGCCCAGCACGGCATAGCAGTCCTGCACCGTATCCACCAGCACGCGAATGGCGATCAAATCAAAAATCTGCTCAAACGGCTTGTGCTGGAGCACCATCTTGCGGTATATGCTGTAGAAATGCTTCGGCCGGCCGTCGATTTCGTAGTGAATGTTCATCTCCTTGAGCTTGTCGCTCAAGGTGTCGATCACCGTGCGGATGTTTTCCTCGCGCTCGGCGCGCTTCATGCCGACCTTGACAATCAGGTTCTGATATCCCTCCGGATCGAGATAGCGCAGGCACAGATCCTCAAGCTCCTGCTTGATTTTATATACGCCAAGACGATGCGCCAGCGGCGCGTAAATGTCGAGCGTCTCCTGTGCGATTCGCTTCTGGCTCTCCGGCGGCTGAGATTTCAGGGTGCGCATGTTGTGCGTTCTGTCCGCCAATTTGATGAGCACAACGCGGATATCCTTGCTCATCGCCAGGATCATCTTACGGATAGATTCGGCCTGCTGCTCCACGCGGGAGGTAAAATCCAGCCGTTTTAATTTGGTCACGCCGTCGACGAGCAGCGCAACCTCCTGCCCGAATTCCTGCTCGATGACCTCGATCGTCACATCGTCGCAATCCTCCACCGTATCGTGGAGCAGACCAGCGGCGATTGTCGGCGCGTCGAGCATCAGCTTCGCCAGAATCCCGGCAACGGTCAGCGGATGCACGAAATAGGGTTCGCCCGATTTGCGCAGTTGTCCGGCGTGCGCCTTTTCGGCAAAGTGATACGCCTTTTCCACCAGCTCGACATTGGCCTCCGGGTGATATTTCACCAGCGTTGCAATCAATTCGTCGAGATTCTTACATTCGTCCTGCGTCAAAACGGTTTCCCCCCTTCGTCCTTCATCTGTAACAGCTTCGCGCGAAGCATGCTGCTTTCCAGCGACACTTTGCCGCTGGAAATGAGCTGAAAGCGAAACGGCTGAAGCGTATATTCGACCAGCCCAAGCTGCTCCATGATGCGCATGCCGCATCGAATCGTGCTCTCGTCCAGCCCGATTGCGGCGGAAAGCACGTTTAGGGTGCAATCCGTCCGTTCCCGCTGGCGCAGCGCCTTATACAGTTGGCGCAGCGCGTCGTCGCTCGGCAGCAGCCTGCCCGCGCAGGCCGCGCTCTGCGTCCGCATATTGGTCACTTCAATGATGCGCGCCTCGGGAAACTGGCGCTTGGCCAGCGCGCGCTCACCGTCGCTCAAAAATCCGTCCATCGCGACAATCAGCCTCGGCGAAAACGCAATGTTCGACCAGTCCGGCGTCATCACCAGCGCGTTAAAGCCGCGAATGTCGCTCGTCTGCTTAATGGCGTAATCCAGTTGAGCATGCATCACGGCCAGATGCACGTTGAGCAGCTTCATCGCCGCCAGCGTGTGTACACCGATCAGAATACCCTGATAGCCTTTTTCAAATTCACCGGCCAGAACCGTTTTCGCCTGCTCAAGGGACATCTGTTCAATGCCCAGCGCTTCCCCCTCCGGCAGGCACAGGGCGTTCAGCAGCGCGTCATCCAGTACGTCGCTCTGCCGCTGACATTCGGCAATGAACGCCTTTCCCGGCATATACGCCTGAAGCTGACGCAGTTCGCACTGCACACTGCGCTTATCCTGCCAAACGTTGATGGAAAGCGTGATGATCGCTTCAATGATTTCCGGCAGATCGGCCGCACGGTCGCCCATCCGAAAGCCAATAGCCGACCGCATTTCGCCGCCCTGCGCAAGCCTCATCCGCAGATGCGCGCCGTCTTTGCCGATGGTTCGCACGTCCGTCGTGTGCACGCCGCGCACGCAGAACACCGGTGCGGGATTTCCGAATCCCGTCGGCTGCATGGCGGAAAACGCATCCACAAACGCCTCCGTCATTTCGGAAAGCTCCAACTCGAGGTCATATTCCTCCGTCGGAATAAATGCTTCCGGCGCGGCCTGCACCCGAATGGCCTCGCTCAGCCGCCTTCTAAATTCCGGCACATTTTTAGCTTCAATCGTCAATCCGGCAGCCTGTGCATGCCCACCGAAGCGAACAAACAGGTCACGGCATGTGCTCATTGCATCATGGATGTTCACGCCGGGAATCGACCGCGCAGAACCGACGCAGATATCGCCGTCCTGAGCGAGCAGCACCGTCGGCCATTTGTATTTTTCCACCAGTCTGGAAGCTGCCAGCCCGATGACGCCGGGATTCCATCCCTCGCCGCAGACGACAATGGCGCGTTCGTTCATAAAATCAATCTGCTGCCGCGTCATCTCGTCCGCCTGCTTGAAAATGTCAATCTCCAGCTCCCGGCGGCGGATGTTATCCTGATTCAGTTCTTCGGCAATCTCCTTCGCCGTGTCCATTCGCCTTGTCGTCAAAAGCTGAACGCCGCGCGAGGCCAGCGCCAGCCGCCCGCCCGCGTTGATTCGCGGCGCCATGCGGAACGCAACGTCGGCGGATGTGACCTTCTGCGGGTCAACTCCGGCGGATTCCATCAGCGCAATCAGCCCCGGCCGCTGCGTAGCCGCCATCGCCGCCAGCCCGTAGGACACAATGACGCGGTTTTCATCCATCAGCGGCACAATATCCGCAATCGTCGCCAGCGCGGCGAGCTCCCAAAGTGGCTCAATCGCTTCCGTCCCGCCGATTGCCTGAACCAGCTTAAACGCAACGCCCGCGCCACACAGCCGACGAAACGGGTAATCACCCAGCAGCGGGTTGAGCACCGCCTCGCACTCGGGCATCTGCGGTCCGAGCTGGTGGTGATCCGTCACAATCACGCGCATCCCCAATTCCTTCGCCCGCGCGACCTCCGCAGGTAATGCCGCAATCCACGGTAATCAGCAATTTGGAATGTGCCGCAATCTGTTCGACCGCCGCGATATTCAGGCCGTATCCCTCGCCGTGTCTGTCCGGAATATAAAAATCGACCTGTGCGCCCTGTTTGCGCAAATAGGTCAGAAGAATGGCCGTGGCGGTGACGCCATCCACGTCGTAATCGCCGAAAACCGTGATCTCCTCATGCTTCTCGATGGCGTCGCGGATGACGGCGACCGCCTTCCCCATATCCTGCATCAGCATCGGGTCATGCAGATCCTCGCGCTTCGGATGCAGATAGCGCTCGATTTTTTCCGGCGTGTCGATTTGCCGATCCAGCAGCAGCTCAAGCAGCCTGTCGGGCAATCCAAGCGAGGCAAGCTCCGGCGGAACCTGCCTCTTTTCCTGATTTTTCGGTATCAATCGAAGCATGCCGAAGCCCCCTTTCTCCCTCGTGGTTTGGCGATAAACGCAAATTCGCGTTCATCGCCAAACCAGAGGGTTGATCCTCTGATTTGGCGGGCTGATTCGCCCGGTTGGTTACGCCTTGGCCTTCGCGCGCTTGCTCGCGTCGCGCTTGTCCATCAGCGCCGCCCACACATAGCCGTTGATCAGGTTCGCGGAATAGGTGCCCGCGACAATGCCGATAATCAGCGGGAGCGCAAACTGCTTGATGGAGTCCACGCCCATGATGTACAGGGTAACGATGGTCAGCAGCGTGGTGATCGTCGTGTTCAGCGTGCGGGAGAGGGACTCCTGCACGGAGAGATTCACGATGCTCTCACGATTCAACTGGCGCAGCGTGCTCTTGTGGGAATTTTCGCGAATACGGTCAAAGATGATGATCGTATTGTTGATGGAATAACCCACGATGGTCAGCAGCGCGGCGATGAACGTCGTCTCCACGCGGATGAAGCTGTGCAGCAGCACCACCGCGGAGAGCATGATCGCCACGTCATGCAGCAGACCGATGATCGCAGCCAGACCGGAATAGAAGTCGAAGCGAACCGCGATGTACAGCAGCATCAGCACCGCCGCAAGGCTCACGCTCTTGATGGCGTTGTTAATCAGGTCGCGGCCTGCAATCGCGCCCACGCGGGAAATATCGACGTATTCCATGCCGGTGTATTTCTCGCCGAGCGTGTTTTCCAGCGCCGTGCGGAGATCGTCCGTGTTCTCCTTGTCGCTGATGCGAATCTGCACCTGCGTGTCGTTTTCGCCCGTCTTGGCGATCTGCGCGTCGGAAATGCCGTTGTCGGCCAGAACCTTTTCAACGTCCGCAGTTTCAAACTGCTCGCCCATGTTGTAGGTCATAATGGTGCCGCCGGTAAAATCAACGCCCAGATTCATGCCGTGGCCGGTCAGCGTCATCACCAGCGCCACAATCATAATGGCGATGGAGACGGCTGCGCAGGGCTTGAGGTGGCTCTTCACTTTGATATCCATGTTTCTTTCCTCCTCGCCTTATCACACGTAGAGCTTCTGATTCTTGATGCCGAGGTCGGCAAAGATATCCAGCAGCTTGTGGGTGACGAACACAGCCGTGACCAGAGAGGTCGCCACGCCGATGCCCAGCGTCAGCGCGAAGCCGCGCACAGAGCCGGTGCCGAAGGCATACAGCACGACGGCGGCGATAATGGTCGTCACATTTGAGTCGATGATGGCAGAAAGCGCGTTGGAGAAGCCCTTGCGAACGGCGGAGCCAATCGGGCGGCCGTTCTTGACTTCCTCACGGATGCGCTCAAAGATGACAACGTTCGCGTCAACAGCCATGCCGATGCCCAGGATGATACCCGCAACGCCCGGCAGGGTCAGCTGCGCGCCGGTCAGCGCCAGCAGCAGCACGACGATCATAATGTAAATGGTCAGCGCGATATCCGCCACAAGGCCGCAGAGGCGATAGCGGAAGAGCATGAACAGCATGACCAGCGCCACGCCGATGATGCCCGCCTGAATCGCGCGGTCGAGCGCCTCAACGCCCAGCGTCGCGGAAATGGCGCTCACTTCGAGCTGCGTCAGGTTCAGCGGCAGCGCGCCGGAAAGGATCAGGGTCGCCAGATTCTTCGCCTCATCCGCGGTGAAGTTGCCGGTGATTTCGCCCTTGCCGCCAGCAATAACGGTGTTGACCGTCGCGCGGGAGATGGTCTCGCCGTCCAGCGTGATGGAGATGGTCTTGCCGAGGTTAGCCGCCGTGGCCTCCGCGAAGATCTTCGCGCCCTCGTCGGTCAGCTCAAAGGCGATGCAGGGCTTGCCGTCCTGATCCTGCGCCGCCTGCGCATTCTTCACCATCCCGCCTTCCATCAGGTTGTTGCCGCTCTCATCGACAAAGTAGAGCTGAGCCGGCGTACCGATGATGGTCAGGATCTGGTTCGGGTCAGACACGTTCGGAATCTCCACGCGGATGCGGTCGCTGCCCTGACGGGTGACGGTCGCCTCGGTGAAGCCCTGACGGGTCAAACGGCTGGTGAGGATGCTCACCGTGGATTCCATCTTGGTGTCAAAATCCGGGTCGCCGTTGTTCTCCGCCTGATAGACGGTGTAAACGCCGCCGCGCAGGTCAAGGCCGAGGCTGATTGCATCGCCCCACGGCTTGAGGTAGTTGATCATCGTGCCCTTGCCGAAGCCGCACAGACCCAGATAGGCGCAAACAGCGACGACAACAATGATTGCGACGAGCGAAACCAGCGCGCGGGCGCGCAGATTTTTCGCCTTAGCATGCTTGTTAGCCATAATGTTTTTCCTCGCTTTTGATATTGTTGAAAGGTTCGCGTCTCCATTTTTCGCGCTATGCGAACCCATCACCCAAGGGAAATGCCCGATAGACGGTCTTCATATAGCTTTCGCTTCCCGGCAGAATGTTGCCGTTCGCGTCGCGCCGCTGCAAAAGCGCTGCTGCGCGCTGCCCTTCCCGGTTCGCGGAAAAGGCGAAACGATGTTCCCCGCCCGGCCGAATCTCCTGACGCGCATCCGTCAGCGGCTCCTGTGCCGCATTAGGCGCGGCGCAGAGCCACGCCTGCCTTTGGCTCAGGTCGGGCATGCGCTGCCCATCGCCTTCCGAGGCGATCAGCAGGCAGACAAATACAAAAAGCACAATCGCCCCGCTGCATACGCGGGATCCCTTTGCTTTCATCGTATCGCCCTCCTTCCGCCATGCCGTGTTCTCCGCCAAAACGGTTCTATGCCGCCCTATATAAGCATATCCTCAATTATATGCGTAAACGGGGATTCCGTCAAGTTTTCTGCACGTGAAACAGCAAAAAAGAGCGCTGAAACCGTACAATTACGAAAAAACTGCCGCTTTCTTTCAAACGGCAGTTCATCGTTTATTCTCTTCTGAGCGTCAGCGCGCGATCAAGAATCCGCTGCGCGACCTCCGCCTTGCTCATCATCGGCAGCGCCTCCTGCCCGTCCTTCGTGATGAGCGTCACGATATTGGTGTCCACGTCAAACCCCGCGCCGGGGCGCGTTACGTCGTTGGCCACGATCATATCGAGATTCTTGCGCGCCAGCTTGTCCCTCGCGTGCGCCAGAACGTCGTTGGTTTCCGCCGCAAAGCCGACAAAAACCTGCCCGCTCCGCTTGGCCTTTCCGAGTGTCGCGGCAACATCCGGGTTTTCCACCAGCGTGAAGGTCATCGGTTCGCCGCCCTGCTTTTTGATCTTCTGGGGCGCAATTTCCTTCGCCCGATAATCCGTCGGCGCGGCGGCCTGAATCAGCAAATCCTGCTCCTGTGCCAGCTCGCTCGCCCGGTCAAGCAGCTCCTGCGTCGTCGTAAACGGCACGAGTTTCACGCCCTGAGGCGCTTCGATTGCAACCGGCCCGCTGAGCAGCGTCACCTCCGCGCCGCGCTTTTGCGCCGCCTGCGCGATGGCGTAGCCCATCTTGCCGGAGGATCGGTTGGATATATAGCGAACCGGATCAAGCGCCTCTCGGGACGGCCCCGCCGTCACCATGACGCGCAGGCCTTCCATATCCTTTTTCGCAAAAAGCAGCTCACAGGCGCGTTCGGCAATCACTGCAACGTCTTCCAGCTTTCCCGCTCCGCTGTCCCCGCAGGCAAGATGGCCGGAAACCGGCGCGACGATTTCAACGCCGCGCGCCCGAAGCGTCTTGACGTTTTGCTGCACAGCGGCGTTTTCCCACATGCCGGTATTCATTGCGGGCGCAACCAGAACAGGCGCACGCGTCGCCATCACCGTCGTAGACAGCATGTCGTCCGCAATGCCGCAGGCCATTTTGCCCATGATGTTGGCCGTCGCGGGCGCAATCAGAAACAGATCCGCGCGTTTGGCCAGCGCGATGTGCTCGACCTCCCACGTCTGCGGGCGGTCAAACGTATCCACCGCAACGGGATGACCGGAGAGCGTCTCAAACGTCAGCGGCGCAACAAAACGGCATGCATTCTGCGTCATCACAACAAAAACGTCGATGCCCCGCTTTTGCAGCAGGCGCAGCAGCTCGCATGCCTTATAAACCGCAATGCCCCCGGTCACGCCGAGGACAACGCACGGTTTTTTCATCTCACTTGACATCAATTTCCGGGGAACGCTCGTAGGTAATCAGCCCGCGATTCACCTCGTCAATCGCGACGGAGAGAGGCATGTTCTCCTTGTCCTTGGCGTCGATGAGCGGCGGAACGCCATCGATGAGCTGACGGGCGCGCTTGCTCGTTTCAACAACCAGCGTATAGCGGCAATCCGCTTTTTCAAGAAGCTGCAAAATCGTAGGATCGGTCATAGACATATCGGGTTTTCCTCCTCTAAAATATCGCCGTGAAGCGGGTTCTTTGCGCTTTGGGCATCAGCCCTCGCCCGTGCTCTTGAGAAATACCTCGCGCAGGCTCTGATAGGCGGCCTCAATATCGCCGCCGTTGACGATCTGGTAATCGTACTGCGGCGCATACGGCAATTCGCGCTTGGCGGTTTCCAGCCGCTCGCGGACTTTCTCCTCGGTCTCGGTGCCGCGCCCGCGCAGCCGGTGCTCCAGTTCTTCAAAGCTCGGCGGCAGAATAAACACGCTGACACATTCGGGCATGCTCTTCATCACCTGAAGCGCGCCCTGCACGTCGATTTCCAGCACGACGTTCATGCCGCTGTCCAGCAGCTTTTCCACGTAGGCGCGCGGCGTGCCGTAGCAGTTGCCTGCAAATTCGGCATGCTCCAGAAATTCATTATTCTTCACGCGCCGTTCAAACTCCTGCCTGGAGATGAAAAAGTAATCCTTTCCGTCCACTTCGCCTTCGCGCGGCCCGCGCGTCGTTGCAGAAACGGAATACGCGATTCGGTCGGCAAATTCTTCAAACAATTTGGCCTTCAGCGTGCCCTTTCCCACGCCGGACGGCCCGGAAAAGACAAACAGAACGCCCCTCTTCCCCTTGTGCATTACAGTTCTTCCTCCTCGACGATGGTTGTGTTATCCTTGATATCAAAGCGATGCGCAATCGTTTCCGGCTGAACCGCGGATAAAATCACATGGTCGCTGTCGGAAATGATCACCGCGCGCGTTCTTCTGCCGTATGTCGCGTCAATCAGGCGGCGCTCCTCGCGCGCCTCCTGAATCATGCGCTTGACCGGCGCAGATTCCGGCCCAATGATCGCGATGATGCGGCTTGAAGATATGAAATTGCCGTAGCCGACATTGATGAGCTTGATGTCCACGGATACCTCCGATGTTTTTCGTTATTCGATATTCTGAACCTGCTCGCGCAGCTTTTCGATTTCTCCCTTCGCCGCGACGACGCACCCGGCAATCTGCGCGTCGGAGGCCTTCGATCCGATGGTATTGACCTCTCGGTTCAGCTCCTGCACCAGAAAATCGAGCTTTCTGCCAACCGGCTCGTCAAGCTCCGCCGTCGCGCGAAGCTGCGCAATGTGGCTGCTCAGGCGCACAAGCTCTTCGTCAATCGCCGCACGATCCGCAAAAATCGCCACCTCGGTGGCGAAGCGCGCCTCGTCGATGTCGCCGCTGAGCAGCGCGGACAGCCTCTGGCTGAGCTTTGCGCGGTATTCCTCCACGACCGTCGGCGCGCGTGTCGCAATGCTTTCGCGCAGACCGTCAATCGCGTCGAGCTTTTTCATCATGTCGCCGCGCAGGCTGTTTCCTTCGCGCTTCCGCATAGCCGTCAGATCGTCCAGCGCCAGATTCAGCGCCCGCATGAACAGCGCGCGAACCGCGTCCTGATCCTCCTCGGAGGCTTCCACCGTCAGCACATCCGGCATATTCATATAATCCGAAAGCGGAAGATCGTTTTTCACGCCGAGCGCCTCGCTCAATTCGCCCGCCGCCTGCCGATAGGCTTTCGCAAGCTGCATGTCCACATGAACGCGGCGCGCATCCTCGCGATGGTTCACATAATTGACGAAGACGTCCACATGCCCGCGCGCCAGCCGCTCTGCCACGCCCGTGCGCACAGCGTCGTCCAGAAACGCGATGGGCCGCGCAAGGCGGAAGGAAACATCCAGAAAACGATGATTGACGCTCTTGACCTCGACCGTCATTTCGCGCCCGTCCTCGCAGACAAGCCCGCGGCCGTAGCCGGTCATGCTTTGCACGGAAAATCACCCCTTCTTTTCACGCAGATTTATTCCTGATTATACCACAGAGATTTACAAAAGGAAATGGCCTACTTCCACAGATTTTTTCGTTAAGCGTACACGTTTTCAATCGCCCGTCGGCCCCGGGCGCTTCTGCTGCTCGATCATCTGCAAAAACTGTGCCTCGTCGATGATGCGCACCCCCAGCTCGCGTGCCTTATCCAGCTTGCTGCCCGCGCTTTCCCCGGCCAGAACGATGCTGGTCTTCTTGGATACGCTGCCGGTCGCCTTGCCGCCGTTTTTGCGGATCATCTCCTGCGCCTGCGCGCGGGAAAGCGTCGGCAGCGTGCCGGTCAGCACAAACGTCATTCCCTCAAACAACGTGCCTGCGTCCTGCTGCGCGTGCATCTGCGGGCGAACGCCGGCTTCCAGCAGGCGGTTTACAAAGCGGCGGTTTTCTTCGTCCGCAAAGTATTCCGTAATGGAGGCGGCCACAATGCCGCCCACATCCTCGATGTCCACCAGCTCCTGCTCGCTCGCGCCCATCAGCGCTTCCAGCGTGCCGAAATGCGCCATCAGGTCATACGCCGTCTTTTTGCCGATATTGGGAATACCGATAGCGAACAAAAAGGCGTCCAGTTCGCAGTCCTTGCTCTTCTCCAGCTCGGCAAAGAGCTTTTCCGCCTTCTTTTCACCAAAGCCCTTCAGCGCGACCAGCTTTTCCCGATCCAGATGGTACAGATCCGCCGCCGAGCGAACGCCCAGCTCGTCGTAAAACAACCCGGCCGTTCGCGTGCTGAATGTTTCGATGTCCATGCCCTGCCGCGAGGCAAAATGCGCCATGCGGGCAATCGCCTGCGGGCGGCAGCTCGTCCGATTGAGACAGAACAGGTGAACGCCTTCCTCCCTCAGCTTGACCAGTTCGCCGCCGCATGCGGGGCAGACCGTCGGCGGCTGGATATCCGTTTCCGGCGCTTCGCCTTCGCCATCCCAAACGACGCCCATGATTTCCGGGATAACGTCGTTGGAGCGGCGCACCCAGACCTCGCTCCCGATGCGCACGCGCTTGCGGCAGATATCGTCGTAGTTGTTGAGCGTCGCTCGCTTCACCGTCACGCCGCAGATATCCACCGGGGACAGATGCGCCAGCGGCGTGAGCTTGCCCGTGCGCCCGACCTCCCACGTGATTTTCAGCAGCTTGGTGACGGTTTCCTGCGCGGGGAACTTAAAAGCAATTGACCATCGCGGGAATTTGTCCGTCGTGCCCAGCACCTCGCGCGTGCGCATGTCCGTGATCTTGATCGTCGCGCCGTCGATCAGGAAATCCAGCGTCTCCCGTTTTTGCTCGATTTCATGCACAGCCTCCAGCGCTTCCTCGATGGTCTGCGCCGGACAAACGAACGGGCTGATGTTGAGGCCGTTTTCCTTCATAAACGCCAGCATATCCTGCTGGGTTTCAAAGCTCCTGCCCTCGATATAGCCGATTTGATAAAAGAATGCGTCCAGATGGCGGCTCGCCGTCACCTGCGGATCGAGGTTGCGCAGCGCGCCCGCAGCCGCATTGCGCGCGTTTTTGAGCGGCTCGGCGGCGGTTTCGTTGTATTTTTTCAGTTCGGACAGGCGCATGATGCCCTCGCCCTGCACCTCCATCCTGCCCGTGAACGGAATTGTGAGCGGAATGGTGCGGATGGTCATTGCCTGCGGCAAAATCGCCTCACCGACTTCGCCGTTTCCACGCGTCGCAGCCTGAATCAGTCTTCCACCGTCATAAGTCAGGTTGACCGTCAAGCCGTCGAGTTTGTATTCTACGCAGTAGCTGTTCTTCGGCAG
>OMBQ01001978.1_pt1 | contig 14400 bp, 6 predicted proteins | sample 1674311 | NCBI WGS metagenome assembly OMBQ01 (sample SAMEA103958160, study PRJEB25191) | human gut metagenome | biome: human-associated habitat [ENVO:00009003]; feature: intestine environment [ENVO:2100002]; material: feces | place: Germany | collected 2013/2015 | reverse complement strand
TCCGGCGTAGGAACCCTCGTAGGCAATGCCCAGCTTGAGTTGGCGGTAGACTACATTCAGCTGGGGGTTGAAGGTCAGGTAGCGGTCATAGACCAGCGTGTCGGTCGTGTGGCGAGCATAGTCCATGCGTTCTTGGCGAACGTAGAGTGGCAGTACGAGGTGTAATTCCAGTTTGCGCTTGGGCGTGGCGGGCAGGCGAAGTTCCATCTTTACTTCGCCCTCCTGCGTGCGTTGGTCGCGGTATTCGCTGTTGTCGGAGTCGAAGGCGCGGAGCAGGAGGTCGCGGTTGGACGGGATGAGGTTGAGCTGCACACTGTCGGTCGCTCCCCAACCCTCAAGGCGGCTCAGCAGGAAGATGTTGTCGTCGCTCCGTTCGCCCTGCAGACGGTAACGGGCATCCACGCTCAAGCCTAAGCCTAGCGCATGGATGTGTCTGTAATAGCTCAGTTTCGGTTCGAAGTGATAGCGTCGGGACTTGTTGGCCTGATAGTCGTGACGGTAGTCGGTCAAGGCTTCTTGGCGCAGTGAAGTCGTACGGCTGAAATCTTCCTGCTCGCTGTGCTTGATGCTGCCATCGAGGTGGAGGGTGAGGCTTTTCACTTTGGGGATGCTCCACTGCAGGTGCGCGTGGTCGAGTCCGTACTCCTTGCCGTAGGTCAGCCACTCTGCGCGCTGTGAGGTGGTGGTCAGTTGGTCTTCTTCAGCCCTTGTAGGGTTGGATTTTACAGCCGGTTCGTTTTCCTCTTCGCGCGTGCCGTACCATTGATGGGCATCCGAGCGGCTGTTGTTATTCTTCCGCTTGTAGGAGACGCGCAGTTCGCCTTGTAACTTCCAGGGCATCAGGTGAAACTTTTCCTTTACCTCGACATAGCGTTCGTGCTTCAGGAAGTAGGCCTTCTGGCTGTTGTAAGCGTTGAGCGAAGCGGGCAGAAAGGTTTCGCTGAAGTAACGTTGGTCGCCCGTGTTCTGGCGCAGGTCGTAATAGATTTCGGTGTCAGAAGAGTACTTGGCGTAGCCACCTTCGCCGCGCTGTTTCGACTGGTAGTTGATGCTGCCCCCCGCTCCTCGGCGTTTGTCGGGCATGATGCCCCAGGTAGTGCTCGAGGCTCCCCAGTTGCCCCACATGGTGCGCGTCTCGTCGTTGATGTTGTTGAAGTTGACAAAGCCGCCGACGGTCATCGTCTTGGTCAGCAGAAAGCCGAAGAGCTTGCCGAGGTAGCGCTCGCGTGTGCCTGCCGCAAAGTCGCCGTTGACCGAATAGCCCATGGAGTATTCGTCCTTCAGCGCAATGTCCATCACGTAGCGTTTGGCGGCACTCCGGTCGCCGCTCAACACGGCTGAGAGTGGCAGGCGTTCGAACACCTTCAGCTCCTTGACCGTATAATAGGGCAGGTTTTCGAGTAGTACCTTTTGGTTGCCGCCGAAGAGGGTACGGGCACTCAGCGTAATCTCGTCGAGCTTCCGTCCTCGGATAAAGATTTCGCCGGCAGCGTTGAGCGTGGCTCCAGGCAGCTGTTCGATGAGGTGGTTGAGCATGGAGCCATCGGGCATTTCGAAGGCGCGGGCATCGTAGACGAGGGTGTCGCCGCGCATCTTAACCTTGATGCGGGTGGGGCGCACCACGGCTTCGCCCAGTTGGCGGACGTTGAAACCACGGCGCATCTGGATGAGGCGCGGCAATGCGGCAACGTTTTTCCCTCGCTCAACAGTAAACTTCTGCCACACATCAGTATAGCCTTCCTTCGAAGCGCGCAACAGGTAGTTGCCAGGGGCAATCACCGTGCGGATGTTGATGAGTGCGCTGTCGTTTCGTTCAAAGAAGATGTCGGCACTGTGGTTTTCCACTTCGATGCTGTCGGGAGTATAGATATGTAGTTGCCATCCGTTCATCCCCCGTTTGTGGAAGGCATCCTGAATGTAGCCCACCACTACCACCGTGTCTTGCGCGGTAGCAGCGCGGCTGATGAGGCTGCCCGAAAGAAGGAAGAGCAGTAACAGAGAATATCTAAGCAAGAGAGCAGGAGAGGGGAGAACAGGGCTTTTCATACTTCGATGGTGTGTTAGGTGGCCGCATCAGCTTTTACCCTTCCCCCTAAAAGTTATGATATCTTGAGGGTAATCCTGTTTGCGGTCTGTGATAGTCAGTGAGTGTTTTTGCTTCCTGCTGGTCAAGAGGAGTTTTCTGGCCGCTGTCGTGTGCCCTCTTCTGCTCCGTCAGTCAGATTACAGGATGCAGAAAGCAGTTGCAATTTTCGGAAAAATTTGTGGCGTGATAAAAATATTAGCTCCGAAATGTGTTACAGTGTGATGAAAAATCTGTGTAGATAGTTTTTGCAGTTTGGCTCGTTCTTTCCTATAAAAGTAGCCTGTGAAGCCGCTTGGAAGCGGTATGTTGGGGTGTTTAGATGGAATTCGGGGAGTTTCTTAGCCATTAAAGAGGAGAATCATAATGGTTCTCCTCTTTAAATGACAGATGGGTTATTTTTGCTTCGGTTGTTTACTCAGCTTGTAGGTCAGACGCAACATTCCGTAAGAAGGCAGGGAATTTTGCCAAGTTTCGACGATGCCTTGTGCGTTGAGTGAACGCTGGACGTTGCTTAGTCCCTGGAATATGTCGTAACCTTCGAGGGTGATGGACATTCGACCATTAAAGAGCTGTCTGGTCAGGCTAGCGTTGGCTACGAAGCGTACGTCGTTCATGCTCTTGTCGCTGTAGCCCGTGCGATGAAGCAAGGTGGCATCGACACGCAAGGCGATTGCACCGGGAAGGGGAACTTGAGCCGCGATGCTGTAAGTGAAGTCAAAGCAGTTGATGTCAGTAAACTGCGCTCGCTGACTGGTGGCGTGGAGATACTTTCCAGAGAGATGAAGGTCAAACAACATCTCCTTGACGCGCCAGCTGAGTTTCAAGGCTTCACTCAGGTGAAGGTTGCGTACGCTGCTGCGGCTGCTGACGTAGTCCACACTGTTGTGATAGTCTGCACGTGTAGCCGAGGAAATGAGCAGCTGCTTTTTCTTATCAAGTGGACGATTCCAATCTATCGTACCGCCTATAGCCCAATTACCGTCTACATTGCGAGGCATAAAGGTACGCACACCCGTACTTTCGTCATAGTTCATGCCTTGGGCTACGGCACGTCGCACCATTTTCCAATATGTCTGGAGCGAGAAACGTTTGTCCCGACGATAATCGTTCTTGGCATAACGCGCCGTAATGTGGTGAAGAAGGCTGTGCTTCAAGTGTGGATTACCTTGATAAAGGTTCAATGGATTGACATCGTCGAGGTAATCCTGCATGGAAAGCAGGCTGGGCTCGGAGGTGGAGAACTGATATTGGATTTCCATGTCGTCCGTATAGCCATAACGCAGTGTTCCGGCAAAGCGTGCCAGCGTGCGTGACGGGTGTAAATCGAGCTGACCGCGGCGATAGTCTAGACGGTCGGTCAGCAGATGCAATTCTGGACTTACCTCTATCTTGTGATTGTATGCTTTGTCGAGCCAGAAAACAGAACTGACTCCCCACCTATTTTTCAAGCTGTTTTGTCGCGAAGAGTAGGAATTGCTGGTATCCAAACTGCGACGCAAGGCTTCTGTTGACGAAGGCAACTGACCAAAGTCTGGTCGTTCGGCCTCATCTAACAGGTCGAAACGATACAAAGAACGGTCGGCATCATTAAAATGGTCATCAAGCAGGTAGTAAAAATCAATCTTGGCATAATCCTTACGGAACGTATATTTTGCTTCTACCTTGGTGTTAATGTTAAATACGGGGCGCGTGGCAAAGTGGCGGCGCAAATCATCGGGACGGTTTCCTGCTGAGGCGGCACCGTAGGAGAGCAAGTAATCAGAGTGGTCTGTGCCGTTTACATGCTGTGCCTGTACTTTTGCTGTCAGGTTGATATAGTCAGGCGTATGGGGTACTTTGATAAAACTGTACATTTCAGCACTTCCCTGCCATGTGTCAGCTTTATAGCGCGTGCGGTTCTGATAACGGTGAAGCAGATGCTGCACGAGCTGCTGGCTGCCGATGTTGCCAAAAAGGCTGTCAAGTGCAGCAGCACGGTAAGCTTCGGCTGGTTTTGTTGTCCATTCCGCTCCTTGTGTCAGCCCATGGCTGTTTGCGTGGTTATATTGGCCCCATAGCTTGAGGTCAATGTAGGACTCCTGAAATCTATGCATATACGTATGGTAAGTTTCTGCCTTTAAGTTGCGTTGCAGGTTGTCCCAGCGAAGACGGTTAAAGGTGCTGCTTGTCAGCGGATGAAAGGTTTCCGCTGACTGTGTCCCTTCGTTATCCGAACGTTGTCTGAAAAATTTGGCGTTACCTGTATATTTCCACTTTCCTTTCTTGTCCTTTACTAATGCTTCAAATCCACCCGTTTGTAGCTCTGTGCGTCTAGAAGGGACATATTGCACGTTCCACTCCCCAGAGGTTCCAGGTTCGCGCGTATCGTTCGTGTTATTTGCGTTGCCGTAAAGCGCGAGACGGGAGTTGTTAGTAAAGCGCAATCCAAACAGACGACCGAGGTAGCGGTCCTGAAGTCCGTATCCCGCTTCTGCATTGGCTATCCAGCCGATGGAATATTCGCGTTTCAAGTTGACATCAACTACGAGCGGCAGGCGACTCTTCTCCGTAGGCCCGGTGATGTAGCTGTATTCGTGTTCCTTACGGTAAACCTTCACTTTGTTGACCATATAGGCTGGCAGGTTTTCGAGTGCCACACGCGGATCTCCCTTGAAGAAGTCTTCACCATTTACAAGCAAGTTGCTTACGAATTGTCCGTTGACCGTGATTTGTCCACCCCGCAGTTCGAAACCTGGCAATAGCTTAATCAGACCGTCGAGCATCGAACCGTTTGCCAGTTGGAAAGCATCGGCATTATAGACAATCGTGTCACCCTTTACCACCATACGCACCTTCGAAGTCGTTACGGTTGCCTCGCCCAATTCCCGGTCTTTGCTTTTACGTATTTTCTCAAGGAATACTGGTTCGAGAAACAGTCGAGTTTCGCGTTTGCCTGTCCGCATTGCAACGGCAACAGTCTTGGGAGCGTACCCCTCTTTGCTGAAGCGGAACAGGTATTGGGCAGGTAATGGCAGCATTAATGCACCAGGAGCACGCTTCGCCACATTGTAATACTTACCATTAAAGTGACGTAGTCCCTCATTCTTTACCAAACTACGAGTGTCGACAATCAGCGTACTGTCTGGATGCATAATTTCAATTCGGACATCGTCTATTTGCTCGTACGTAAAACCATCCTGTACGTTACCGATGATTTCGATACTGTCGCGAGTGGTTTGAGCAGATATGTTCAAGGTACAAAGTACAAGGAGAAAAGAAAGAAATGACTTATTCATCTGAAGAAAACTTTTGAGACAGGTACGCGACGCGGTCTGCTAACAATCCGTTATATGGCGATTTTCCAACTTTGTTTGTGAACACCCCCCGTGGCAAATTGGATAAATCTTACATCGTTTACAAGTTGTAGTACCGTAATTAAGAGAACGACGTAATTCATTTTGCTCATTCCAAATAACTTCACCTTCAGGACTTAAGATGCCTTCCCGATGAGTCTTGGTAAAGTTTCTGGCGGTACATTTAAAAACGTCGCCATTGTAATTGATAACAGCGGTATTATTCTTGTCTCCATAACGGGACTTTCGGATATCATAGGAAAAATCTTCTGCGCGGTCTTCGTACGTGCATGAATTGGAATAAGGAAAGCAAGTAGAACAAGTGGCTTGAAGAATTTGAAGTTAACCATAATAGAGATGCTTTTATTAAAAAAATCGGTGCAAATGTATACGTATCTTTCTTATTGAACAAAAAAGTTGGTACACATAGTACACCGATAGGATGAGATAAGCCAGAAAATATATTCTATTAATATGATTATCAGAGATAAATGCTCAAAAGTACACTTTGTACACTTCCAGCCTTTACAGCTTGAAAACGTGTGAGTTGAGGCTTCGGGTTCTTTTTCACCAAAGAGTTTGAGGTTTAGGTCACGGCGTATGTTGGAGATACGTTGCTTGCTCAGCTCCAAAAGATTGGTTATTTTCGAAGGGGGGGGAAGTCCAGTCTAATCAAGGACGGAGATAAACGTACTTGAACAAATGGAGAGATTGAGGAGGGTCAGCGGAACTGGAACTTGCGTAAAATCAATGTACCCATACTTTCTCTGCCGGCAATGACATAGCCCGTCAGCATCGTGTATCCGCCTTTCGGGCTGGGAGGAGCTGCAGAAGGAGCTTGCAGACAATAAACCCGATAATTCCCTTCCTGCCAGATAGAATCAATGCGGAAGGACAAATTGCCGACGGAGGTTTGTACTATATGGAGGCTGTCACCGGGAGAATATGAGCCGTTGTCGGTCAGGGGAATCCACGCGGTGCAGCCGTTCTTCGTACCACAGAGAGTAATCGGTAATTTGACACGCACCGTATAGTGCGTGGCCATCCATCCAATGCCCGACAACATCAGAGCGAGGATGCAGAACACACCGTAACGAATGAGAAAATGCTTCATGAATGTAAACACAGGAGAAACCTTCCAAAGAAGGTCAGGTGGATGAAAATAAGAACCGCTGACAGCCCCGTCCAGCTTGTCCACAGCCGGAGCGGAGCCGCGTATGGCGGCAAGTTTTTTATTCTGCCAGTTCCAACTGGTTTTGTATCAGTTCAAAGTAATATCCCCGCTGACTGACCAGCTGGGCGTGCGTGCCTTGCTCAACGACCTTTCCCCGGCGCAGGACAATGATGTGGTCGGCATGACGTACGGTCGAGAGGCGGTGAGCAATCACGATGCGCGTGCGGTCGTTGAACTTCTGCTCCAGTGCCTCTGTGATGCGCCTTTCGTTCTCGGCATCAAGCGAGGACGTGGCTTCGTCGAGCAGGAGGTATTGCGGATTCTTGTAGATGGCGCGGGCTATCATGATGCGCTGTTTCTCGCCGCCGCTCACCCCGATGCCTTCACTGCCTACCTTGGTGTAAAGTCCCAGCGGCTGTTTGCTGAGATAGCCATCCAGACAGGCCATGCGGACGGCTTCCTCCAGCCGTGCCTCGTCTTCGGGTTCCCCCAGACAGATGTTGCGCAGGATGGTGTCGGAGAAGAGGAAGTTGTCCTGCATCACGATGCCGCTTGCCTTGCGGATAGACTTGGCGGTGCAGATCTCTGACGGGGCGTTACCCCAGCGTATTTCGCCCGAGGTAGGAGCATAAAACTTCAGCAAGAGTTTCATCAGTGTAGTCTTGCCGCTGCCGCTTTCCCCTACGATTGCCGTCATCTTTCCTGCGGGAATCGTGAAACTGACGTCCGAAAGTGCCGGAGTTCCCAGGCTTCCTGTGTACGAAAAGGTCAGATGGCGCACTTCAATGTCGAGCGGACGGTTGGCAGGCACATCTTCCTGCTGAGAGCCGTCCTCATCGGCACAGAGGTGTACCTCCTCGGAACGTTCAAGACTGATACGTGCGTCCTGAAACTGCTGCAGGAAGCCGATCAGCTGCGAAAGCGGCGCACTGACTTGACCGATGAGGGTAGAAATACTCATCATCATGCCCAACGTGAGGTTGCCGTTGACCACTTCGGCGGCAATCCAGCAGGTAATAAAGATGTTGCGCAGCTGGCCGATAAAGGTAAAGCCCGTCTGCTGTATTTGTCCGAGCTTGAGTGCCTTCTGGCTCATGGCGTATTGCCTCTCCTGCAGGTCGCGCCATTCCTGCAGCTTATAATCATCGAAGGCATTGAGCTTGATGTCGGTAATGCCTTGCAACATCTCGAACTGACGGTTCTGGTTCTCTGCGCTCACCTTGAACTGTTCGTAATCCAGCACTTTGCGCCGGCGGAAAAAATACGCCATCCACCCCGTGCTGAGTGCGGTCATCACGATGAAGGCAGCCAGAATCACAGGACTGTACCACCCGATAATCAGCAGGTAAAAGGGGGCTGAGAAGAGGGAGAAGAGCGTCTGCAGCGTGCTGTAGGTGACAAATCCCTGCAAGCGCCCGTGGTCGCCCAGGCGTTGCTGATAGTCCCCTACGCTTTTCGTATCAAAGAAGGTCATGGGCAGTCGCAGGAGCTTCGCAAGATAGTCTGAGAGGATATGGATGCGGATGCGCGTCGTCATGTACAGACTGACCCAGCTGCCGATCAGCCCCATGGAGAACGTACCGAGGAAGATGAAGAGCTGAGCCAGCAGAATGCTGACGATGAGATTCATGTCGCGCATCCCGATGCCGTCATCGACCATTGCCTGGGTGAGAAAGGGCGTGATGAGCGACAGCAGCAGTCCGAACAGCATGCTCAGTGCCGATTGTGACATTTCCCAGCGATAGGGCCATACGTAACGGCGGGCGAAGCGAATGAAACTGTGCTTCTGCCTGACGGGGTCTTTGCGGTAAAAATCCTCAGTAGGTTCGAGTGCCACCACTACGCCTTTATTCCCGTTGAGCCAGTAGCGGGCAAAGCTCTCCTCGTCAAACGTATGTTTCCCGTAAGCCGGATTGGCCACGCAGTATTTCCATTTTCCCGTCCACCGGCTGCGCCTTACGTCATACAGCACCACGAAGTGGTTCTGCTCCCAGTGCAGAATGGCCGGCAGGGGACATTGCCCGCGCAGTTGTTCGAGGGTCATCTCAAAGGTGGCACTCTCCATCCCGATAGCGCGGAGTGCATCCCTGATACCTGCAACGCTCACTCCCTCACGGGTAAGGTGAGCGAGTGAGCGCAGGTATGACAAGGGATAATCCTTGCCAAATGCAGAAGCCACCATGCGGATGCAGGCAGGGCCGCAATCCATCTGGTCAAACTGGCGGGTGAATTTTATTCCTTGCGACATAGCTTCTTGTAGCTGTTCAAAATATAGAGAGCCCGATTGCGCATGATATTGTCAATTTGCTCTTTATCAAAACCTTTTGGACATCCTTGCAGGGTAGTATACTCTAATTTCATTTGGCTGCATCCTCCATGACAAATCGGATAAATACGACATTGCTGACAGGTTTCAGTTCCCCATCTGATGGCTTGTCTTTTCTTATGTTTGTCATTCCATTCCAAGTTACCATCGGGAGTCAGCTTTCCTTCGCGATTTTTAGTAGTAAAGTCGCGCGCAGTACATTTGTAGAGATCGCCATTGTAATTGATAACTACCGTGTTTCTTTGATCTGCATAGCACATGGAAATTTTGTAATCGTTAGTGGCTTTCGTGTGTAGACCTTCATTTTCAAAAGCAGTCTCCAACCGTTTAAGCCAGTGTTCAATTTCTGCGTAATCCCCAGAGTCATCCTGCCAAATTCGTTCAAACGTAAAGTTCAACAAGGATTTTTCGTTGCTGTCGAGATTTTTGAAATCTGTAATGACATCTATAAATGTGGGAAGTGTTTTATAGGTGTAATTGCATCTTACTCCTACTTTCAATCCACTTTTTATAGCAGCCTTAATGTTGTGTATAATGGTCGTATAGGTTGGTTCGTTTCCTTTTGTCATTCGAATCGTATTGTGTACGTGTTCATTCCCGTCTAGGGTGATTTGAAAGGATACATCTAATGATTCCAATTGTTGTAAGACATCACTTGCCAATAAAAAAGCATTAGTCGTGAAGTGCACCGAGAACTCCACATTGCGTTTGGCACAAAGATTATGAGCCTGTCGTAGGATGGGCAACACTATCTTGTCAAAGTAAAGTAAGGGTTCTCCACCAAAGAAGGAAAGATGGAGTTTCTGATAAGAGTCAGTCGCAAGCAATTTCTCAATGAAAAGTATTACGGCCTGTTTGACCGAATCGTTCATTGCTGGTTTGTTCTCATGATTCTCGTAACAATACCAGCACTTCATATTGCAAGCTAAAGTTGGGTTGACGGTAATGGTATATTCCCTATTCTCTTCTTCCCTATTTTCGCATTGATTAATAAAATCTTGGGGCTCGTCTAATCCTTCCTCCACCAAGAACCCTTTATCCACAAGCATTTGAAATAACTCTGAATGATGGTTGCTGAGTTCCTCAGGTTTCTTACGGTACTGATTGTACAACTCAGCTAAATGTGGATTTAAAGCGACTATTTCGTCAGCTTTCGCATTGTAGATAATCATACCCGTATTGTCTTGCAGACACAGGTTGTATTTGCTTTCTATCATTTTGCTCTTTTCTTAGGTTGTACATTTAGTCGGTAGACGATATGCGCCATGAAATAGGAGGGAATCACGTTGGAGTAGCTTTCCGTGCGTCCCTGGGCATTGACCGTGCGGGTAACCTTCGACAGATTCTTCAACAAGTCGAAGCCGTCAACCATGAAGGTCAGGTTGCCGTTGAGGATGCTGCGTTCGAGACGGGCATTCCACACGACGTCGTCCGTATTGAGCGAAGGGTCATTGTAGCCACGGCGGCTGAACACGGTCAGGTCGGTACTGAGTCCGAATTTCCAGGGCAGGGGAATGCGGGCTGAAACGCCGTAGCTATAGTCCCAGGCCGTAATCGTGTTGAAATCCTGACGGTCACCGGTCAGGCGGTTGTAGCTTCCCTGAAGTTTGGCACTGAGATGCCAGCCTTTGTGCGAGTAGCCGATGCGGAACTGCTCGCGCAAGTAGAGGCTCTTCACGGTGCTGAGCGTGTTGATGGTTTCGCCGTCGATGTTGGACATATCGACGTTGTGGTCGAAGGAAAAGGAGGTCTGATTATCCCATGTAAATTGCTTTTGCTTGCCAAACTGCCGGTTGAGCGTGAGCCGTCCGTCTGTTCGCCAGTTTCCGTTGACATTGACCGGACGTACGGAGTAGCCGCCTGTTGCGGAATTGTAGGTACGCGCTGTGGCAAACGCATGGTGTGTACGCTGATAGCCCAGGTGGAGGTTATAGAGGCTGCGGTATTGGCGGCTGGTGGAGATGTCGAATGACAGATTGTGGGTGATACTGGTTTTCAGATGCGGATTGCCGTGTTGTATGTACAACGGATTGGCGTCGTTGACCAGCTCGATGCGGTTGATGATACCCGGCAAGGACGGAACGAGATTATATTGAAATACAAGGTTGGTATAACGTTCGATAGCCTCGTCCTTCGATAGGATTTGTTGCAATGACAGCGTTGGCATAAATAGGGGCTTGGTGCGCTGAAGGTCGAAAGTCTGCCTTGCACGGTTATATACCAACCAGTCCGATTCAATCCGCAGCGGCAGATAAGCGACAAGGGTTGTACGGTTTGTCTTCTTACTGCGGTATTCCAACCTCAAACTTACCTGGTGGGAACGTTTGCGCTGCTCGGAATGTTCGCTGTTTTGCTCGTCAAGTGCCTGCTGCATTTCGTTTTGTGCAGAGGGAAGCGACCCGATGGGGTGGTTGCTGTCGCTGCCCCAGTCTTCCAGACGGTCGAGGCGGAAAAGGTCGTTACGCCCCTTGCGGTAGTCTTCCGAATAGCCATAACTCAGGTTTATCCAAATCGGGTCGAGCTGAATGTAATAACTCAGGTCACCGTTATAGAAATAATGGCGCGAATGGTAGTATTTGTAACGGTTGCGGTAGTCGGTACGATTGTCTGTCAGGGGGAAGTACTCCAGTTTGTAGTGGTCAAACGCATACGACTTGTACTGGTCGTACCCGCCTGACACATTAAAACTCAGCATGTCGCCTATTCCTCGGGAGCCGAGAAGAGAAGTCCTCAAAGAGTAAGGCAACTGTATGCTCCAGCTTTCGCTCCGGTTTTTGGCCTGCTGGCTTCGGCGATAGCGGGCCAGGTCAGCCAGCCGGCTTCCGCCGGGGATAAACAGGCTGTCAAGCATGCCCCGCGAAATCTGGACATACGGATTGTCGGCAAATTCGCCCGCCTGGCTTTGACTGTTGGCGCGGTTCTTATGGTATGAGGCGTGGATGCTGCCGCTTTGACGTACTTTCTTCTTGATGTTGAAACGATGTGAAGTCTCCAGGCTGGCAGCATGGCTGTGATTGTCCCTTCTTGACAGGTTAAATACTTTCTCGCCCGGGATAAACTGCTCTCCCTCCGTGCTGTTGATCAATACGTTTTTGGCGTGGGAAGCATTCAGGTTGCTGACCCATTCGAAAGTCTTCTTTCTGTCCTCATAAACATATTCTGCTCCGGCCGTCTGACTTTCCTGTTCGCCGTCGGGCAGGTACGAAGGTGACCAGTCGCCCCGGGCTCCCGGTCGGCGGGTATCATTCGTGTTGTTGGCGTTGCCGAAAATGGCAAGTCGTGAGCAGTCCGTAAAGCGCAGGGCAAAGGCTCTCCCCAAATATCTTTCTTGAGTACCGTAGGCAGCTTCTGCGTTGGCCAGCCAGCCGGCCGAATACTGCTTTTTCAGGTTTACGTCCATTACCAGCGGACGTACCAGCTCTTTCTTTCCAGTCAGTTCTTCGAACTCCGTCTTTTGTTCATAGACCTTCACCTTGTCTACCATATAGGCAGGCAGGTTGTCGAGTGCAATTTTAGGGTCGCCCCTGAAGAAGTCCTTGCCGTTGACCAGCAGGCTGCTTATGGGCTTGCCGTTTACTGTAATCAATCCGCTTTCTGATAATTCGGCTCCGGGCAGCTGTTCGATCAGCGCATCCAGCATGGAGCCCTGTGACAGTTGGAATGCATCTGCGTTGTAGACGATGGTATCTTTCTTCATCACCATTTTAATCTTGGTCACGCTTACCACCGCCTCTCCTAGCGTCGTTTCCTCCTTTAGCTTTCTGGCTCGTCTGCGTAAGGCTATTTTATCCGAGAGAATAATCCATGAGTTGCTACGCTTCAACGGGTTCACATTAATCGGAACCCACTCAGTCGTATAGTCCGGGTGAGTGATTCGCAACAGGTATTTCCCCTTGTGGGGAACTTTGACGGATACACTTGATTCAGTACGTACGTTATCATCAACATTGTAAGTCCATCTGCCTTTGTGCATAAAGGTGGAGTCGGGACGCATCACATCGACCTGCCCTTCTTCTACAATCCCCCCCGTGAAGGCATCAATTACGTCGCCAAAGACTGTAATTGAGTCTTGTTGGGCGTAAACGGGGAAAATGCAGCCTATAAGAAAGACTAGTGTGGTTAGGATTGATTTCATAAACAGAAGTTTTTAGAAGGGAAGCAGTAAATTTATTATTGCTTCCCTCCATGATACGAAAGAATACTTTTTAAATAAAACCACAAGGAATAAACCCATTGTTAGGCTCTTTGGTGGCTGTGATAGTGGTCGTATTAGGAACTAATGTGATGTTGAAACAGGCATGATTGGTACAACCTTTATTTCCGCATTCACCATTGCCACACTCTTTATTATTACAATCGATGTTAGCACATTTGATGTTTTGACATTGGTCGTTGGGAGAAAAACCTGCTGATGCAGGAGCAATTCCCGCAAAGCCGCCACGAAGGCGACCTTCTTTGTCAGAACTCATCGGGCTGAGCAATTGTTCGCAGTCTGTCAAGAGACCTTTTTTCTTTAAGAACATAAGCGTAATGAATTAAATGAGTAATAAAAAAATTATAGACTTACCTTATCCTCCAAACTTCGAAGAATAGATAATAAGTTGATTAGATAGCCTGTCGCGCTATCTAACGAACATTTCCAAAAGCATTCATCTTGAGGAAGAAATGAGGGAAGGTCTATGATATCTTTCCATTGCGGGGAAAGTATTTCCCAATTGTCATAGTCTTTCTCATAGCATAAAAGTTGAAGGGCGTAACTACGGGTTCGCAATTCAATATCCTTATTCAAGCATGACTTTGCAGCTTCAAGAAGTGAACTTAAATAGGTGGAGTCGAAGCAAGAAGAAGCGATTCCAAGCTTTGTCAAGTATAACCGATGGACGACATAACAAAATATACCTCCCAGTCCACTCTCGAAGGTGAAATCTGCAACTCGTTGCGGATCTCGTTCCATTAGCTTACTATCAATAACCTTCAATTCATTTTCAAAAGTATAATCCGTAAGTTTTTTTCTAATTAGGAATATATATCCCCATCCAACCCCACAAATACCATGGGCAAAGGATATTGGAACTTCTACTTGGGGAGTAAGCTTGTCAGAAATACTTTCTAATAGTTGAGCAATAAACTCTTCGCTTTGTTGAGATTTATAGTACAACTGATATTCGCATAAAGCTAAAAGAAGCCCTATACATCCATCCCATAAATGGATATTATGTCTATCAGTTTTATCGCATAAATAATCAACTAAAGAGGAAAGTCGCTTCTTTTCAAACTTGGCCATCTCGTATTGAGAGGACTCTTTAAAGTTGTTTACTTCAAGAACATGCTCAAAGCTATTTGTGAATGTCGTATGCAAGTAATCACGTAGCTGTCGAATCGTCTGTTTATTGGCTGATAGCATATCGCCAATATTGGCATATATAGATTTGTTTGTCTGATAAGCTATCGCATTAGCCCAACATTGCAATGACATGGGAAA
>OMBQ01001975.1_pt1 | contig 14433 bp, 12 predicted proteins | sample 1674311 | NCBI WGS metagenome assembly OMBQ01 (sample SAMEA103958160, study PRJEB25191) | human gut metagenome | biome: human-associated habitat [ENVO:00009003]; feature: intestine environment [ENVO:2100002]; material: feces | place: Germany | collected 2013/2015 | reverse complement strand
GTACCCCACAAAGCCTTTTGACGATGCGCCCCACCGCCAGGAACACGCGCTGCGCCATGCGCGGGTACTGAACGCCGCCTACGCCGACGGCGAACATGCGGGCTGCTTCGGCTGGTGTATGTTCGACTACGCCACCCACAAGGATTTTGGCTCCGGTGACCGCATCTGCTACCACGGCGTGCTGGACAGCTTCCGCAACCCGAAACTGGCCGCCGCCGTCTATGCCTCCCAAGGCGGGGGCAAACCGATTTTGACCGTCAGTTCAACGATGGACATTGGCGATTCCCCGGCCGGGCAGTTGGGTACGGTGTATGTGTTCACGAACGCCGAGCGGGTGGACCTCTACAAAAATGACGTATTTGTGACAACTTTGCACAAGAGCGGCTGGACGGCCCTGCCGCACCCACCACTGGCTGTGGATGACACGATTGGCGAGCTGCTGGAAACGCAGGAGCGTTTCGACAAGGCCAAGGCCGACACGCTGCGCGACTGCCTGCTGGCAGCGGGCAAATACGGCCTGGCCGGGCTGCCGCTGCGCTACAAGTTCAGGCTGGCGTGGTGTATGGTTCGCTACAAAATGAGCTTTGACGACGGCGTAAAGCTGTACGGCAAATATGTAGGCAACTGGGGCGGCGCGGCCACCCGCTGGCGGTTTGACGCCAAAAACGGCGATACGGTAGTAAAAAGTGTGACGCTCTGCCCCAGCCGCAAGCTGCATCTGGAGGTCACCCCGTCAGCCCACGCCTTGCGTGAGGGCGACACCTACGACATGGCTGCCGTGCGGGTGCGCATTCTGGACGAGAACGGCAGCCCCGCCGCCTACGCCCAGCTGCCGCTGCAATTTGCCGCAAGCGGCGCGGCGGCGCTCGTCGGCCCATCCATCGCCACGGCGGAGGGCGGCATGGGCGGCACCTACATCCGCACGATAGGCCAGACCGGCACGGCCAGCCTGACCGTGGCCGCCCCGCAATGTGAGCCTGTCACCGTAACATTTTCCGTCACCGGAAAGGAGAATACAGCATGGAACTGACAACAAAGCAAAAGGCCGCGTTTGGTATCGGCGCGGTGGGCAAGGATATGGTCTACGCCCTGTCGGCATCCTACGTTATGTACTATTATCAGGATGTGCTGGGGCTTTCGGCCACGTTCGTCGGCCTGCGCCTGATGATGACCGTGCTGCCAATGGTCGTTCTGGTCGCGGCGCTGGTGCTGTTCCGCCGCAAATTCACCCTGAGCGACGACCACGCGGCCGAGATCAGCGCACAGCTGCACGGCAAAAAAGAGGGTGTCTGATATGACGGAACTGCATTGGCGCGCGGCCACGGATGCGGGAAGCTATGACGGTACAGCATTGATTTCGGTAGGGCAGGGGGCTGTGCATCTGCGCACTGACCTGCCTGCCGGAACGCTGGAAAATGCTGTGGCGACGCTGTCCTGGCCGATGGCCGAGAATGAAAAAATCTTCATGAACGGCTACCAGACCTGGACCGAATGCCCGGAACTGCCCAAGTGGGGCCGCCAGCGCGGCACCGACCACATTCCGAAATTTCTGCTGGACAAATACGCCTTTGACCGCTACGGCGACTACCATTTTGTGCGCTACAGCAAACGAAAAGGCATGAGCCACGGGTTCTCCTACTGCTATTTCCGCAGTGGGGAACACTACCGCCTTGTGGCAAGCCTCGACGAAACGCCCGGCTACACGATTTTTTACTACGACGCCAAGGCGGCTGTCTTGCGCATCGAGCGGGACTGCGCCGGGGTGTGCCACGGCGGCAGCGTGTTTGCGGCATTCGATTTGTTCTTTGCTGAGGGTAGCGAGGACGAGGTCTTTGACGCATGGTTCGCGGCGCTCGGCTGCCGCCCGCGCACTACAAAAAAGCTGGCTGGGTATTCCAGCTGGTATAACCGCTACCAAAACATTGACGAAGCGTCAATTTTGGAGGACCTGCAGGGGTGCAGGGCACTGTTCAAACCCGGAGACCTCTTTCAAATCGACGATGGCTGGGAAGCAAAGGTCGGCGATTGGCTCGAAACCAACCCCGCTAAATTCCCCCATGGGCTGCGCCCGCTGGCCGACGCTGCGCACGACAGCGGCTTTCTGACCGGACTGTGGCTGGCCCCCTTTGTCTGCGAAAAAGAGTCTGCCGTTTACCGCGATCATCCCGACTGGCTGCTGCAAGTGAACGGCCAACCCTGGTGCTGCGGCAGCAACTGGAGCAGCTTTTATGCACTGGACATCGACAACCCGGAAGTGCTGGACTACCTGCAAACTGTGTTTGACCGGGTGTTGAACGACTGGGGTTTTGATTTGGTAAAACTCGACTTTTTGTACGGTGCAGCGACGTTTGGCGGCGCAAGCGAATCCCGCGCCGCGCGGATGCAGCGGGCTATGGCGCTGCTGCGCACCTGGTGCGGCGACAAGCTGATTTTAGGCTGCGGCGTGCCTGTCATGCCCGCCTTTGGTATCGTTGACTACTGCCGCGTTGGGTGTGATGTAGGGCTGGACTGGGACGATGTATGGTATATGCGGCTTTTCCACCGCGAGCGAGTCTCTACAAAGCAGTCCATCGGCAACACGATTTTCCGCCGCCAGCTCAACAGACGCGCCTACGGCAGCGACCCCGATGTCTTCTTCCTGCGCGAGGAAAACTGCAAGCTGACCCTACAGCAAAAGCAGACCCTGGCCCGGGTCAATGCGCTGTTCAGCGGCATCCTGCTCACCTCCGATATGCCCAGCCGCTATACCGATGAGATGCGCCGCCAATACAACGCCCTGCGGGAATTGACCGAACACGCCGAAAATTGCACCGTGGATGCAGACAACGGTCTGACCGTACACTACACCCTGCACGGCAAGCAGCAGGTAATCAAAGTCTTCTGACCGTACAGCTTTCTGCAAAATGCCACAAAATTTTTGCTGTGACCGCTGATAGAATTGCAATCGCAGGGCAGGGGATGGTATAATGTATAAATAGGGCGGTATGCCCTTCCGCTTTGGCGGTATATGTTATATTGTAATAGGTTTTATCTGAGGAGTTGTGGAATGAAGAAAAACGATCTTTCCCCCGAAGCCTTTCGCTTTGAAGGCAAGATGTCCCTGAAGCAGGCACTGCCGCTGGGCATGCAGCATGTGTTGGCGATGTTTGTCGGCAACCTTACGCCGCTGCTTATCATCACGGGCGCCTGCGGCCTGGCCGGCGGCGAATTTGCCGACCTGCGCGTCACACTGCTGCAGAATGCCATGCTTGTGGCGGGCATCGTCACACTGGTTCAGCTGTATTCCATCGGCCCCATCGGCGGCAAGGTGCCTATCATCATGGGCACCTCCTCCGGCTTCATCGGGGTATTCAGTTCGGTCGCAGCCTCGATGGGCGGCGGCGTACTGGCCTACGGCGCAATCATGGGCGCGTCCCTGATCGGCGGCCTGTTCGAGACAGTGCTCGGCTTTTTTCTGAAGCCGCTGCGCAAGCTGCTGCCCTCTGTCGTTACCGGCACGGTGGTGCTTTCCATCGGTTTGAGCCTGATCTCGGTCGGCGTAAACTCCTTCGGCGGCGGCAACACCGCGCAGGATTTCGGCTCGGTCGAAAACCTGCTGCTCGCCATCTTTGTGCTGGTCGTCATCCTGATCTGCAAGCACTCCGGCAGCACCTTTTTGAATTCCTCCTCGATTTTGGTGGGCATCATCTGCGGCTACATTGCAGCGTTTCTCATGGGCCTTGTTCTGCCCACCACGGTGCTGAACGCCGAGGGCGTTGCCTATACCAAGGCATGGGTGCTGAACTGGAACAAGGTGGCCGAGGCCAAATGGTTTGCATTGCCCCAGCTGATGCCGGTTAAGCCGGTGTTTGATATGCGTGCAATCGCACCGGTCATGATTATGTTTATCGTCACGGCGGTCGAAACCGTGGGCGATATTTCCGGCGTTATCATGGGCGGCATGGACCGCGAGGCCACGGACACCGAGCTGTCCGGCGGCGTCATCTGCGATGGTATCGGCTCCAGCTTTGCCGCGCTGTTCGGCGTGCTGCCCAACACCTCCTTCAGCCAGAATGTCGGCCTTGTCAGCATGACCAAGGTCGTCAACCGCTTTGCGCTGGCCACCGGCGGCATCTTCCTGATTCTCTGCGGTCTGGTGCCCAAGCTGGGCGCGCTCGTCTCGATCATGCCGCAGTCGGTGCTGGGCGGCGCAGCGGTCATGATGTTCTCCTCGATCGTAGTGAGCGGTATTCAACTCATCACCCGCGAGCCGCTGACCCCGCGCAGCCTGAGCATCGTCTCGGTAGCGCTCGGTCTCGGCTATGGCATCGGTGCCAACAACGGCATCCTTGCCCACGCACCGCAGATGCTCTCTCTGGTATTCGGCGGCTCCGGCATTGTGCCCGCCGCACTCGTTGCCATCCTCTTGAATCTGGCCATTCCCAAGGACGAAAACGGCTAAAGTAAGCTTTTCTCAATAGCGGGCAGTGTAAAGCGCACTGCCCGCTATTGTATTTTGTAGAAATTCAAACGCACAAAAGCACCTGTAGCACCCTATTGACATTTGGGTGCCAGACTACTATTATATGACTGAAATATCGTAGAATTGTTGCTGGTGCGCCGTTTTGGCTGCGTGCAGCTTTTTTACGATCCATCGGTTAGGTTCTTCTAACTCGCATGTGCAAGCTGCCATGCTGCCGCCGTGCAGCTTTTCAAATAAGCAGCAGTTAGTTGATGTAAACCAAGGAGTTGAGCATTACGAAAAAGAATTTTTGGGACAGAAATGCAGCAGGCTATGACCGCTTTATGCGCAAGAACGCAATAGCCTATGATCAATTATATGCATTGCTTCGCCCTGCTGTGTGGCACAAAACCGTTTTGGAGGTAGCCACCGGTACAGGACAGGTGGCAAAGCATCTCCTGCGTTCTGCTGATCACATTGAGGCTACCGACTCCTCCGCAGCGATGATTGCGCAGGCAAAGCGGGGTAATTTTTCCTCCAAGCTGTATTTTTCCGTGCAGGATATGTTCCATCTGCCTTATGCTGACCAGTCCTTTGATGTTGTCATTGTCTCCAATGCGCTACACATTGTACCGCATCCTGAGAGAGCCCTCACCGAGCTTCGCCGTGTGCTTAAAAACGATGGCATGCTGATTGCACCGACCTTTACCCATGCAGAGAATTCCCCTTGGGGAAGGCTTCAGGCCCTTGCGCTGAAAATTGCAGGCTTTCCGCTGCACAGCAGGTGGACGAGTGTTGCGTATCTGGCATTTTTGCAGCAAAACGGCTGGACCGTTTGCAAAAGTGTTGTGTTGCAGAATTCCATTCCACTTACCTACGCAGAGTGTAAAAAAGTTGAAAGGAGATAAACGATGTCATTTTTTGAAAATACGAGAGACCCCAAAGGCTTCGGCGGCAGGCTGATGGTCACCATGATGAACCTTGCCCACACCCCCGTGGCGCTGTGGGGGCTTCACTTTCTGCATCTTGCGCCGGACGCAAAGGTGCTGGACTGCGGCTGCGGCGGCGGAGCGAATATCAAACGGCTGCTGAAAAGGTGTCCGCGCGGCATCGTAAAGGGCGTGGATTACTCTGCTGTCAGCGTCGAAAAATCCCGCCGTCTCAATGCAGAGGCGATTCAAAGGGATCGCTGTGTCATCTGGCAGGGCAGCGTGCAGCGCATCATTTTTGCCAGCGATTGGTTCGATGCAGTCACAGCGTTTGAAACCGTCTATTTCTGGCCGGACCTTGCAAAATGCTTCCGGGAGGTTTGGCGGGTTTTGAAGCCGGGCGGCACCTTCCTCATCTGCAATGAAGTCAACGGCGACACGGACAAAGACAAAAAATGGACAGAAATCATTGATGGCATGACCATCTACAAGGATACTGAGCTGAAAGCATATCTTGAGCAAGCGGGCTTTTGTGACATTGCGGTACACAAAAGCAAAACAGGCTGGCTGTGTTTGACCGCCGTAAAGCGAAGTGACTGTGGCTGCGGGAGGCAGGAGAATGAAGGTTTATGAATTTGGGGCGGATACCGCTCCGGTCATTTTGCTGCTGCCTGGCACCTGCTGCCACTGGAAAAGCAACTTTGGCCAAGTGATCCCTCTGTTGCAGCGGGATTTTCGCGTACTTTGCGTCAGCTATGATGGCTTTGACGAAACAGAAAGTACCGAATTTCCGACAATGCTTGCAGAAACCGAAAAAATCGAAGCCTACGTCCTGAAAAACTGCGGCGGGCATATACGGGCCGCCTACGGCTGCTCTCTGGGCGGCTCTTTCGTGGGACTGCTGGCAGCACGGAAAAGCATACATATTGACTACGGTATTCTGGGCAGCTCCGACCTTGACCAATGCTCCAAGCTCGCGGCCAAATTACAAACGAATCTTCTCCTGCCGCTGATTTATCCGCTGATTCGGGACGGGCAGTTCAAAAGTTGCTTTCTGCAGAAGCGATTAGAAAAGTGCTCCGCGGAGAAGGGGGACTATGTCCGCGCTTTTATGGCGATGTTCGGTGCTGCACGCCCCTATGTGACGATGCAAAGCTGTAAAAACCAATTTTATTCCGACCTCATCACGCCCTTGCCGGAGGGAATTGATGTTCCCGGCACGGAGATTCATATTTTCTACGCGCTGAAAATGGGAGCGAAGTATCGCGCGCGTTATCAGCAGCATTTTGCGCACCCCGTAATTCATGAGCAGGATCTGCAGCATGAGGAGCTGCTGGCCTGTTTCCCTTACAAATGGGCACAGCTTGTCAAAAGCATCATTGAACAGGGGGTATAAAGTACCTGTGTTTTTGTGTATATACCATAAAAGGAGGCGACTTCATTGACAGAAACTTTTTGGGGGATTCTGATCCCCTTTTTGGGTACATCGCTGGGCGCAGCATGCGTATTTTTTATGCGGCGCGCTCTGGGAGATCTGGTGCAGCGCTCACTTGCAGGCTTTGCCGCCGGTGTGATGGTGGCGGCATCGGTCTGGAGCCTGCTGATCCCGGCAATCGAACAGTCGGAGAAGTTGGGGCGGTTCGCCTTTTTCCCGGCGTTTGCCGGATTTTGGTTCGGCGTGCTGTTTTTGCTTGCCCTGGATCATCTGATACCACACCTGCATGTCGGCAGTGAGGAGGCTGAGGGGCCAAAAAGCAGGCTGGGCCGCACTACGATGATGGTGCTGGCGGTGACCCTGCACAATATCCCGGAGGGCATGGCAGTCGGTGTGATGTACGCCGGCTTTCTCGCAGGCAGCGCACAGATCACCGCGGCGAGCGCGCTGGCCCTGTCCCTCGGCATAGCCATCCAGAATTTCCCGGAGGGCGCCATCATCTCGATGCCCCTGCGCGCCGAAGGGGAGAGCAAGGGCAGGGCCTTTGCAGGCGGTGTGCTTTCGGGCGTGGTTGAGCCAATCGGCGCAGTGGTGACGATTTTGGCCGCGCAGCTTGTGATACCGGCATTGCCTTACCTTTTGAGCTTTGCTGCGGGCGCGATGCTCTATGTCGTGGTGGAGGAGCTGATTCCCGAAATGTCGCAGGGGCGGCACTCCAACCTCGGAACGGTTTTCTTTGCGCTGGGTTTCAGCGTGATGATGGTGCTGGATGTGGCACTGGGGTAAGAATGGAGAAAATGGGATGATTTTTCAAACGATTCTGGAAGGAATTAGGCTTGATGCTCTGCCGGTTCTCGTCTGCGCCGTGGGCATGGCGGTCATTGCGGCGGCGCTGGCGGGAATCATGGCGGTATTTATCCGCTGAGGGAGGCGCTTATGAAACACAAAATCGAAAAAAACACCGTGCAGGAGACGCTGATCATTCCTCTGTTTGCCCGGAAGGTATGTTCGGAGCTGTACCCGAATCTCTATCGGGACGAAACATCTATCCGCCTGATTGACGAAATCGACTACGACTTTTCGGAGGCGGAAAGGAAATCCCGCAGTCTGATGCAGCGTTTCGGTGCGCTGGAGGTCGCCATGCGGCAGAATGACCTCGCGTGGGAGGTGCGGGATTATCTGAAAAGCCATCCAACTGCGGCGGCGGTCAACCTCGGATGCGGGCTGGACAGCACCGGAAGAGCCTGCGACAACGGAAGCTGCAAAATCTACAATCTGGATTTTCCCGACGTCATCGCCGTGCGCAATGAGCTGCTGCCCGCCGGGGAGCGTGAGGAAAACATCCCCTGCAATTTGAACGATACGGCGTGGTTTTCCCAAATCGACGCCTCGGGCGGCGCGGTGTTCTTCGCTTCCGGCGTGTTTTATTACTTCCTGACGGAACAGGTCAAGGCATTGGCGCAGGCCATGGCGGGCGCATTTCCCGGCGGCGTGCTGGTATTTGACGCGGCGAACCGAACGGCGGTCAAGATGATTGCCAAAACATGGCTCAAGAGCGCGAAGATCAAGGACGTGGGCGCATATTTCGCCGTTTCAGACGCGCCCGGGGAGATCGGCGCGTGGGACAGCCGTTTACAGGTCACGAGCCGCGGCTATATGCTGGGCTACAACGACATTCGCGACCCATCCGTCAGCGGCTTTTTCCGTTTCCTCGCAAAGGTCGGCGACCGTGGAATGAAGATGCAGATCGTGAAAATCGAATTTGGAGGAAAGCGATGAAGATTTTGGTATACGGCGCGGGCGTGCTGGGCTGCAATTTGGCGAGAAATTTATTCCGCGCCGGAAAGAACGTCACCCTGCTTGCGCGGGGAAAATGGGCGGAGGAAATCGAGAAGAACGGACTGCGGATCAAGGACAAGTTTTCGCTTCGCACGTCGGTCAGCAACATCCCGGTCGTGACCAAGCTTACGCCGGATGCGCAATACGATGTAATCTTTGTCGTTCTGCGCTATACGCAGCTCGATTCCGTTTTGGACACACTGCGGGCGAATCGGACAAGAAACATCGTTTTTGTGGGAAACAATGTGCAGACGAGAGCGCTTGCCGCCGCGCTGCCCGATAAAAACGTTCTGTTCGCTTTTGCACTTTCGGCAGGACATCGGGAGGCTGATCGAGTCGTTTCCATCGACCTAAAGAAAATCACCATTGGACAGCTGGCGGGCGCGGCATCCAATAAACAGTTGGTTGAGCAGATTTTCAGCGGCACCAAATACAAGGTCGTCTATGAGCCGAACATGGAGGACTATCTGCTCTGCCACGCGGCGTTCGTGATGCCGGCGGCTTTTGCCTGCTATAAGACGGACGGCGACCTGAAAAAGCTCAAGGGAGATACGGCGTATCTCGAGCGGCTCATCGACGCCAACATAGAGGGCTACCGCGCCATACGAAACGCGGGACATGCCATTCTGCCAAAGGCGGACGCGGATTTTGAGAGCGAAAAATACCGCAAGACCTGCCTGCGCTTCTTTAAGCTGATGTGCGCGACCTCGCTGGGCAAGCTCTGCGCGTCCGACCACGCCATGAACGCAATAGACGAAATGAGCGCGCTGAATCGGGATATCAAGAAGTTTTTCGATCAGAGCGGCGCGGCGTACCCCGTGTGGCAGGCGCTCGAAGCGGAAACAGGGAGATATTTGCGATGAAATACGTCGGAATGCCTTTCGGCATGTGGACGCTGTTTGCGCCGTCATTCCGAAAGCAGTTGACAGCGGTATTCGGCTATGACGCGGACACGGCAAGAGATATCACGAAAAAGGCGAAGCCGAGATACAAGGCAATTATTCGTAACCTGCCGGAGTTTGAAAAAGGCGACCGCTTCAAAATGAACCTCGTCAACTGCGCGATGATCGGCGCGTTCATTCTCTCCATGCCGAAGCGCCCGGATGTGGAGCGGCTGACCGTCTACTACGCCAACGCCATGATGACAAAGCCGATGAAATGGTTTTGCCGCAGGAGCGGAAAAAGCAAATTCACCGAAAAGGATATTGCGGGCATGAAGGCGGCTGCCGCGCTGAGAGCCGCCGACCGAAACCCTTATTCGTGGAATATGGAGTTTTACGAATACCCGGACGGAAGCGGCTACGAGGGGCGGTTCACCCGATGCGGCATCTGCGTGCTGATGAAAAAGCTGGGGCTGTACGATTTAACGCCTGCACTGTGCCGCCTTGACTATACGATGAGCGAGGCGGGCGGCGTGACCGACTTCGTGCGACAGTATACGCTGGCTTCCGGCGGGGCGTACTGCGACTGCGGATACAAGAAAAAGAAACTTTAAGCGGAAGATAAAGTGATGAAAGAAAGCTATCTTACAAAAGCGTTCCGAAAAACGGCGCATGAAAGATTTCCGGAGCGGGAAGCCATGCTGAATTCCGCTTTCAAAAAGAGGCTGGGTGAACTGCGCTCGGAACACGCCGGAACGAGCAGGCAAAGGATGCGGCATCTCGAAAGTCAGATCATGCCGGGCATCGCGGCATACGAGACGTTGCAGACGGTCATGCCGAAGGAAGAAGCGCTGCGAACCGTCCACGGCTATGTGGAAGAGCGGGCATATCGGCTGAAAAAGATCTTCCTGCGGCTGATGCGCATCCCGGGACTATATAAAAAGGTGCCGGGAATTTTCGCCGCGCAGACACCGAAATTTTTCGGAATTTCGGCAGGCTTTGAGGCAAATGAAATCCGGACGACCGGCGGTGTGTGGCGCATCGACATGACGAGATGCCCCTATCACGACGAATGTGTGCGCTGCGGCTGTCCGGAGTTGTGTCATTGTTTCTGTGACAGTGACGATATCACATATGACGGGCTTCATCCGAAGCTCATCTGGCAGAGAACCATGACGCTGGGGCGCGGTGACGACTGTTGCGATTTTTGCATGAAGGTTGTGAAATAGATGATTTCTGCCTGTGCGCTTACGGCGTGGTTATACACACGTTGAAAAACTTATGATTTAGAAAGAAGGCATCCATATGATTCAAACAACGGTCAAGGTTTCCGGCATGGCGTGCTCCATGTGCGAGGCACACGTCAACGACACGATTCGCCGCGCATTTTCGGTGGAAAAGGTTTCGTCCTCCCATGCGAAAGGGGAAACAGTGATTCTCTCTAAAGAGCCGCTGGACGAAAACGCCCTGTGTGCCGCCATTGACGCAACCGGCTATACGGCGGGGGAAATCCATGCAGCGCCGTATGAAAAGAAAGGGCTGTTCTCGTTTTTGAAAAAGTAAATACGGAATTCTGAATTGCCGCTTCGGCGGCTTTTCAAAAGCTATATTGTTAGAGTAAACTAACATATAAATCAATAAGGAGGCGCTGTTTTGAAAAAGCAATCCAATCTGTCCCGGCTGCTTGATTATGCCGGGACGTATCGAATTTTGACCTACCTTTCGTGGGTGATTGCCGCCGCGGGTGCGCTGCTGGCGTTGGTGCCGTTTGGGTACATCTGGCGCATCCTGAGAGAGGTCATCGAGGTCGCGCCGCAGTATGAAAACGCCGTCCATGTGACCCAATACGGCTGGATGGCGGTGGCGTTTGCCGTCGTCGCCGTGCTCACCTACATCGCGGGGCTGATGTGCTCGCACCTTGCGGCGTTCCGCATCGCCACCAATCTGCGCCTTGCCATGGTGAAGCACATCGCCACACTGCCGCTGGGCGCGATTGAGCAGTTCGGCAGCGGCAAACTGCGCCGCACCATCTCCGAAACCGCAGGGTCGGCGGAAACCTATCTCGCCCACCAACTGCCGGATCAGGCGAAAGCCATGGCGACCATCGCGGGGCTTCTGACGCTGCTGCTGGCGTTTGACTGGCGGCTGGGGCTTTTGAGCCTTGTGCCCGTGGCGCTCGCCTTTGCAGTGATGACGAGCATGACCGGCAAGAAGATGCAGGAGCAAATGACCCAATACCAAAACGCGCTGGCGGATATGTCGGGCGAAGCGGTGGAGTATGTGCGGGGTATTCCCGTGGTCAAGACCTTCGGGCAGACGGTGTTCTCCTTCAAAAAGTTCAAGGGGACAATCGACAACTATGAACGCTGGGTCATCGCCTACACCAAGCAGCTGCGCTGGCCCATGACCTTCTATACGCTGGCGGTCAACAGCGTGTTTGTGTTCCTGATTGCGGGCGCTTTCCTGTTCGCCAGCGGCGGAACGGACGGAGGCGCGCTGCTGAACCTGCTCTTTTACATCATCATCACGCCGGTCATCTCCCTGACGCTGACCAAGCTGATGTTTATGAGCGAAAACGGCATGATCGTGCAGGACGCCATTACCCGCATTGACCGTGTACTGGAAAGCCCGTCGCTCTCCTGCTCGAACGCGCCGAAGCATCCCAAGGACAGCTCGGTTGCGCTGGATCATGTCACGTTCAGCTATGACGGCGTGAAAAACGCGCTGGAGGATATCTCCCTCTCCATCGGTGCAGGACAGACGGTGGCGTTTGTCGGCCCTTCCGGCGGCGGAAAATCCACGCTGGCGGCGCTCATTGCCCGCTTCTTTGACCCGCAGAGCGGCAAAATATCCATCGGCGGCGTGAATGTAAAGGACATCGACAAGAGCGAATTGATGGACACGGTTTCCTTCGTGTTCCAAAACAGCCGCCTCATCAAGGGCAGTATTTTGGATAACGTGCGCATGGGCAAGCCGAACGCTACGGATGGGGAAGTGCTGGCGGCGCTCAGCGCCGCGCAGTGCATGGATATCATCGAGAAATTCCCGGACGGCGTGCACACGGTCATCGGTTCGCAGGGCGTCTACCTCTCCGGCGGCGAGACCCAGCGGCTTGCCATCGCCCGCGCCATGCTGAAAAACGCGCCGGTGCTGATTCTGGATGAGGCGACCGCCTTTGCAGACCCCGACAACGAGACGAAGGTGCAGATGGCCTTCAATGCGCTGGCAAAGGGGCGCACCGTCATTATGATCGCTCACCGTCTGTCCACGGTCGTGAACGCCGACCGCATCTATGTCTTAAAAGAGGGACGTCTTGCGGAAAGTGGCAGCTTTGCGGAGCTGTCCGGACAGGCGGACAGTCTGTTCGGCACGATGTGGCGGGATTATCAGCAGTCTGTCCAATGGAAAGTGGCAAAGGAGGCTTGAGCGATGATTCGGTATCTACAAAGGCGTTATGCCCTCTCCCGCAAGGGCGCGGTGGACAACATCAAGGGCATGTTGTGCTGTGCGCTGCAAAACATCTCCTTCATGGCGCCGGTGGGGCTCTTGTACCTGCTGGTGGGCGACATCATGCGTGGTACGCTGACGGCGGAGCGAATCCCGTTCTATGCCATCGGCTGCATTGCGGCGGCGCTGTTCATCGTGATCTGCACACGGCTTGAATACGACAACACGTTCCTTGTCACCTATGTGGAATCCGGCGTGCGCCGGGTGGGGCTTGCGGAGAAACTGCGGAAGATTCCGCTGTCGTTCTTCGGAAAGAAGGATCTCGCCGACCTGACCTCCTCCATTATGAACGACTGCGCCGTGCTGGAGCAGAGCCAATCCCACTTTGTCGCGCCGCTGTATGGCGCGATGCTCTCCACCACGGTCATTGCCGTGTCGATGCTGTTTTTCAACTGGCGCATGGCGCTTGCCGCCATCTGGCCGCTGCCTGTGGCGTTTGCCATCGTCGCGCTGGCGTCCGGCGTGCAGAAAAGGCTTTCCCGCAAAGCGACGGCGGCGAAGGTCGCCTGCGAGGACGGCGTTCAGGAGTGCATCGAAGCGATGCCCGACCTGCGCGCCAACAACGCCGAAAGCGCTTATCTTGCCGGGCTGGAACAGAAAATCCGCGCTGTGGAGAGCCGCCTCATCAAGAGCGAGCTGGGAACGTCCGTCTTCGTGGTCTCCGCCGGGCTTGTCCTGCGGCTGGGTATTGCCACTACCGCCCTCACGGGCGCAACGCTGCTGGTCAAGGGCGAATTGGACGTTTTGACCTTCTTCATGTTTCTGCTGGTGGTCTCCCGCCTGTACGATCCTTTGGAGGGGACGCTGCAAAACCTCGCCGCCATCATCGGCACAAACAGCAACATCGAGCGGATGAATGAGATTCTGGATTGCCCCGTGCAGACCGGCAGCGAACAGCTCACCAATCGCAACTGCGATATCGTGTTCGACCATGTGGGGTTTGCCTATCAGGGGGGCGAAACGGTGCTGAAAGACGTGTCCTTTACGGCGAAACAAGGACAGGTCACGGCACTGGTCGGGCCATCCGGCGGCGGCAAGACCACCGTTTCCCGGCTGGCGGCGCGGTTCTGGGATATCGACCGAGGGAGGATCACCGTGGGCGGCATGGATGTGTCGAAGATCGACCCGGAAAAGCTGATGAGCCTGTATGCCATTGTTTTTCAGGATGTGACGCTGTTTGACAACAGCATTTTGGAAAACATCCGCATCGGCAGAAAGGACGCGACGGACGCAGAGGTGATTGCGGCGGCAAAGCTCGCCAATGTGGACAAGTTTGCCGAAAAACTGCCAGACAGTTGGAACGCCGACATCGGCGAGAACGGCTGCGAGCTTTCCGGCGGCGAGCGACAGCGCATTTCCATCGCCCGTGCTTTCCTGAAAGACGCGCCAATCATTCTGCTG
>OMBQ01001963.1_pt1 | contig 14507 bp, 18 predicted proteins | sample 1674311 | NCBI WGS metagenome assembly OMBQ01 (sample SAMEA103958160, study PRJEB25191) | human gut metagenome | biome: human-associated habitat [ENVO:00009003]; feature: intestine environment [ENVO:2100002]; material: feces | place: Germany | collected 2013/2015 | reverse complement strand
GCCCTCGTCCCGCTGGTTGATGTGATAGGCATCTATATCTGTGATCTGGCCGTCCGGGAGCGCAAGACCCGCCTGGATCTTCAGCGCCCGTTCCAGCTTCTTTGGCAGCGCTTTGCCCCGTTCAAACGCCCGGCGCAGTATCCCCAAACAAGCCCTCGGCGTCAAATAATACTTTGTCGGCGGTGCGCCCTGCAAAATCCGCGATAAGGAAGATTCTCTTGCGCCTCTGGGGGACACCCCAGTATTGAGCGTCCAGGCACCGCCAGCATAGGGAGAAATCAGTTCCCAGTAGGATTCGCCCAGCAGGTTGCCATGCCCAGGGGTAAGGTCCAGGGACATGAACGGTACCGCACTTAATTCGGACGATCTCTTCCAGGACGATGCGGAAGTCCTCGCCCTTCCGCTCTCCGCTGGAGAAGGCTCCCGGCACATTTTCCCATACCATAAATCGGGGCCGAATATGGATACCTGCCCGGTCTCGTGATCTGTCTGCATTTCGCATCTCCTTTACCAGCCTGATCTGCTCCATAAAAAGGCCAGAGCGGGCGCCAGATAATCCGGCTCTCGCTCCAGCCACGGACAAGTCCTGACACGGGCTGCCGCCGCAGATGATATCCACCGGCGGCAGCATGGCCCCATCCAGCTTCGTAATATCTCCATAATGCAGCATCCCCGGCAGCCGCTGCTGCGTGACTCGAATGGGAAACGGCTCGATCTCGCTGGCCCATAGGGGGATGACACCGTTGTGTATAGCCGCCAGCGGAAAGCCGCCAATGCCATCAAACAGGCTGCCCATAGTAATGCACCTCATTTGGCCGCCACCGTCCGGGCAATATTGACGGCGCTCTGAGCTGTGTAAACCGCCGAGGTAAGATTGGCCTTCGTGGTGGTGTCCAGCCCAAAGGCCCCGGCAATGCGGGGAATTTCCCCGGCAGAGAGCATGAGCCCCAAGCCCAGCAGGGCGTGATCTTTGAATACCATCAGCCCGGCCACAAGGATAGTGGCCTGCAAAAACGCCGTGAGGCACAGGCCGATGACCTGCTTGCACCACTGGACGAATCCGTCTCCATACCCCCTGGGCACAGAGAACATATAAAGGCTCCCCACGGCAATCTGGATCAGCAAAATACCGCCGCGCTTCAGATTGCTGAAAAACACCTTAATGACCGCATAGGCCATGAGGATAAGGCAGAAAAGAACCATAAGCCCGCTGGTCTCCCGTCCAAAGCCCCGCAGGGGATAGGTGGACTCCGTTAGGCTTTTCAGGTTTTCAAGATCTGCCAGCGCCGCCTTTGCCGCATCCCCGATGCTGGTGGACCCAAAGCCGGTGATGCCCGCCGTCAAGGTGCCCTGCAAGGAAATTGCCAAAGAATAGAGTCGCACCGGCACCTGGGTAAAAAGAGAGACGGCCAGAAAGCCCTTAAGGACATTCAGCGCCGTCTCTTTCACATTGCCCCGCCCAGCGGAATACTCGATGCCGCATTCAAACACAGCCACCACCAGTCCCGTGGCAAACAGGGCCCAGCCCAAATAGGAGAAAAACAGCACCACGCTCTGCACCCAGTTCATCTCGAAGAGCTCTGCGCCCATGCTGCCCATCTCGGAAAAGAAGTTCCCAAGAAAGCCCACCACCTGACTGTAAAACCAGTCCACGATCTGCCCCAGTATTTTGTCCGCTACAAAGTCCCATATAAACAATTCATCACCTCCTGAACATGCAAAAACCGTCCCGCCAACCAACAGCGCAATTTCCCACTCATACCCCGATAATACTCCAAATATACAGCGGCGCCGTCAGCGTAAAGACCAGGCATGCAAACAGAATGGCCGGAGCCGTCCATTCAAATTGCCCTGTTTTCCGATAGTCAAAATACGCCGTCCCCAGCTTCACGAAGAAGAAAATAGCCAGAATCATGTCGATGGCGGGGAATACCACCTTGTTGACCACCGACTTGATCTGTCCGGACGCTGCCGTCCAGGTGCTCTCCACTGCGCCCGCTACATCGCCGCTGCCTGCGGCAAAGGCCGCCACAGACAGCAGGCAGCACAGCAGCGCCGTGATACTCAGAATGAGCATGATACGCTTTACAGTTCTCATTTTGCGTCCTCCCTTACATTGTCATTTCATGTATCCCGTGCTGCAGCTCGGCCAATTTCTCCGCTGCCCAGTCGGGGATACACTCGTCACGGATAATCCCCACGAACTCGGATCGGTTCCACCTCGTGGTCTCGCCGTCTCCCAAACAGGTGCAGAGTACCGAGCGTCCACGGGCGTGAGGCCGACAGCCAAAGCCGCTCAGGGCCAGCCATAGCTGATTCTCCGGCTGCCAGTAGGATTCCCGCAGTGTATCCGGCGACAGGATCAGCACCTTGCCGGTGAAGTCCTGCTCCCCGGAGTTGGGTTCACAGTGTTCTGCGCCAAACAGGTGCAGCTTTGCCAGCTCTGCCCGGTATTCGCTGACGAATCCGTCCAACACGGCGGGGTGGCTATTTATGAGGAAGGTATGCCGGTGTCCTCCATCTTCGGGGATAAAGATGGTTCGGCTCCACTTCTTATTGTTCTCATGGTAGCGGCCGTCATAGGACTGCTCCCGCAAGGTGTTGGCCAGCACAAAGCCCACCCGCTTGTAGCCATACTGGTCGATAACGCTTTTGGCGCAGTCGGTCCAAAGATGCATCCCGTCAAAGCCCTTGCGGATGGCCAGCTCTATGGCCCCGGCGCAGGCACAGTTGGTGCGGAAATTGGCACGCCACAGCTCCAACTCGCCCCGCTCCCGAGCCTCTTTGGCCGTGTAGGGGTACATCGTCTCACTCGGCAGCATAGACAATGTCTCCTTCCTCCAAAAGCTGCGCCAGTGCAGACGGGCAGCATCCACTCAGCATGAGCAGGGGGCGAATGTTCTCCGGTACCTGCGGCACATCGTCCATGTCCCTTTCGCAGTCGCCTGCGCAGGGCATCCTGCATGCCTCCTGCAGCACACCCAGCAGTTCTACGGAAGCCTGAGACAAGCCATCCAGTGCGTGCAGCAGCTGCTCTGCCGTCATTTCCTGCGGCATGAGCAGGATGTGGTCCTGTCCCAGCCACGCAGACAGGGAGATACCCGCCAAGCCCAGTTCCTCCAGCGCACCGTTGGGAATGAGCAGGCCGTTCTTTTCAAATTTCATTTCATTGTTCATGCGAAGATCCTCCTATACTTTTAAGGGCTGCTGCGGTGTATGCACCAGCCTGCACGATTTGCCCCGGCTGTCATAGTCGCCGAAGAAGGACATCTGCGGCGCAAAGGTGCGGGGATCGTAGTTGGTCATGATGTACTCACGGTACTTGTTGTTTTTCTTCTTGGACTGGCTGTTGGGGCGCTCCACCTCGTAAATGAAGAAATCATCGTACAACTCCCGGATGTATGGGCAGTTGTTATAGGACACCATAGCGAAGCCCGTATGCTTTACCAGTACATCGTGGAGCCGCTGGTGGTCGCTGCGTGGAAACTCCACCGTGTAGCACTCTGCCTCATAGTAGGGTGGGTCACAGTAGACCACGGTCTGCGGGTCGTTTCGGGCGGTGATGATGCTCTCGAAATCCTTGTTTTCCAGTACCGCATCCTTCAGCCGATGAGAGCACTCCCACAGATCCCGGAAAAACCGCCGTATATCGCAGGAGCCTACGCCATAGCTGTCTCCGCTGCCATTGTAGCTGTAGCGCTGCAGCTTATAAAATGCTGCGGCACGGCGCACATTGCCTAAACTGCCACGCTCCAAAAGCAGCTGCCGCACGACCTCCGCCTGGGGTGGTTCAAAAAACACCTCCGTCAGATCCAACTGCCGTTCCATGTACTCCATGGTGAAGTCCTCGCCCTGCAGCTGACGCTGCAATACATCAAATTCATCGTGGGCGTTGATAGGGAGAAAGCCCAGCTCCCTGACCAGCTCCAGCGGACGCTCCTTGGCGCAGAAGAGCAGGTTATATAAATCGTGGTTCAGGTCGTTGTAGATCTGCAGACACCCGCTGGGGACGGAAGTATTCATGGTGATAATGCCGCTGCCGCCAAACACATCCACCAGTGTCTTGTAGTGGGTAGGCAGCAGCATTTGGATGGCCCACATGAGCTGGGCCTTGCCGCCTACCCACGGCATGAGCTTCGTCATCTGCCTACTCACCGAATTTCTCCAGCGCCCGCTCCAGTCCGGAGATGGCGGCGTCTAACCCGCTGCGCATTTTCTCAAGGCTTCGGATGGTGGCATAGACCTCTGCCGCCGTCTCCGCATAGTAATACCCCCGCTGATCTGCTGCGATCGGCACAGTGCCTCGCCGCAGGCGGTTGATGTGCCTGCGAAGCTCGTTTCCGCTGATGCCCAGCGCCCGCTCCAATTCCCGGCTGCTGACCACATTTTTATGTCCCTTGCATCCGTTCTCCAGATACCGGGAGATGGTCTCCTTCGTCATTCTTGCACTCCTTTCCGGGTACCGCTCACCGAAAAGGGTGCAAAAAGTGGGACCGCTGTCCCTTTTCGGAAAGCGGCCCCATTATTGATTCAGTTTACTGCATGGTCATATCCATGCCCTGCTGCGGCAGATGCATAGGCTGTCCATCCGGACGATGGACATAGCCGTAGTCGCTGAGGATGCCCCTATCTCTGTACATCAGGTCTGCGCCGTAGGCGGTGAGATTCAAATTTCGGATGAGCAGGTCAAGCTCTGGCCCATCTGCCATAAGGGCGAGTTCCTCCCGTGCCCGATCTTCCAACGAGTGGATACTTGGCTCGAAGGCGTATTCACTCAGGTGCTCTGCCAGCGCCATGGCATCCTCCAGCTTGTAAATATCCAGCTGACTGGCCACTGCCTTGAACGCCGCCAATTTCCCATTTGCATCCAGCATTTCGAGACACTGCGCAAATTGATTGACCTGCTCCATGCTGGTGTGAGCCATATCTACGAAGGCCCACATCTCCGGCATGGCGGTGTCGCATTCCTCCAGCTGCACCTCCTGCCAGCTATCCACCTCCAGACAGTCCAGCACGGCGTCCAACTCCGCCTGCTTTGCGGGCAGGTACAACTTTACGGCACGGACATCACTGACACAGAGGAAATGGATCATATACGGCGGCTTTCGTGGCGGCCTGCCTAAATTCGGCGGAGCCTGCCGCAGCTCGGCTTCCCGCACTACATAGCCGTTCGGGGTCATAGCGCCATGTTCGTCCCGGCGCATCCTTTCACCGATCTTGGCATAGTCCAACAGCTCCAGCACACTATCCGGTACTTGTTCCAGTTCCGGCAGGAACTCGTTCTCCACATAGAACCGACCCAATGCCGCATCGTCCCGGATCCCCGGCACCACATGACAGCAATCCACGCTGTACGCCAGATCCAGCAATCGCTGGAGGGTCAGTTCACCGCCATTGGTTTGGCACAGCTCGTCGACCTCCATCTGCACCAGTCCCTCAAAGGCAATGGCTTCTACATGGTCGAATGTGCTCAGCTGCTCCGCCAGAGCGTTGAACTGATACAGGTCGCTGTCATCAAGGAGCGGTGCAAGAAAACCGTACCGGCCAATGTCCTCCACCTGCCAATAGGGTTCCCGTCCATCCACCAGCCGCAGCTTATCCAGTGCGTCTATCAGTTCCCACGGCGTAGCGGGCAGATCCAGCTCTGCGTGATTACTGCGATCCGGATCGCCCAGATATACGGAGAAAACCTTTTTATCCAAGCTCCATACCCCCTCTCTGCTGCACGATGTCCATGCAGTGATCCGGGTCTGCGCCGGGTACATCCCAGCCGCACATGCTGCCGATCTTCATAGCTTCCTCCTGAGCGGGTGTCACACCCAGCTTCCGGTTTTGCTCATCCGCAATGCGGCGGTTTTCCTGTGCATCCGGCGTAGACCAGTCGCTGGGATAGTACCCGCTCTCCCCACGCTTCACGCAGATGAGCTGCCCCGTACCCGGCAGCAGGGTAAAACACAGCTGAGGCAGCTTGTCCCGGTAAGGCTCGAACCGCTCCTGTTCCGTCCGGATGCTCCAGTCCTCATCCTGCCACAGGTGGACATACAGCTCCCTACCGCCGTCCAGTGTGATCTCTTGCTGCTCGAAGCCCTCGCCCCAGCCGTCTGAGGCTTGGCCGGAGATGTACTTCTTCAGCGCAGCCAGCTCTCCGGCCGACAGTTCGCCGCTGATCTGACACTCCGCCACGCCCCACAGCCTGCCGTGCCGCTGCTCCACATCGAAGACAACGGAATGTACCTTGTCGTTGACGCTGTCCGGTTTTCTGTACCAGTACATAATGCCTCTGACCTGTTCCTCCTGCATGCGGTTTTTGAATAAGGCGCTGCGGATCTTGTCCTCATACGATGCCAATTCGCCGCCGGTGAGCCGTTCCGCCTCCTCCGGCATATCGCCCCACTCATCCGGCTCGTAGAGTTCGGCAGTCAGCGGCATATACAACTTCAGCACGCTGCGTTCGGGCGGCAGGACAGTGAAGCTGTCCTCGCCGGGGATAAGGGCCAGAGTCCGCCCGTTGTCCCATTTCATCTGAAATTGCCCGGCGTCATCTACGCACACAAGCGTACCCTCTGTGCCGGGTGCTACCGGCGCATAGGGGTCCTCCATGGAAACCAGCCGAATGCGGGTGCCGGGTGGGTATTTTTCCCGCAGGAATTTCACCATTTTCTCGGATGTAAACATTTTTAGATCCCTCCTATTTTCTGTGTGTATTCAGAGAGCGTATATGGATTCTCTTCACCGAAGAAATCATGTAAAATATCATCCGCCGCCTTGCGGATGGCAGGATCGTCTATCAGGACTTCGTAGCGAAACCCGGTGGTATCCCGATAGGGCAGTTCCTCCCGGATACAGTCCAGAAACGACTCTGCATCGTAATAGAGGATGTCATCGTCCCCGACAAATGTGGCCTTGCCAATAAGCTCCATAATGCATCACTCCCTTCTTTCGCAATACACCACCAGCCGCTGCCGTCCTCCGCTGGCGTAGGGGTGGCAGGTGATGAGCGTCAGCAGGTCACGCCCCGGCTGGATTTTGATTTTGTCCACCTGGTCCGGCTGGATGATCTTCATATCAACCACGGTATAAGTGAGCGTTTTCCACAGATTTGTAACCGTTACCATATCGCCCACCTGCAAGCGGTCTATGTGCCGAAAATAATCCGCGCCATACCATCCTCTATGCCCGGCAATGACGCAGTTGGTACTCATGCCGCCAATAGGCGCCGAAGTGTTCCCCAGTACGGCGGCCCCTGCGGCAAGGTGCGAACCAGATGCGCCCAAGTAGACCGGCATGACCAGCTCCAGCGTGGGTATCTCCAATACACCTATGATCTCGTCCTCCACGCCGTAGTCTCTCAGCAATACAGCAGGCTCCGCACAGGCCAAAGCGTCGGCCAGTCCCGCCTGCCGCTCCGTATAAATGCGCTGGTTATATCCCTGCAAGTCCGTCAGCAACTCAGGGTATGACTGTCTCGCCTCCTCCAAAAAGCCCTGTGCCGCCGCGCTCATGTCCGCTTGCAGCCTATGCCCGGAAACCACCGGCCACAGCAGAATACAAAGCCCCGCCACGGCCAGCGCCACCGCCAACAAAGCAGCTTTTTTACCCACGGCGTCGCCTCCTTGCAAAGAGGCAGACTCCGCCAGCCGCAGCCAACACACCAAGGCCGATGCCCAAGCCCGTGAGATAGTGCTGCGTCCACGAAGACGCAGCCTTCGGAGTTTTTCCATTTTCTACCACCAGCTCCGGCACATACGGCACCCGATGTCCCCGCACCAGCAGCCGGTGGGTGTTCACCCCAAAGGGCGTACAAGTCACCAGCGTCACCAGATCTTGCCCGTCCTCGATTTGCAGCAGCGATGTGTCCGAAGGCAGTACTGTGGCGATCTGGTCCACCTCATAGGCCAGCACCTCGTCCAACACATGGATGTAAAAAGTGTCGCCCTCCACAAGTTGGTCAATGTCCGAAAACAGCTTGGCGCTGGCCATACCGCTGTGGGCCGACAGCACCGCATGGGTGCCGCTGCCTCCCACAGGCAGGGAAGTCCCCACCACATGCCCCACGGCCCGCTCCAGCGTCTCCGCTCCCGTGCCGTGCTGCACCGGCAAATACACGCCGATCTTCGGGATATCGATGGTGCACATAGCCCCGCCCACCGTGAGCTGCTCCGCATAGAGCAGGGGAGGGGCCGAAGCCCCTCCCGCACTGACCGCCGCCTCACCCCGCAGCATGGCGTTATACACCTCCGCCGCCCGCCGCTGGGCCGTCAGCTCCGCATCGTCGGCGTCCGCAATGGCGGCGGCATACACCGTCTCCACATCCGAGTGATATCGCTCACTCAGTAGTTCACCTATCAGCGGGTAAAGCAGCAGTCCCAGCGCCAGAATGCCGCAGGACACCGCCAGCAGTCGCCATTTCACTGGTCGTTCTTATTGTGCTTCCGGCCACGGATCACAATAAACGCTGCCACGCCCAGCAGCATACAGCCGCCCACGGTGAACATCCAAGTGCCGTAGCCGCCTGTCTTGGGCAGGTCAAAGCCGGGATTATTGATGACCATCAGGGGCACGATGGCATTGCCGCTCTCCATGTTCGCAGGTTCGCCGTTGACGGTACCGCTGGCAGTCAGGAGCTTTGCGCCGCAGGTCTCGCAGGCATTCTCACTCTCTGCGGCAGCAATGACGATCTCCACGCCGTCCTTCAGCAGCACATAGCCCTTGTCGGTGGCGATCTCTGTCAGCGTATAGGTGTCGTCCTCCAGACCGTTCACGATGATATGACCGCTGTCATTCGGAACAAGAGTGGTTGCATCGGCCTTCTTGTCGGTAAAGCCCTTGACGTAGTACATGCCATTCCTCTGCTCGGCAATGATATACACATCGTCTGTGTCGTTGTGCAGCAAGAAGCTGACATTCGTCAGGTCGCCCTTGCCGTCCGAAAACTGCTTCAGCACATCCACGCCGTAGGTGTAAAGATGGCAGCAGTCCTGGAGCGTATCATAGTAGCTGGTGTTGGTGCGCTTCCAAGTCAGCACCACCTCGTTGGGGTTGTCGGTATCGCCCAGCTTTGCGTCGGCGGTGAGAGTGGCCGCATAGGTGATCCGCATGGTGCAGTCGCTGTAACCACGCTTCACGCTGTCCGTGTAGACACTCTCGGACTCGTTGATGTCCGCCAGCCCGGCCTCGGTCATACCAATGCTCATGGTGTTGGCAGCGTCATCATAGCTAACGGCGAACTTGCCGGAATCCTCGTCCCAAGTGGTGATTTTATCTGTGCACTCGGCATCCCGGAAGAACTCGATGACCACATCATTCTTGTTGTAGCAGATCCCCTTACTCAGCGTGTCCACAAAAGTATAAGTCGTGAGGCTGGTAGCCTTGGAGGTAATGGTGGGCAGTGTGCTGATGATCTGATAGTCCACCACATCGCCCACAGAGGCGGTGGCGGTGTGTGCATAGCCATCCGCAATGTCGGTCAGGCTGCCGGTATTCTTGCCGGTGCTGTTCTTGTCCTCCCGGACGGTCTTTTCAAGGTCCGGGCTACCGGTCTGGTTCTTGGGATACACGGTCACATCATAGTTCCAGCCTTTGCCGTCGATGGTGGTCATAGGCAGAGAGACAAAGAACGGATTGCAAGTGCTGGTGACATTCTCCGGTACACGGGTCTCCACCACCAGATAGAGCCCCTGCTCCAGTCCGCTGACCTTGCTGTGTCCGTTTTCATCCGTCTCGGGCATGGCCTTGCCGCCATTTCGGGCAGCAGCTTCCAGCGCATTTTTGACGGTGGTGGCGTTGGCGGTCAGTGCATCGCTCATGGCCTTGTTCAGCTTGTCGGCGGTATAGTAGCGGGTGCCGTTTTCGCTCTTGTGTGCATCTGCGGCGGTCAGGCCGATGGCCTGGAGCACGGTACCCTCGGCAAAGCCGTACAGCACACCTACCTGACGCTGCCCGTCCACCAGTTCATTGTTCATGGCGATGTCAGCTACCCGCAGATAGGTGAACTCCACGCCCTGAATAGCGTACTGCGCCAGCTTGTCGGTAACGGCATCGTCCTGCACACCGGTGCTGACATAGGACGCCGTATTCCACGCCCCGTCCTCGCTGGCCGCCGTGATGTCGTACTTATAAAGGGAAAGGGACGCTTTCCGTCCGGAGTCAATGGTCGGCGCTGCGAACGCTGTGCTGATAAGCCCCAAGGCCATGACCATGGCCAGAAGCAGCGCCCAAAGTCGTTTCGTTTTCTTCATGGTTCAGTTCTCCTTTTTCGTCGTGGATTTTTTGCAAAAATAAACACCCATGCAGAGCATGAGTGCTGCAAACAGAATATAAATCGTGAAGCCTGTACCGCCCGTAAAGGGCAGTGCAAAGCCCGCATTGTTGCAGGCGGTAATGGTGATATCATGGCTGCCTGCGTCCAGCGTTCCCACGAACAGCGGCTCCGTCAGCAGCGTCATTCCCTCCGCCGTCTGCACCTCTGTCACCCGGTAGTAGGTGCTGCCGTCTGCTGTCAGGTTTTCCCAGCAAACCGCCCCGTCCGCACCTGTTTCCGCCGCGCTCACCTCCTGCCAGTTCACCTGATCCGCAGAGGATTCCAGCAGAAACCGGATCCCGGACAGAGGATCACCCCCGGCATCCACCTTCTTCACCGTGATCCTGCCGGGGATGTCAGCAGTCTTGATTTTCAGGTAAGCCGTTACCGGGTCACGGACGCTGGCAGAGTAGGTAACCACATCCTGAATACCGGTAGGTTCGCCCCACACGCCATCGCCCCATACCACCATACCGGCGCTGGTGGTGCCCTCTTTGGCGGCGGTAATGGTAACGGCATCCGAGATAGGCTTTTCCGCTGAGATGGTCAGCACATCTCCGCTCTTGCTGAAAGTCAGGTTGGCGTCCTCACAGCTGAAACTATACTTTCCCAGCATCCCGTTGGTGTCGGTGATGCTGCCGGTAAACTTGCTGCCGTCCCAAGTCAGTTCCAGCGTCTCTGCATTGGTGGCAGTAGATGCGCAGAAGCTGGGGCGCCTACTATGGGTCTGCACAGAATCCACAATGGAATCATAGTAGCTGAGGATCTTGCTCCGCAGGGGGTGGGTTGCATCCACCCGCTCCAAGGCCTCGTCATAGCCCATAGATTTCACATCAATATGGTGGAAGCTGCTGTCCCGCTCACCGGCCACCACCTCCCAAATGAGGACCTGCGTGGCATAGGCCCAGGCCATCTTCTCCGCTGTACTCTCTACATCTGCCCACCAGCCGCCGCCAATGGTGCCGTGATAGCCGTAGCTCATAATGCGGACGATCTGCCGCTGCACCTCACGGGGCGTAAGGGGATGCCCGTCGGGCAGAGTCAGGTGATCCCACCATGTGTCGTCGTGATCGGTGAGGGAATCGTAGTTTTTCTGCGGTGCGCCGGGTTCGATGCAGTAGGCCACCTCTCCCTGCCAGGAATCCAGACACCGGAACTGCGTGTAGCTTGTGGCCGATACCCGGTAGCCAAAGCGAAGATCCAGCACGCCGTGGCCCCAGTTGCCGCTGTTTTTCAGGGTGTCATCTGATAGGGGAAAATTCCAGATATACACCTGTTTGGATGCTGCGAAGGCTGTGGCAGGCAGCAGGCACAGGCACAGTACCAACGCCAGCAGAAAAGCCGTCCCGCACTTGATGATTCGTTTCAAAGTAGACCTCCCATTCTCGTAAATTTTTACATAAAAAAAGGCTCTCGATGAGAGCCTTTCCTCTATATATGGCTGCCGTTATCCACGGCCAATGAACAGATCATACTGCCCATCTCCGACCTGTTCCGCCCAGATACAGACGGCGGTGCAGCCTTCCTGATCCTTGTAGTACGCCAGATCATCCCGGATATAGGCGGCCAGAACATCTTCTGTCTTGCTGCTGCAGCGGATGGGCGTGTCCCATGTACCGGTAGCCGCCGGATCCAGCACCAGCCCGATGCTCACGGCATAGTCCTTGGCGTAGGCCAGCCAGTAGTCCATGGCAAAGGCTTTCTCCTCCGGCTGTGGAGCTGCCTCATCCGTCACGGGTTCAGAGGGGGCGGATCCTGTGGGCGGAGTTTCAGGCGGCACAGTCTCGGCAGGCAGCACTTGCACCGGAGGAACTTCCGCCGCAGGCTTCGCTTCTCCGGCAGAGGAATTGGTTTTCTTTTCTCCCGACGGCTCCGCATCGACAGGGCCGGGGCGTTCTGCCTCATCTTGTGTTACGACCTCCGAAGGGTTTTCGTTTCCATTTTGCGCCGCTGTGGTCCCGGAAGCGGCGGCAGATGCCACTTGCGGCGGATCTCCTTCTGTCGTTTTCGCAGATGCTCCGGCTCCGCCGCAGCCTGCGAGGAGAAGCACGCTCAGCATACCCGCCATGATTTGCAGTTTTTTCATTTTGTACCTCCAGTTTTTATTTTTCTTTTCCGTCCTGTGTTGGTACACAACACAACTACCACAGGATCGCCCACAAGTCAACGGGAATCTGCGCAGCTGCCATAGAAAACGGGAGGCCCTCTGGCACGAGCTCCGTTCCAACTCATGCCATGCCGCCCATTTCCATGCGGGATGCTTCTTCCCGCGCCATGTTCTGCCGCTGGACATCCAGATCATAGGCCGTCAGATACCCGTTATAGTCACCAGGGGACGGATTACAACGCAGGCAGTAGCGGTAATGCTCCGTTTCCACGATGTAACCGTAGTTTTGTGTCCAGCCGCCGCTGATTTTGCCGCCGTGTTCATAGCAAAAACGCTCCATAGCGAAGCGGCTTTTCAGCACACTCTCCCGCAGCGTGTCCACGACCTCCTGCAGCTCCGCTTTGAACACAGGGCTGTTCAGCTCCTCCGGGCCACGGGGCCACCATGTATGCCAGAACTCGTTGCCGCTGCGCCCGAAGTCCATCCGGACATGGCCAACGGTACCCAGCCGCTTATCTTCTTCGGGGTGCGGGGTATAAAATAAGCCCGCCTCCTCCGGGCGGGCAGGTCGGATATGAAATTTCATGTTCTCCGTGGGATACGGGAGCTGATGCGCCTCGCAGAACTCACGGAGCGTCATCTTGCCTTCATCGAGAAAACCGAGCTCATCCCGCACATCCAGCCGTCCGGACTTAGGCATCGCCAGCTTTTCCGGCATCAGCACCGAGCCTGCGTGGTTGACCACAACATTTTCTTCCATGTAGCACAGCTCACCGGGATCATCGTCAGAGCCGCGAATGTCATAGCAGTACCAGCCCTTCGGCACGGTATCACGGGCAATACGCCCGTTGGTGAACAGCGCGGGCTTATCAAATACTTCAATGTGTTGGAATTCCTCTGTTCTTGCGTTTACAGCCATTTGGTGTTCCTTCCTTTCTTGGTAACGGCAAACATACTACACATCTGCCGCAAAGTCTACTGAAACATTTGCTGCCCCTGCCGCTGCTCCGGGAAGGGCGGGTCCAAGCGGCGCAGCAGACCGAACTCCGTTTCCGTTACACCGTCATTTTCCATGCGGTCCTGACCGTATTGCTCAAAATCCATGTAGCCGTCCAGTTCGTAGATGGCCTCATCATCCAGCTCCAGCGTTTCCTGCAATCGCTGCTGACCGTAACCATAGGCGCCCTCCGTGATGCGCTGGTAGTTGTCCAGATCTTGCAGGAGATCACAGGCACGGTGCAGGGTCTCCGGCTTCTCAGCCTCCAGCACGGCGGCGTAGGTCAGGAGCGCACCGTCCTGCTGCCAGATGTCCTCCAAGGCTTCAGCAAAATCGTTGTAATCCTCCACGGCGGGGCAATCCGAATCGCGGATCAGCTCACCGATGTATGGCACCTTGAAGCGAATATCACAGAGCATGGCATCCGCGAAAACATCAATATCAAGATAAGCCTTCACCGCATCGAGGTATTCCTCGTCAGCGGGGAGGACGAGGGTGTAGTCCGGCTTTCCCTCGACGCGCAGCGTCATGCGGAGCATTTCATCCCGATTTTCATTGCGCCAAGGCTCTACCGGCGAAAGGTAGCTGCGGTCGATCCCCATATCCAGTGTCAGCAAACTGCGGGCGTTGGGGACAAAGGCACTGTACCGGGCGTAGTTGTACCCCTGTGGGTCAACAAGGAAACCGTCCGTTCCATCCGCGTCGAGGATGAGCAGACAGTGTCTGGAATCATCATCGTGCCGGATGGCGTTTTTATTCTCTGCGATGAAATCATAGTCAGCCAGCAGTGCGCGGCTGAACTGTTGGAACCGCGGGCGGGTAACTCGATTACCTTATCTACACTGCATGCTTCGCCTTCATACTCGGACTGTTTCCGCCTGAGTTCTGCTTGAATAATCACATCATCCCTCCCATCTCCATGCGGCTGCTCTGGCTGCCGTTCATCACTTCCTCCATGCTGTAATAGCCCTTATAGGCGATGTACCCCCGGTCAGTGAACATCCCGTCCTCCTCATTCATGCGCTCCGTGCCGTACTTCTCATAGTCGTAAAAAGCGTCGAGATTTTCGTCATAGTCGAAATGACCGGACTGCTGGATCATGT
>OMBQ01001958.1_pt1 | contig 14543 bp, 3 predicted proteins | sample 1674311 | NCBI WGS metagenome assembly OMBQ01 (sample SAMEA103958160, study PRJEB25191) | human gut metagenome | biome: human-associated habitat [ENVO:00009003]; feature: intestine environment [ENVO:2100002]; material: feces | place: Germany | collected 2013/2015 | reverse complement strand
ATATATCTCAGGTTAGTGGCGTTTTTTTGAAAGGTAAATGTCAGTGCAGTTGCACAGATACACTCACGAAATTATTAACGCCTTGTCAGTACGCAAAGTGTTTTCGGCGGTGTTGGTGCGAAGAATCCTCAATAGTTGGCTGAGCAAAGCTCAGCAACAGAAGCTCACCTTTGGCAAGGGGGGTAAGAATGTGGTGCAAGGCGAGGGATAGTGCGGGTTTGGGAGGGTTGGTGTCAGTGCTGTTGTACAGATAAAGTCACGAAAATATTAACTCCTTGTCGGTGCGGAAAATGTTTTAGGCAGTGCTTGGCAATATATTTCACTTGGCCGGCGTCTGTAGGGCGCCGATTTTTTGTATTATGTGCCGCATTTATGACCGTTCGTGCCGTTATAACAACCGTTCGTGCCAAAAAGTTGAAAATGAAAAGCGAATGAGTTATGATATAATTATAAAATTATAAGGGGTAGAAGTATGCTCATCTGCGTTTACGATACCGCAAACGAGGCGGAGATACTGAAAGCAAAAATAACACAGATCGCAACGGCGGCGTATCGAAGAATTGCCTACAGGGTATGTCAGAGGTATGAGAGCTTTGCGAAGGAGTGTAAGACGGCTGACCTTATAATCGTGCTTGCCGACGGAGCGGACGGTATGGAGGGCGTTATTGCGGCAAAGAATGCCGACAGGGATACGCCTGTAATATGGCTGTCGGACGATGAGGGATTCGGGGCACAGTCATACAGGCTTGGCTGTACCTATTTCCACAAGAAGCCGATACCGCTTGAAAAGCTGAAGGAGGCACTGCATAAGTGCAGGTGCATGGCATAAGCACGGGTAAATCTACAGGAGGAAAAACATGAAGAAAAAATTTGTACGGCTCATAAGTGCGGTGCTGTCTGCGGCAATGACGCTGACGGCTGTACCGTTATCGGCATTTGCTGAGGGCGAGGCACATACGCATGACGGCGAGAGCAATGTCATCACGACACCGCTTGATTTCAGAGAAAAGACGGCGGACGAAAACGGTGACGGCTGGAGCTGGGTATATGACACAAAGACGCTGACGCTTAACGGAGTGAACATTCAGGCGACAACAGAAGAGAATATGATGAGCGTCGTAACAGTCCCCGACGGTACGAAAATAGTGCTGAACGGTGAAAACACTATCGTACAGACCGATACCCTCGAAAGCGATACATACGTTCTCAGTGCCGTAAATAATAAAGAGGTCAATTGTGACGGCACAATGACGATCAGCGGCGACGGTGTGCTGAATGCAGAGAACCGCTCTACAGACAGTATGGCACGCTCTCTCGGCGGATCAATAATCCTGAACGGCGGTACAGTAAACGCAACAGGTACTGTAAAGACAAATTCGCTTGAAATACATAATGACGGTGTGCTGAACGCAAATGCGACAACTGCATCTTTTGAGGGTGTGGCTGTCAATGTCAGCGGCGGCATTACTGTTGACGGCAACGGCAGTCTTACTGCAGTAGGTTGTGCTAATGAATCTACGTTAAACAGTGCAATATTGCTTACCAGTAATTTCGGTGACAAAATTTCCGTCAGCGAAAACGGCAGTATTACTGTGCCTGAAAGTAACAAAGCAAGAGTCGGAATATACTACAGCGGAAACAACGGCGACGGAATGGATGCCGAAATAAGCGGCGGTAAGGTCACTGCTTATGGTGCTAAGTATGGCATTTACAAAGTAAACCTTATAATGAGCGGTACAGGCTCGGTATATACTACGGGCGGTTCATACGCTATCGGTCAAACTGTACCGACAATAGACGAGGACGAATTTGTAGTAAAGGGTTCGACCGAGTCCAAGGCTTCAGAAAGCGCTGTAACAGGCGAGGTCAAGCTTAACGGCGGCTATTATGAGATTGACGGAGCAGACGCTAAGACTGTAGTTATAAAGCCTGATACTTCTCCCCGTATAATACTCGGAAAGCAGACAGGAATATTCAAGACGGAAGAGTATGAAATAATTGAAGGCATGACTGATACCAAGCTCAAGGGTACGGTTTACTTTGATATTACTCTGAAGAATATGAGCGATGAAGAGTTTGCAGACGCAAGAGGCTGTTTCGGCGGCGATGAACCCGATTTATCAGCAAGCATAATCAAGACCGATTACGGCTGGGTGTGCATGGTCTGCGATACCGAGTTTTCGGTTACATACGACACTGATAATACTCTTACAATAAAGTGCGGAGATATTGTATCCAATACCGTTCAGGTAAAGTCGAATGCAAACCGTTTCAACAAGGTTACACAGGGTGACAACACAAACAGAACGGTTTTCTATACAAACACTTCGCAGGAAGAGAAGGACAATTACAAGCTTGTAAGCACCTATACGGTTGACAGTGAAAGCATAAGCTATAACTGGTACAGTACGAACAGTGCATACAGTGCAGATGAGCTCGGTGCGGCAGTATCCGGAAGCAACGGCGAATTCAAGCTTGCGGATAATATTCCTGCCGGAAATTATGTTCTGTATTGCGATATAACCTATTCAGACGGTGACAGCACAGAAACTGTTACAGAAAAATTTACATTTACATATAAAGTATGTGCACATGAAAACGGTTATTCCGACGGTAAATGCACAAACTGCGGAGCGTTATGTGATCACAGCAATATTGACATTAACACGGGTAAGTGTAACGAGTGTGAGCGTCAGTTTGTTGCTACGATCAGCACAGACGGCAATGCGCCGACAGGCTATGACACGCTCGCAGACTGCCTTAACAGCATTACTGCCGATACCGGAAACTATGTAAAGATCTATCAGGATATCGGCGATGCATCGGCAACTGCAACTTTAGATACTATAGATGTAAAACACAATGTTATGATCGACCTTAACGGTCACAAGCTGAACAATATCAAGCTTGGGGTCAACAAAGACGTCACGCTTACATTAACCGGCACAGCGGGCAGTTATGTTACGCAGGTGTATGTTCGCAAAGGCGGCGGATCATTCATAATTGACAGCGAAGCAAATGTAGAATTTAATACAATTTTTGTTGAGGACAGTGCACGGCTTGCTGTAAACGATGGCGCAAAAGTAACTACAGAGCAGTTGACTGTGATAGCATCCGTGAATGATGACGGAACTACAACGACATCTGTAAAGCTCGCTACGGGAATGAAGTTAGGTGGGCTGACATATCATCGCCAAAACAATTCCGGAGTTCTGAAATTAGGCAATCTTCTTGATGTTACCCGGCAGGCACTGCGACGTGAAGATAACGGCAATTATCTTGATCTTTATAAAGAATATGGAAGTATGGGTTATTCCGTTGCGCTTACTGTTGTAGAGCATACTGACGCTGACCACAAATACAGCGATGGAACAGGCAAGTGCGAGGAGTGCGGAAAGCCCTGCGAGCATGGCGGCGATATAAACACGGACAACGGCATCTGCTCTGTTTGCGGTGCGGTTGTGTCTGTCGCAATCTATACAGATGCAAACGGAATCTCAAAGTATGTAGATACCGATGAGCTTGACTCTTTACTGAATGAATACAACGGAAGCGGTACGATAAAGCTGTTTAAGGATTATGATAATTCAAAAGCTCAGTATGACTTATACGGAGAACTTACAATTGACGTAAACGGACGCAGATTAAATATCCGGAGTATTACTCCTTGCAAAAACGGAAAGCTTACAATCAAAAACAGCGGCAATCCGGTTATGCTCGGTTGTAATGTATATCCGACAAACGACGCTTCATACGCCGGCGGTACGCTTATAATAGACGGCGATGTAGTTTTAGACACTTCGATCTATGTATATGATTCGAGTACGGTTATACTGAAAGACGGTGCATATACTGCCGGACTTTACGCAAGGGACAGCAAGACATTATATGATATGCTCGGCGAGGGTAAGGCTTTCTTCAAGACTGACGGAACTCTTTTCAATGCAAATGTTAAGGAAATATCAAGCAGTGAAACGCTGACAATCAAAGACCACAGCCATACCTATGTTGACGGCAAGTGCGACTGCGGATATGTATGCCCCCACAGCGATGTTGACAGCAAAACGGGCAAGTGTACAGAGTGTGAATATCAGTATGCGGCTGTTATCGTAAAGGACGGGGCTGTAGCTTCCGTTTATAAGGAAACTGAGATGGAAGCGGCTTTTGAAACGGCTGACAGTGAAGTAAACACCGGCTGTACATTAAAAGTATACAAGAATTATACAGGCAGCTATACAACACTCAGCGGTAAGTTCACGCTGTGGATCGCTGAGAAAGCCAATGTAGGTACGTTAACTGTTTCGGGAGATATAACCGTTACGGGATCGGGAAAAAGTAATAGTTTTTATGGCGATTTCGATGTAGCGAACGGCGGTAAGCTGACATTTGACGAAAACTGCGGCGCTATGGGAACTGTGTCGGTAGGTGCAGGTACATTTGACTGCTATTGTTCAATCGGCATAACACTCAATATAAACGATGCAAGCAGTAACGTAATTCTTCACGGCGGATCTTTCAGAAAAATATGCTATAACGGCGGCGGGGACAGAGCAAACGCAGAAATACTGACTTTGTTGGCTGAGAACCGTATGTTTATGAAGTATCCCAATGCTGAGCCGATAGACGGCTCAAAAACACTGTTGAAAGACGGTCTTGCAACTGTTTTTGTAGCATCACATGAAGATCACAGTTACGACAGCACAACGGGCAAGTGTACGATTTGCGGTAAGCGGTGCGGTCATACGGATGTTGACAGCAAAACAGGTGTATGCCTTACCTGCGAATATCAGCTTACTGCGGGCGTTTCGGGCGTGGGAACAGCGAAGTATTTTGATAATATAGACAACGCTTTTACTGCGGCATTATCGGCGGAAAACAACGGTTGTACGCTGACATTGTATAAGCACTGCGAGATAACACAGAACGCAGAAATCGGCAATACAACAGTTACTGTCGATGTGAACGGATATTCACTCGGCGGAGAGGCGGATATAAGTGTAAATGACGGTGGTGTGCTGTACCTTAAGGACAGCAGGAAAAGCACCTACAACGGATGCATAGACGCACCTTTTAGTGTAAACGGCGGTACGCTTATAAACGGTACTGCAGACGGCGGCAGTTCAGCCGCAGATGTACTCAATTTAGTCATTAACAGTGCTAAGTGTGTCGAAATATACGGCGGCATATTTGAGAATGTTTATATTGCACACGCAAGCGGTGTAGCTTTATACGGCGGAAGGTACAACACCATCTGCGGCGAGGAAAGCAACAGCACACCTGTAAACGATCTGCTTGCAAAGGGTTATGCATTTGCGACCTTAAACAGTGTCACACATCTCCCCGAAAGTATAGTTGACGGCAGTGCGAAGACGATCGGCGGAAACCTTACAAATGTCATGGTTGTAGCGCATACTCATACATACAACGAGACAAATACAAAGTGTGCGTGCGGTGCTGTGCTTTATGCAAAGGTGACATCAGCCGACGGTACTACTGACGAGTATTTTGACAGCATTGAGGAAGGCTTATTATATGCCGATAAGGCTGAAAACAAGGGCTGTGTTTTCACTCTTGTAACAAGCGGTAAGATCAATAGTAGGGTTACGCTGTCAAACGGTCAGTTTACTATTACCACAAGTAATTATGGTACTATCTATGATTACAACCAGACAATAACTATTGACGGTGCAGATGTTATTGCTGAAGGTTATATGTTCATCAGGTGCAAGGTTAATGTGAAGAGCGGATCTCTTACATTACCTGAGGGCTCAAGCGCCGGATTTGATAGTATTGCTATATCAGGCGGTACCGTAACTGTCAGCGAAGGCGTCAATGTTGACAATAATGCGGGCGCTGATAATTTATTTGTAAGCGAAGACGCAACTGACGCAAAGCTTACTATAGGCGGAGGTACTTACAGCAATATCAATCTCGGACAGTTTAAATTAAAGGACGTAATCGCAAGCGGTGTGAGTGTGATAAGCTACGACAATCCGACAGATCCGACTGCAGAGAAAACAGCAACGGCTTTATTATACAGCGATATAGCCGAAAAAAATAATTTTGACTCCGAAAACGGAACTGTAAGCTATTATCTGGTCACAAAGTGCGAGCATAAGAATGAGGACGGCAGTTATGCCTTTAATGACAGCGGTATATGCAAATACTGTAACTCTGAGTTTGCCGCAAGCGTAAGCTATACAGACGGCGGCGAAAAGACAGAACTGTTCGGTGATATTTATGACGCTTTTGATAAGGCTAATGAGATAGGTACGGCTACAATAACGCTGTATAAGGATATTACAGACAGCGAAAGTAAACGGGACGTTACCGTTACGGGCAATGTAACGCTTGAACTGAACGGTAAAACACTGGGTGGTCGTTATGGCATAGCGCGTATATCGGTATCTGACGGTGGCACGCTTACTGTAAACGGCGATGGCGATATGGATACACCTATTTACGTTAATGAAAACTCAAAATTAGTCATTAACGGCGGTGGATACTTCAATTCTGTGTCAGTTAAAAAAGGAGGCAACGCAGAAATAGGCGGCGGCACTATACAAGGTCTGTCCGTTCGCGGTAACGTAAAACTCAGCGGCGGTAAATTCAACGACATCGAGATATTTAACGGCAATCTTGAATCTGTTCTGGCAGACGGTTATGCGTATAAAAATGCTGACGGCACTTGGCTTTCGATTGATGAGCGTGAAAAAGATAGCTATTTGGGCGGTTCTAATGGAGCGTTATCCGTAGAAAAAGCGCCGATAAAGAGCGCAAGTATTGCGTGGGACGGCGGAGGAACGCCTGTTATATACCGTAACGGAGCGAAAAAATTGAAAGTCAATGTTACATGCGATGTGGCGGACACTTCAAAGCGGATAACCTATTCGGATTTCGTAAACGGCAATAATCGCAGTAAAGATTCTAAGCTTTCTGTTAACTGGTATATGGTATTCGGTTATAAAATCGGTGAGATTGTAGCGGAAGACGGTGAGGTTGAATATTACACTGTACTGAAGTGTGACGGATACGAATATAAGTCGAATGTGCTTAAGTTTACACTTGCGACCTGCTCGCACCCTGAGGATAGCTTTAATAACGAAACCGACGGTTTGGTATTCTGCGGTATATGTGATTTATTGATAGAAGCCGAGGTAGTAGATGCTGACGGCAAGTCGTTAGGCTATGCGGGTCTTAATAGAGCCATAAAGCTGGCGCAGGAGAACGAAGGCAGCACTGTAAAGCTGATTTCGGAAAGAGTACCTGCGTCCATTACCGTGACGGGCGGTAAGTTTACTGTTGACTTTAACGGTAAAGAGGCATATTATCAGTTCACTGTCAACGGCGGTGACGTGACTTTCACTTCTTCGGCAGTACAGGACGTGAGCAATCAAAATCTGCCAAGCGGAATCACAGTTAACGGAACTGACGCTAAGGTTACAATTGACGGTAAAATCAAGCTGGGAAGTGTAACATTAACAAGCGGTGCGCTTGCAGTAAACAGTGCCGAGAGTTATATTAAAGAACTGTCAATAAATGGCGGAAAGACTGTTGTAAACGGTGCAAATATTGATGCACTGAAAGCTAACGGCGGAGACACGGTCATCAATTATGTTACAGCCGATTCTTTAAGCGTGAATATCAACGGGTCCGGTAGCATCTCTATCGTAACCGGCGAGTTCGGCAGCACCACTTGCAAAACAGGCTTAGGTATGGCAATTGCGAGTGGAAGCGTAGTTTTCGGCAATAGTATGAATGGCATTACTGTTTACACATACGAAGCTATTCAGACCATGACCAAAACCGATAGAATTTTTGTTGATAAGTGCGTCCATAAGGGTGAAAAAGGCAGTTATGTGCTTGACGGTAATCCCTGTCCTTACTGCAATGAGGAAATCGTTGCAACTGTAAGCTATACGGCAAACGGCGGCGAAGAAACGGATCTGTTCAGCGATATTTATGACGCTTTTGACAAGGCTAATGAGATAGGTACGGCTACTGTAACGATGCAGAAGAACATCACGGACGATATTACAGATACGATAGCTGTTACAGGCAATGTTACGCTTGAACTTAACGGTAAAAGGCTCTCACAACCCGGTACTGATGTATGGTATTCCATAGAAGTAACGAGCGGTAAGCTGACCGTTAACGGCAGTGGCTTAATAAAACGTGTTGCCGTTCGCAACGGCAGCAATGCGGAAATCAACGGTGGTACTTTCTCTGACTTCATAATTAAAGACGGCGGTAACGCTGTAATTAAAGGCGGTCAATTCTACAGCTTACAGGTTTACGGCGAGGGCAGAAACGTAGGACAGCTTCTTGCGGATGGCTATGCCTATTGGAGTTTTATCGATTCCGGCATCTGGTCTACTATTGCAGAGCGTGAAAAGCAGGATATAGCTAATGTAGAAGTAAAGGAAGCGCCGATAAAGAGTGCAACGGCGACAGCAAATAAGACTGTGCTGTACCGCAACGGCGGAGGTGCACGGCAGATCTCATTTAAATTCAATGTTAAGACAAGCGACGGATACACGGTAAGTGATGCCAATAAGGTCACAGTCGGTTTATATGTCGGCGATACCTTAATAAGAGAGAGCGACTTCGGCGGAAATTCATCTACGTTTGCAAATGCAAGTGAAATTTCCGATACTGACGGCACTGTAAAGGCACATCTTGTTATCAAGCTGAACGGATATGAGTATGTGACGAATGATGTCGAGTTTGAAATGGCGACCTGTACGCATCCGTATGACGCATTAACGACAGACGAGTATGATTACTATCGTTGTTCGTTATGTGATGCCAGCATAAATGCGATACTTGTTAAAACAAACGGCGACAAGGCATGCTATACCGACAATGTGCCCGAAGCATTTGAAGCGGCACAGCTTGAGGAGAACAACGGCTGTACATTAGAATTATACAGAGGTGTGAACAGAGACTGTGAGATCACACAGGGCAGCTTTACCGTTTTATTCAAGAAAACGGGAAGTGCATCTGCTGTGATCAAAGTAAGCGGCGGAAATGTCAAGATCACGGGAGATGACGGCTGTACATTATCGAAGTATCCTGGAAGCTCGGTGGGATATCTCATAGCTGTAACGGGCGGCACGGTAACGTTTGATGACATAACTATCAACGATGACAGTATCAGCGTAAGCGGCGGCAAGACTGTTATAAACGGCGGTACTTATAATAAGCTGAGCGTCAGCGGAGGTACGGTCACTATAAACAGCGGTACATTCAGCAGCATAGATGTAAGCGCAGAGGGCAAGGCACTGAAAGATCTGCTCGGCGAGAACAAGGCGTTTGCGACAAGCGACGGAAAGCTGTTTGACGCAAGCAAGGTTTCGGAAAGCGATAATTCACTTACGGTAATCGACCACAGCAAGCATGAGTATGACGAAACAGGAAGGTGCGGCTGCGGTTATCAGTGTGCACACAGTGAGATCAATGCGGAAGGTGTATGCAACGAGTGCAATGCAAAGATGTATGCTGCAGTCACTGTAAAGAGTGAGACCGGAACAACGGTAAAATACTTTACAAAACTTACGGAAGCGTTTGAGTTTGTGGCAAAGAACGAAAACAAGGGCTGTACGCTGAAAATGCTCAGAGATTTCTTCGATAGAAATACTGACATTAACGTAAACGGCGGAAAACTTACTGTCGATATGAACGGCTTTGGTGTCTATATCAATAGCTTTAACGGATCCGGAACCCAAATCACTATACGCAGTGACAGTAAGTGTACTTTTGGGGTTGAAAATGGATTTAGCATGGACGGCGGCACTGTTACTTTCTCGGGAGAGGTCAGCGTAGTTTGCCAGAATGTGAAATTAAATGCCACATACTTCTCCTCCTATGTTGAAACGCTGAAAATTGACACGCTGATTTTAGAAGACGGTGTTCTGCTTAAACAGCTGGCAAGTATCACGAATGCTAATATCGCTAATATAGACTGCTCAAGTGAAATTTATCTTTATCAAATTTTAGCGAGCGGCAGCCGTGTCGATTCTCAGCTGTACAGCGCTCTGAAAGCAAACGCTTCGTCAAAATTCGATAACGTAAGAATAATAAGATGCGACCACCCGGACGGTGTGGGCAGAGATAACCGTTGCATATACTGCAATTCATTGATCGCTGCAAGCGTAAGCTATACCGAGAACGGAACGGAAAAGACAGAATATTTTGTTAAGGAAGATCTGGGAAAGGCGTTTGCCAAGGCAAACAGCGTTGCAAGTGCAACAATAACAATGCTGATGTCTTCCGTTTATGATACAGACTACCTCCCTGTTACAGGTGATGTTACACTTATTGCAAATGGCGATAACGCCATCTTGTATAATACAGTAAAGGTCGCCGATGGCGGTAAGCTGACACTTAGAGGCAACGCCAATATTTTCGCTGTAATTGCCGAGCCGGGCTCCAGGTTGACTGCCGAAGAAGCCACAAGAATCGCATATCTCACCGTAAACGGCGGAGATGTTAAGCTCAGCGGCGGACAATATGATAACATTACGGTAAAAGATGGCAAGATAACAGATATTCTCGGCAACGGCTATGCGTATAAGAAAACAGAGGGCGGTGCATGGCTGACGCTTAAAGAACGTGAGATGTCGGAAGCAAGCGGTGTTACCGTTGCTAAGGCACCGATAGTACAAGCAACGCTTAGCACAGAAATAAACAAGCTGTATCGCAACAGCAACGCAAACCCCACGCTGAAGTTCAACCTTGCTCTTGCTCACGGCTCGAACCTGAACGACTCGTATGTAAGTAAGAGATACGGTATAAACTCCTATGTAAGCGGAGATATAATTTATAGCAGCTTAAGCGCACTTGTAAAGGACGCTAAATTGTCGGCAGACGAAATAATTGATAAGGCAGGCGACAGCGATGCTGCCGAGATATACTTCGTAGTTACTACCGGTGACGGCTATGAAATAAAGTCGAACACTGTAAGCATAGACCTTGTTGACTGTGATCATTCTCAGGTGGTCGATCCTACAGCGGTTGAGGGAAACGGAGGCAACATTACTAAGCCGACATATTGCGAGATATGCGAGAGCAAGTTCAATGCAAAGATAACAAAGGGCGACGATGTCAAGTATTATAACGATCTTGACGAGGCTGCGAAAGACGCTCAGAAGAGCGAAAACGAGGGCTGTACCTTATATCCGCTTTATAACAAGAACGGATACGGCGGTCAGTTAGTCATAACCGAAGGTAACTTCACGCTCAAGTACGCAGTTCGTACAGCGTTCTCACGTCCGATCATCATAAACGGCAAGGCAAAGCTGACGGTTACGGGACGTTGTGCGGTGACAGCGTTTGAGAATCAAGACGCATTCATAGTGAGGGGCGGTGATGTCACATTTGACGGGCTTGCAACAGGCAGCAATGTGACCATAAACGGCGGAAATGTTACAATGGCCGCAAACAATATAAATTGCCTTACTATAAACGGCGGTAATGTATCCATTTCGTCAGGTGGGTTTGCCGAAATCGTAACTACGGTCAGTGATAAGGTGATAGCCGATTATATCGATCACGGCTTCTGGGTACAGGACAGAGGAACAAAAGAGTGGATAGATATATACAGTCTTAATAAGGCAACGGCATCATCGACAAACGGACTTACGGTACGGTTGTGTCCGATGCAGATAATCAAGCCGATTGATACTGTATATTACACCAACGGTTATTATCCCGACGGTATACCGTCACTTCAAATAAGCGCAGTGCCGTGGTATTCAGGCGAGGTCGACGCAAAAGTTGCTTATCAGTGGATCGCCATTGATGAAAACGGCTACGAAACAGTGATAGAGGGCGCTACAGGCGAAACGCTGTCGCTCGAAAATCTCACAACGGGCAGGTACTACTGCAGTCTTACCTACAGCAATGCTACAACGGCGGGAGTTTCGATGAAGTCAGACGTTGTAACGGCTACGATAACCGAATGTGAGCATTCCGGAGGAGAGGCTACCTGCACCGAAAAGGCAAAGTGTGAAATATGCGGTGCGGAGTATGGCGAACCTCTCGGTCACGACTATGTTGTAATCAACATAGTTGAGCCTGACTATCGCAACGAAGGCTACAGCGTATTTGAATGCACAAGATGTAAGGATTCATATATCGGAAACCGTGTTCCCGTAAAGCCTATTCCCGATGTGGAAGAAATAGCGGTTGAAAAGACAACATACAATGAAGTCGATATAAGCTGGAAGAATATAAGCGGCGTTGACGGATATTATGTCGAATGCTATGTCGGCAATCAGTGGAAGCAGATTAACTGCAGTGCTGACGGCGACAGAGTAGCGGCAAAGCTGAGCGGTCTTTCTGCAGGCCTTAAATATAAGGTAAGGATAGCGGCTTATGCAGGAAGCTTCACCGCCAAATTCAGATGTTTCTATGTTGATACTGTTCCTTCTCCCGTATGGAATATAAATACGGTGAAGGCTACCGATGAAACGGTAAGAATAAGCTGGAGCAGAAACGCCAGAGCGGACGGCTACAAGGTAGAGTGGTACATTAATAATCAGTGGTCCGTAAAGACTGTTACCGGCAACAATAATATATCGGCGGTTATAGACGGACTTTGTGCAGGAACACGATATAAAGTAAGGGTAAGCGCATATAAGGGCGACCTTTACAGCCCGTATACATACGGCTATATCGATACGTTCCCGTCAAAAGTTACTGGTATTACGCAGACAGTCACATCTTCTTCGTTTACGCTTAAATGGGATAAGAACGAAAGTGCGGACGGTTATACCGTTCAGTACTATGCAGACGGTAAGTGGAATGAAAAGACGCTGACCGGTAATAAAAAAACTACCGTTACAATAGGCTCTCTTAAGGGCTACAAAACCTACAAGGTCAGAATAAAGGCTTATAAGGGTGAGCTTCAGAGTGCATTCGACGATATTTATATCACTACCGCTCCGACAAAGGTCAGCGGTCTTAAGGTAAAGAGCGCAGTTGACTCAAAGGCAGTAGTTATATGGAATGCGGATACAAACGCTGACGGATATAACGTAGGATATTATATCGGCGGTAGGTGGCTCGAAAAGACCATAACCGATAATAAGACAGCAATGGCTGTGCTTGGCGGACTTACACCTTACAGCACATGTAAAGTAAGGGTAAGAGCGTATAAGGACAATCTGTACGGCGATTACAGCTATACTACGGTTACTGCAGTGCTTTCACCGGTAACCAATATCAAGGTTGTATCGGCAAAAAGAAACTCGATAACCGTTAAGTGGGGTAAAAACGCCAGTGCAGACGGATATAAGGTTGAAATTTACAAAGGCGGCAAGTGGGTCAAAAAGACGTTAAAGGGCAGTACGAATGCTACTGTCACTATTGGCGGACTCAGGGCCGGAAGCGTGTATAAGGTAAGGATTGCGTCTTATAAGGGTGCAAATACAAGCACTTATACTTATGCAAATGTGAAGACAGCCAAATAAGCTGACAGTAAAAAAAGAGAACACCGGGCGACCGGTGTTCTTTTTTGTGTATCAGATGCGTTTTTACTATAAGAACAAACTGAGCCGTAAGCGAGAGTGCTTACGGCTGTAGTTTGTTTATTGCTTTTTTGTGATGCCGCCGTTTCGCTGTCCTGCGGTAAGCAGAATGTTGAAAAAGGCGAATCTGAGGCGGCTTGCCGCCGCTTACTTAAAATAACGGTTTAAAAGACCTTCAAATGCCTTGCCGTGACGGGCTTCGTCCTTAGCCATCTCGTGAACTGTGTCGTGGATAGCGTCAAGATTCAACTGCTTTGCTCTCTTTGCGAGGTCGAGCTTGCCCTGTGTAGCGCCGTGCTCTGCGGCAACTCTCTTTTCAAGGTTTTCCTTAGTCGATGCACTTACAACATCGCCTAAAAGCTCTGCAAACTTTGCAGCGTGTTCAGCCTCTTCCCAAGCTGCCTTTTCGTAGTAAAGACCTACCTCGGGGTAACCTTCTCTGTGAGCGGCTCTTGCCATAGCGAGATACATACCTACCTCTGTGCATTCGCCCTCAAAGTTAGCCTTTAAACCTGCGATGATCTCTTCATCCTCAACTGCCTTTGCAACGCCTACCTTGTGCTCGTCTGCAAATACAAGCTTTTCGCTTTCCTTAAGCTCTATGAACTTGCTGCCGGGAACCTTGCACTGGGGGCAGAACTCGGGAGGTGTATCTCCCTCATGAACGTAACCGCATACCGGACATACCCACTTTTTCATAGTAAATTACCTATCCTTTCATAGTGATAAAATCATTATTTTCTTATTGTTTTTAGCGAAATCAGTAACGTTTACTGATTTGTTGATTTTATTATAACCGATACTTTGGCATTTGTCAAGAGGTTTTTGAAAATTTTTTTGTAAAAATTAGGTTAGTTATGGCTTACTAAAAAGGGCGAGGTTTTGGAAGGGTTGGTGTGGGGCGAGTTGTGATTGTGAACGCTTAGAAGTTTTAGGGATAGAAGTTCTATCAACTTCAATCCCCACCGTCTTGACGGCAAAAAGTATAGCAATTTTGGAAACAGTCCGGTA
>OMBQ01001940.1_pt1 | contig 14762 bp, 9 predicted proteins | sample 1674311 | NCBI WGS metagenome assembly OMBQ01 (sample SAMEA103958160, study PRJEB25191) | human gut metagenome | biome: human-associated habitat [ENVO:00009003]; feature: intestine environment [ENVO:2100002]; material: feces | place: Germany | collected 2013/2015 | reverse complement strand
GTAAGTCTCCACTTTATCGTAATTGATAAAGTCAGTGAACTTCTTCTGGCCCTTCCAGAGATCTATCAGTTCGGGAATAAAGTAGATGCCCGGCTCCACGGTATGTACAAAACCCGGCTCCAACGGAATGGCCAGACGCTGCGACTTACGGCCGAACTGCGTGCTCTTGGGCTGTCCGTTATAGCCCACCCAGAGTTCACCCAGATTCTCCATGTCATGCACGTCGAGCCCCATCATGTGTCCCAGCCCGTGAGGATAGAACAAAGCATGTGCACCCTCGCGCACAGCGTCTTCGGCATTTCCCTTCATCAGCCCGAGTCCTTTCAAACCTTCGACCATCACACGTGCCGACAAGTCGTATACATCCATATAAGGAATACCCGGACGAAGTGCTTTCACCGACTCCAGGTGCATGGCGTTCTGTATCTCGTAAACCTCGCGCTGGCGCCGGGTAAACTTTTTATCGGCAGGAACGGTAGACGACATATCGCCTGCATAACCCATCTCCGTTTCTGCGCCGGCATCGATCAGGAACAGATCGCCCGGCTTGACGATATTGCCATGATAATGGTTGTGGAGCGTCTGTCCGTTCACCGTAGCGATGGTAGCAAACGAAAGGTCACCCCCTGCGGCATGCGCCACGGCTTCCATGGCTGCCGATACTTCCCACTCGCGCATCCCGGGACGCAGGATCTTCATGGCCGTAATGTGCATATCCGCCGTAATGTCGCAGGCCTTCTCGATTTCGACAATCTCCTCGGCCGACTTGTAGTTACGCTGCGCGATCACCGCACGGATAAACGGCACCGAACCCTCCTGACGCGCGGGAGGCACTCCCAGCCAGTCCATCAACTTCAGTTTATGCTCTGCACGGTAGGGCGGCAGGTAATGGATGGCCTGTCCCTTCTGTACCGCCTTGTGCAGATAGCTCACAATGTCGGCCGAAGGCATGGTGATGTCCACTCCCACCCGCTCACTCTTTTCCTTCAGTGTGGGCTGAGTCCCCATCCATACGATATGATCGATGGTCAGTTCATCACCGAATATAATTTCCTTATCTTCATCAATGTCGATTATAGCCGAAAGCCCGGCAAACGAAAGGCCGAAGTAGTAGAGAAAGGTAGAATCCTGACGATAGCGGAACGTATTGTCCTCGTAGTTCAATCCACACTCGTCGTTTCCCAGAAACAACAGTACTCCGGAGCCTAATGTTTTTTTCAGCAGGGCTCTGCGCTGCGTATATGTCTCTTTGCTGAACATAATGGTATATATTAAAGTTATGATGGCAAAGATAGGAACAAAGGATGAATTGACAAAGGAGATAAAGCAAATAAGATTCACAGCAGAGCAATAACCGTCCCGCCATGGAAGAGGCCGGGAATATCTTTCCGGAACACCCCCTCCATGTCTTCCCCGCTCCCTCCGGTTTTTCCTTTAACTCCTTTTATCGGATAAATCATTTCGCTATATCGAACAATTCATTACTTTTGTAGCGAGAAACAAAAACTGTAAAGCATTAAACGTATGGCACAAGGTTCCCGTCAGATACAATCGCAGGCGCAGCAGCAGATACAAACGCTCTCACCGCAGCAGATTCTGGTAGTGAAACTACTGGAGCTACCGGCTGTGGAACTGGAAGACCGTGTACATGCCGAACTGCTGGAGAATCCCGCCCTTGAAGAAGGCAAAGAAGAAAGCACCTCCGACGAGACCACCCCTGCCGAAACCTCCGAAGGAGAGACGGAAGGCGATACGGACTATGACTCGCTGAGCGACTATCTGACCGAAGACGACATCCCCGACTATAAACTTCAGGAAAACAACCGCTCCAAAGGCGAGCAGGCAGAAGAGATTCCGTTTTCGGACGCAACGTCATTCTACGAAATCCTGAGAGAACAGCTCGGCGAACGCAACCTGACCGAACATCAACGCAAACTGGCGGAATACCTGATCGGTTCGCTGGACGACGACGGCCTGCTCCGCAAATCCCTCGAAAGCATCGGTGACGAACTGGCCATCTACGCCGGTATCAACGCTACGGAAGAGGAACTGGAGGAAGCCCTGAGAATCGTACAAGATTTCGACCCTCCCGGACTGGGCGCACGCAGCCTGCAGGAATGCCTGCTGATACAGATCCGCCGTAAAAAACAGTCCCACTGCACAGACCCTCTGCTGGAGACGGAAGAAGAAATCATCAGTGAATGTTACGAAGAGTTCACCCGCAAGCATTGGGAAAAGATCATCAAAAAGCTGGGACTGGACGAGGAACACTTCTATAAGGCACTTGAAGAGATCACCAAGCTCAACCCCCGTCCGGGCGCATCGCTGGGTGAAGCCATCGGACGGAACCTGCAACAGATCGTTCCCGATTTCATAGTAGACACCTACGATGACGGAACCATCAACATCAGCCTCAACAACCGCAATCTGCCGGAGCTGCGCATGAGCCGCGACTTCACGGAGATGGTCGAGGAACATACGAAGAACAAGGCCAACCAATCGAAAGAATCGAAAGAGGCCATGATGTTCCTCAAGCAGAAGATGGACGCTGCACAAGGCTTCATCGACGCCGTGAAGCAACGCCAGAATACATTGATGACCACCATGCAGGCCATCATCGACCTGCAACGCCCCTTCTTCCTCGAAGGCGACGAGTCATTGCTCCGCCCGATGATCCTGAAAGACGTGGCGGAACGCACCGGGCTGGACATCTCGACCATCTCACGCGTCAGCAACAGCAAATACGTGCAAACGAATTACGGCATTTATCCCCTGAAGTTCTTCTTCAGCGACGGATACACCACCGAAGACGGTGAAGAGATGTCGGTACGCGAGATACGGAAGATACTGAAAGAATGCATCGACAGCGAGGACAAAAAGAAACCGCTGACCGATGACGAACTGGCCGAAATACTGAAAGAGAAAGGATATCCCATCGCACGCCGCACGGTGGCCAAGTACCGCCAGCAACTCAACATTCCGGTGGCAAGACTGAGAAAATAAAAAAGCATAATAAAAGAAACAAACAAAATGGCTGAAGAAGAGAAGATAGAGCAACATATCATAGCTGACAGGACACTGATCCGTACGGCCAGAATCATTTCGGGAATACTGACTCCATTCTCTATCCCCTTCCTGGCTTTTCTGGTATTGTTCCTGTTCTCTTACCTACGCATCATGCCGTTGCAGTACAAGCTCATCGTATTGGGAATTGTCTACTGCTTCACCATCCTGATGCCCACCATGACCATCTTCCTGTTCCGCAAAGTGAATGGCTTTGCCCGCCAGGACCTGAGCGACCGTAAGAAACGCTATGTACCGATCCTGCTTACCATCATCTCGTACGTATTCTGCCTGATGATGATGCACAAGTTGAACATTCCCTGGTACATGACGGGCATTATACTGGCTTCACTGGTGGTGCTGGTCATCTGCATCATTGTCAATCTGAAGTGGAAACTGAGCGAACACATGGCAGGTATGGGCGGCATCGTGGGCGGACTGGTTTCGTTCAGCGCACTGTTCAGTTATAATCCGGTGTGGTGGCTATGCCTCTTCATCCTCGTGGCGGGGATATTGGGTTCGGCACGCATCATCCTGCAACATCACACCCTAGGCGAAGTACTTGCCGGCTTTACCGTCGGTTTCGTCTGCTCACTGCTGGTGCTCCATCCGCTCAGCAATGTTTTGTTCCGTATATTTTTATTTTAAACATAGTATCAATCCTAAAAACTAATCATTATGAACTTCCCACAGAATGTAAAGTACACTAACGAACACGAATGGATCCGCCTCGAAGGCGATGTAGCTTATGTAGGTATCACCGACTACGCTCAGGAGCAACTGGGCGACATCGTATTTGTCGATATTCCTACTGAAGGCGAAACACTGGAAGCGGGAGAAGTGTTCGGCACGATCGAAGTAGTTAAAACAATCTCTGACCTCTTCCTGCCCGTAGCCGGTGAAGTGGTAGAACAAAACCCGGCACTGGAAGAGAATCCGGAATTAGTGAATAAAGATCCGTATGGCGAAGGCTGGCTCATCAAAATGAAACCTGCCAATGCAGCAGACCTTGACAACTTGCTGGATGCCGAAGGATACAAAGCAGTGGTAAATGCATAAAGGCTTTCCCGATTCATCCATTACCACTTGTTTAGTCTTGAATGGTCTCACCACAGATTACACAGATTCTCACAAAACTTTTAATCATATTATCGATAAAGTAAATCATTAATCTATGAGAATCTGTGTAATCTGTGGTGAAGTTGATTCATTCCATCTCGTTATCAATCAATCTCAAAAGTAGAATAAATATGACTCCAATCGTAAGCATTATCATGGGTAGCACTTCCGACCTTCCTGTCATGGAAAAGGCCGCACAGTTGCTCAACGATCTCCATGTACCGTTCGAAATGAACGCCCTCTCGGCTCACCGCACTCCCGAAGCTGTGGAAGAGTTTGCCAAGAATGCCCGCTCACGCGGCATTAAAGTAATTATCGCTGCTGCCGGTATGGCTGCCCATCTGCCGGGCGTGATTGCCGCATCGACCCCGCTGCCGGTCATCGGTGTACCCATCAAATCGTCTCTTGACGGAATGGACGCCCTTCTGGCGATCGTACAGATGCCTCCGGGGATTCCTGTAGCGACTGTGGGTATCAATGGCGCACTGAACGCCGCCATCCTTGCCGTACAAATGCTTTCATTGGAAGATAAAGAACTCGAAACAAAATTCATAGCCTATAAAGAAGGACTGAAAAAGAAAATCGTAAAGGCTAACGAAGAACTGAAAGAAATTAAGTACGAGTTTAAAACAAACTAAAAAGATGGATTTATTCAACTACTCCCGACGGGAAACTTCGGAAGTGAATATTGGGGCCGTTCCGTTGGGCGGCCCCAACCCTATCCGTATCCAGTCGATGACAAATACCCCCACACAAGACACCGAGGCTTGTGTGGCCCAGGCAAAGCGCATTGTAGATGCCGGCGGAGAATATGTCCGTCTCACTACACAGGGGGTAAAAGAGGCCGAAAACCTGATGAACATCAATATCGGCCTGCGCAGTACCGGCTATATGGTTCCGCTTGTGGCCGATGTACACTTCAGCCCGAAAGTAGCCGATGTAGCGGCACAATATGCCGAGAAAGTACGCATCAATCCCGGCAACTACGTAGATCCCGGACGCACTTTCAAACAACTGGAATATACCGACGAGGAATATGCCGCCGAACTGCAAAAGATACGTGACCGCTTCGTCCCCTTCCTGAATATCTGTAAAGAGAATCATACAGCCGTCCGTATCGGGGTGAACCACGGCTCACTGTCCGATCGCATCATGTCACGCTACGGTGACACGCCGGAAGGTATGGTAGAGTCGTGCATGGAATTCCTGCGCATCTGCGTAGACGAGAAGTTTACGGATGTCGTCATCTCAATCAAAGCATCCAACACGGTGGTAATGGTAAAGACCGTACGCCTGTTGGTATCAGTGATGGAACAGGAAGGCATGTCATTCCCTCTCCACTTAGGTGTTACGGAAGCCGGCGACGGAGAAGACGGACGTATCAAATCGGCTTTGGGCATCGGCGCATTGTTGGCTGACGGGCTGGGCGACACGATCCGTGTCTCGCTGAGTGAAGAACCGGAAGCCGAGATTCCCGTGGCACGCAAGTTGGTGGACTATATTACAAGTCGCCGGAACCATCCGTACATTCCCGGCATGGAAGCTCCGGATTTCAACTACCTTTCTCCGGTACGCCGTAAAACACGGCCGGTACGCAATATCGGCGGAGACCATCTGCCCGTGGTACTTGCCGACCGCATGGACGGACGTATGGAGACCCATCCGCAATTTACACCGGATTACATTTATGCCGGACGTGCTTTGCCCGAACAGACAGAACCCGGAGTTCAATACATCCTCGATGCCGACGTATGGAAAGGAGAACCTGATACGTGGCCTGCCTTCAATTATGCACAATTGGAGTTAATGGAAACATGCGTAGCCGAACTGAAATTCCTCTTTACCCCTTACATGGCGCTTACCCGGGAAGTTGTCGCATGCCTGAAGCAACACCCCGAAGCAGTCGTTGTCTCACAAAGCAACCACCCGAACCGTGTAGGCGAACATCGTGCCCTGGCACATCAACTGACGGTGGAGGGATTACAGAATCCGGTTATCTTCTTCCAACACTATGCCGAAGATACAGCTGAAGACTTGCAGGTCAAAGCCGGTGCGGATATGGGAGCCTTGATCTTTGACGGATTGTGTGACGGAATTTATCTCTTCAACCAAGGCAAACTGAGCCATGCAGTGATTGATGCCACTGCTTTCGGAATTCTGCAGGCAGGACGTATCCGCACCAGCAAGACTGAATATATTTCTTGCCCGGGATGCGGACGAACACTGTTCAACCTGCAAAGTACGATTGCCCGCGTCAAAGAAGCCACCTCGCACTTGAAGGGGCTCAAGATAGGCATCATGGGATGCATTGTCAACGGACCGGGCGAAATGGCAGACGCCGACTACGGTTATGTAGGAGCCGGACGTGGCAAAATCAGTCTTTATAAACAGAAGGAATGCATTGAAAAGAATATTCCGGAAGAAGAAGCCGTAGAAAAGCTGATAGAACTGATTAAAGCAAACGGGGACTATGAAGAGAAGACTTCTTCCCTGTCCTCTCCCAAAGAAAAGGAAGACAAATAGTTCTTGCGGACGATGGATAACCGTTACCTCAAAGAGAGTATATCATAGTTCACCACAGATCGCACAGATTTACACGAAACGATTTTTAATCTACTGACAATCAATAATATTTATCTGTGCAAATCTGCGGTGAATACGAATTTTGACTTCCTCTTTAAATAGTATACTTAACTATAAAGTTCTTTATCTCTTACGCTGAGCAAAGATCCACTCCATGAATCCGGGATAGTTGAAAGCCGGATTCCAGCTTCCATGATTACAACCGGGAAACTCAATATATTCCACTTCCGCTCCCAAGTTCTTCAACGCTCTATAAGCCTCACGCGAGCCTTCTACAGGCACTACATTGTCGGCATCACCGTGAAAAATACGGAAACGAACATTTGCCGCATCGGCCAAACGCACCGGATTCACGGTCCCGCAGATGGGAACGGCAGCAGCAAACATATCGGGAAAACGGACAGCAAGATCGTACGTCGCCATGCCTCCCATAGAAAGACCGACCACATAGATACGGTTACGATCCACCTGAGGCAAATCAAGATAGGTATCCAACAACTCTTTTACTGCACGCAGTACAGGAGTGATCTCTTGTCCTACCGGCATCTCCGAAGGAATAAAGGAAGAGGGACGGGAGGTATACGCCCAATAGTCTTTTTCGGGACATTGAGGTACAAGGACAAATGCCGGATACTTCTCTCGGTTCACCGGATTGAGAAACATCTGACCACCATGTGTCAACTGCTTCTCGTTATCACTCCCCCGCTCACCGGCACCGTGCAGAAAGAGTACCAAAGGATATTGCAGTCCCGTCTTTTCCACCTCGGGACGAAGTAGACGGTAATTGAGAGAATCACCCCGGGAAGAGATAAAAACTTTCTTTTGATACATCTCTTGCGAACGGGCACCCACGCCCAAAAGAAAGAGACTGATAAAGAAAAGGACAAACTGTTTCATGGTTATTCGGTATTATTCTACATATTTAGTTTCGGAAGGTAAAGATACACCATTTTCGTTAAAGGCTTCCACAGCAAAATAATAATCCTGATCGATAGTCAGCGATTTCATCTCCAACTCATTGCCACCGTACACCATCCACGAACTGTATAACTTATCAGGGGCGATCCCCCACAGGACGTTGTATCCCTGAGCTCCTTTCACCGGCTCCCAGCGAACAGTAACATCACGACGGTCGGTGTGCCGATCCAGAGCCAGCTTTTGAGGTGACCGGGGAGCCTTGCCGAACCCGAGTCCGAATACACGCAGTTCAGAAATAGCCAGATTCGGAGTAGGTACATCTATATTCTTATAGCGGATATAGCGTGCGGTAGTCGGGACTTCAAGTTCTACATAGTCATTCGGCGTATCCTTATAGCTGCTCCGGCGATCGACCAGTATATTCCAGGTCTCCCCGTCGGAAGAGCCCTCAATCACATAGCGGTGACGCAATCCGGGAATCCGACCGTATAGATTACTCCGATAGTCGTGATAATTCACCTGTACGGCACAGACACGGGCAGGTTTCTCCAGGTCGATCAGTACCCACTGACGTTCATCATTTGCTTCCGCCAGCCAGAAAGACTTGGTTCTTTCATCCGTCAATGCATCCGGTCCGAACTCACCTTTCGCAGTAGATGCCGTCACCGGTTTGCGATAAGAAAGGAGCATCCATCCACGAAACTGCCCCTTCTTGCCGGGTACGGCCGGAGCATAGCGGGGATAATCACCGAAGCGGGTGTCCACGTACATAATACCGTCTTTATCGAATCCGGCAGGAAACATGCAGAGCCGGCGTTCCCAGTTGACGTTGATGGAAAGAGCCATCGAAGCAAAATGCCAATACTCTCCGCCGGGCCCCTGAACCGTACTGCCGTGTCCGGCTCCGTTCATATATCCCCCCGGTTTGTATGACACGGGATTGTGCTTCTGATAGGTGTAAGGCCCCATCGGATGATCGGCTACATAAACACCGTCGGCATAGACATTGAATTCGGTACCGGGAGCACCATACTGCATATAATACTTCCCGTTGTGCTTGGTCAGCCACGGGCCTTCGATATATCCTCCTAAAACGGTATCGCTATGATTCTCACCGAAACGTTCCCAGCCGTGGCGCGGCATGTCGAGATTGAAAAGCTCCTTCACTCCTCCTTTCGGAAGGAACCGGTGATTCTTATCCAGTTCCATACCCCGGATGGGATAAACATTGGACGAACCCCAGAACATATAGGCTTTGCCATCGTCGTCGATAAAAAGATCGGGGTCCTGCAGGTTATGAAGGATGGCGGGTGTAGCTTTCCATTCGCCGCTCTTCGGATTGTCGGAATAGAGAATACTCATAGAACCCGAAGGATCACCGGTGACATAAAGCACTGAGTCTTTATAGTTATGCGCGGCCGGAGCGTTGCTCCCTTGCGGATACCAGTCTTTGGGGGCGATAAAATCCCAGTCCAGCAGATCTTTAGAGTGCCAGTATCCATTGGAACGGGTGACGAACATATAATACTCTCCACGGAACCTGACCACTGCCGGATCGGCACCCGAGCGGTAGGAAATGTCCTTGTCGGAGTTATAGATCATATAGGTATAATCTATGTTCAGCGGGTTGCAATAAGTATCTTGCCGCATGTCTTGCGCAAGGGCAAGGGTGGGAGCCCCCAAAGCGAGTAAAAGAAGGAATAGTTGTTTCATGGTTGTAATCTATGGTATATCTTATTCTTCTGAGCCGAACCCCAGTCTCTTCAATCCTCTCTGTACATCGGGATGACTCATGAAGAGTTTCCATATCAAGCCTGAGCGATAGTTTTCAATCATCACAATAATCGGTCCCTGATCGATGGCGAGATAAGAGGAAGCAAACCAGTTTTCTGTCAGGTTGAAGGCATCCTTAAAGCCATATTCTCCCCACAGGCGGTCGCCCAATTCTTCGTAGAAATAACGCATAGCCTCCAGAGAATGTTCCGGAGTATAAGGAATGGAAGAGATGGCTGCGGTCGGGGTAATCACTCCCAAGTCGTTCTGCGGGCAATGTGCCGAGTAACCCTGATGATTGTCGCTCGCTGTCAGTCCCCAGCATTTGCGGCCGTATCCTTTATACTTCTTCGGATTATCGATGCAATAAGCACGGTTGATCAGGGTATGTGCTTTCATCTGCTCACCGTAGTCGGCATAACTGTCTTTGAGTCCGCGCGGATCGAGTCCGAGGTAGGAATAATGTGTAAAGAAGAGAGGGCCGCCAAAGTCGGTGCCCAGGGGCAAGCGGATGCCGTAATATTCTTTTCCGTTCTTGAATGTAATGGAGTTGGCCCACCCCTTATGATACACCGATTCACGAATCGGATAAGTAGGCGAAGAAGCCGCCAGAATATAAGTGATATGGCACTCGTTCTGCCCTTTCAGCTGATGGTTCATCGCCCATCCGTTATTGGGTGACCAATGCCAATAAAGCACATCTTCACCTCCACGGGTGAACCAGTCCCACTCTGCCTGATGCCACAGGGTATTGATCAGCCCTCGTATCCGATTCTCTGTCGGATTATCGTGAGTGAAATACTGGTGTGCCGCCAGCAGTCCTTCGAACATAAAGGCAGATTCTACCAAATCGGCTCCATCGTCTTTCCTGCTGAAAGGAATGGTCTTTCCGGTAGCCCCGTCCATCCAATGTGCCCAGATGCCATGATAGCTATCGGCTTTATTGAGGAACTCCACTATTTTGAGCAGCCGCTCAGCGCCTTGCTCACGGGTGATGAACCCACGTTCCACACCGACTATAATTGCCATTACCCCAAAGCCCGAACCACCGATGGTTGCTATCTCGAGACGGTCATTGCTGCGCTCACGGGCCAGACCGGACTCGGGATGGGCAAAATCCCAAAAGTAACGGAAAGTTTGTTTCTGGACAAGAGTCATCAACTCATCATCGGTCAGTCTCGGCTGTTTGCCTGTAGCGGTGGCTTGCAACGTACAAGCACAGATCATAAGAAGAAATAAAAGGGTATGTTTCATTGTTGTTGTTAATTCAAGATTTTATCCCCCGAGAGGGCGTGTCGAGACTCATTTTGGTGAATAATGACACGCCCTCAGGTGGCTGCACGTCAGAGACACGGAGATTCCATCGTGCAGTGGGGATAGCGGCTTCCGTTGCCGCAAAGGGCAATCGGAAAGACGCTGTGTGTAATCATGGAATTGATATTATTGGAATGATTCTATTTTAATGAACTGGTTATACATGTTTCATATCAGTTTTTGAGGACTCCCTGCGAGATATCCACCTGCTTCTGCGGGATGAAGAACGTTGCATGTTTTGCTATCGAGAAGTTTGTCTTCCCGTGTGCCTTCATCATCTTCTCCGCATAGCCCGGTACCACCTTGTCCGCACGGATCAGGTCGAAGAAGCGGTGTCCCTCCAAAGCCAGTTCGATGCGGCGTTCGTTCCAGATGATCTCGCGGAGCTTCTCTTTACCGGTTTCCGTAATCTCGGGCAATCCCACTGTCATATCCGCCGGATGCACCGTTCTGCGGGCACGGGCGCGCACCATTTCCAGCTTGTCGAGTGCTTCCCGGCTTTCGCCCAGTTCATTGCAGGCCTCGGCATACATCAGCAGTACATCGGCATAACGCAGGAAGATCAGGTGACAATTCTGTTTGGCAAACGAGTTCTCGTTCCAGTAACCGGTAGGCCAGATGGTCTTTTTGTTGGCACGGGGCGGCACTTCTTTCTTGAAATGAATCTCGCCCTTTCCCTCCAATGTCTCTCCATCGTAGAAAATGGTTGCCGTGCGTCGGGGATCTCCCGCTTCATAGGCTTGGTCGAGAGCTTCGGAAGGAGAGAACATCCCCCAGCCCATCTCACCGCGAATGCCCTGCCATTTCACATACTCCGACTCGAGGTTGCGTTCGGTCGATTCGCCCCAGAGGTATTGGTCGGCAAGCATCACTTCGTCCGAATAGTAAGAGTTCGGATTGAACAGGTCGCGATAATCCCGGTGCAAGCTATACTCGCCGCGGGCAATCACCTGACCGGTGTATTTCTTCACGTTGGCATAGTCCTGGCGGAAGAGATATACCTTGGCCAGCAATCCTTCGGCTGTTCCCTTGGTGGCGCGTCCCGACTCTTTCGCACCCCACTCCTGACGGGTAGGCAGATGCTCGGCTGCATAGGTCAGGTCTTCGATGATCTGTTGATAGACAGCCTCTTCGGTTGCACGGGGCTGATTGTATTCGCCGGGCTGCAACACCTTGGTCACCAGAGGCACCCCGCCGAAGGCACGTACGAGATTGAAGTAGAAGAATCCCCGGAAAAAACGGGCCTGGGCGACGCACTTCACCCGGAGTTCTTCGTTCTTCACCGCACCCAGATTGTCCAGAGCCACATTGCATGAAGCGATAGCTTTATAATTGCCTTCCCACCAGCCGTTGATCTCGGAGGTAGAGGCGTCGTAAGTAAAGTCGTTGAACTGGTTCAGACGTGCCACACTACCGTCCGCCAGTTCGCTGCCTGTATCGGAGTTATCACCGGGTAGCTCGGTGATGGCAAACCATGAGAATCCGATGATGTCCCACGCCCGGAGTTGGGTATAGATGGCGTTAATACTCATCAACGCGCCTTCTTCTTCGCCGAAGAAGACATCTTCGGTCAGCTTTCCCTGCGAATCTACATCGAGGAAATCGGCACAGGAAGAAAGGGTCAGTGCCGAAGCCAGTAATATTGAATATATCTTTTTCATTGTAATGGTTTTGGGTTCACCACAGAGTAACACAGGGTCTCACAGAGTTTAATCTCATAGAATGTTTAAAAGGAAATCATCTCTGTGAGACTCTGTGTTACTCTGTGGTAAATCGTATTCATGTCTATATCATTTAATATTAGAAAGTGACGTTCAGGCCGAAGCGGCAGGTAGCTGTCACCGGATAGATCTGACGGTCGATGCCGCCCAGCACTTCGGGTGTGAAGCCGTTATAGCCGGTGAAATAGGCCAGGTTGTTGCCGGAGAAGTAGACTCTCAGATTCTGCACGGATACCTTCTGCATCCATGATTTCGGGAAAGTATATCCCAGTTCCACCGTTTGCAGTTTCACGTACGAACCGCTCTCTACGTAGCGGCTCGACACCTGATAGTTATTGCCTTCCAGAGTCATTCGCGGTGTCATGGTATTCGGATTTTCGGGTGTCCAGCGGTCGAGGAAGGAGCGGTCCCAGTTGTCCGAACCGGAGAAACGTTCCACCTGCTTGGCATTGAATATCTTGTTTCCGAAGTTGCCTTGGAAGTCGATAGAGAGGTCGAATCCTTTCCAAGAAGCACTGATGCCCAGACCGCCGATGAACTTGGGAGTGGGACTGCCCAGATCCTTGCGGTCGTTGGCCGTGATGTATCCGTCACCGTCTACATCTTCGTATATCAGGTCGCCGGGACCTACGTTGTTCTGATACTGTTGTCCGGCATTTCCGGTGGCAGCGGCGGCACGCTCGTTGTAGTCTTTGATCTGTGCCTCGTTCTGGAAGATGCCGATCACGTTGTAGCCATAGAAATATTTAATCGGCTTTCCCTCTTCGGTCATCTGTACGGATTTTCCGGCGCCGATGTCACCGCTGGCGATGCGTTTGCCGCCCAGGCTGATGACTTCGTTTTTGATGGTCGTTCCTGTCAGACGGATACCGTACCGGAAGTCTTTCAGCGAATCTTCCCATTTCACGGTAAAGTCCACACCACTATTGCGCACCGCCCCCACGTTTGTTTCTACCGGGGTGAGGCCTACGGAAGCCGGTACATCCACCGTCACCAGCATGTCTTTCGTGTCCCTGCGATAATAGTCCAGTTCAAGTGAAAAGCGGTTGTTCAGCAGTCCGAGGTCGAAGCCGAGGTCCATCTGCTCCGAACGTTCCCAATGAACGCTCCGGTTGGAGAGTGACGTGATGGTTCCGCCGGGATAGAACACGCCGCCAAACACGGCATCATAGGACGGAGAGATATTGGCGAGCGCCCGGTATTTGTCGTTACCTATCTTATCATTACCGATCTGTCCCCAGCTTCCTCTGAGCTTCAGGTTGCTCAGCCACTGCACGCGGTCTTTCAGGAACGCTTCTTCGGAGACTCTCCATCCGGCAGCTACTGAGGGGAAGTAGCCCCAACGGTTGTCAGGACCGAACTTGGATGAACCGTCGGCACGGACCGAGACAGTCAACAGATAGCGGTCCATCAACGCATAGTTGGCACGGAAGAGGTAAGACATCATTGTTTCGTGGTATCCGTTGTTGGCCACCGACTTGGAGCCGGCCGAAGCCTGGTCGAGATACCAGTAGTTTTCGTTATCGGAGAAGAAATCGCGTCCGGTGCCTTCCAGCAACTCGTAAACACGCTTCTGCGCCGTGATACCTCCCAAGAGGTTGAGCCGGTTCTTATCATTGATCTTCCAGTCATAAGTCAGCAGGTTCTCCCACAACCAGGTGAAGTCGCGGTCCCAGGTTTTGGAGAGGCTGTTGGTTTCGTTCTTCTGTGTTTCCGAAACGTAGTATTTCGGCACGAAGTTGCGGCGGCGTCCGTTGATGTAGTCGATGCCGAGGCTGGTTTTAAAGTCAAGCCCGTTCAGGATATTCCAGTTCAGGAAGGCGCTGCCCACGATACGTTCTTTCCAGTCGTCATTATTTGTATAATGGAGTGTGGCGACGGGATTGGCAGAAGAGGCGCTTTCGGAATCCATAAAACTCCCGTCTTCATTGTAGGGACGCTTCACGGGACTGATGGTATAGGCAGCTTTCACCACCGCGCTGTTTTCGTTCTTCTTATGGCTGAAAGAGGCCGACAGATTGTGCCCGAGGGTCAGCCGTTTGCTGATCTTGTAGCTATTGTTGGCACGCAGAGTGAAGCGGTTGTAGGTGTTTCCGGTGATGATGCCGTCCTGCTGGTAATATCCAGCGCTGAGGTTGTAGCGCACCTTCTCCGATCCGCCGCTGACGCTGAGCTGATAGTCGCGTACGGAAGCCACACGGAAGATTTCGTCGAACCAGTTGGTTCCTTTGCCCAGTGAAGCAGGGTCGTCAAACTTGGGTTTTCCACCTG
>OMBQ01001936.1_pt1 | contig 14805 bp, 10 predicted proteins | sample 1674311 | NCBI WGS metagenome assembly OMBQ01 (sample SAMEA103958160, study PRJEB25191) | human gut metagenome | biome: human-associated habitat [ENVO:00009003]; feature: intestine environment [ENVO:2100002]; material: feces | place: Germany | collected 2013/2015 | reverse complement strand
TCCTTTATTTTTCCTGGAAGTCAATTTCACGCTTCCACCGTGCAACTCTACGATAGACTTCACATAACTCAGCCCCAATCCGAATCCTTTCACGTTATGTAAATTTCCACTCGGGACACGGTAAAAACGTTTGAATACTTTCTTCTGGGCTTCTTTCGATATGCCGATACCATGATCTTGCACTCCGATCAGATAAGCTCCGGTCTTTTCTTGTGTATATACCAATATATCCGGTTTTCCGCCCGAATATTTAATGGCATTATCGATCAGATTGCATACAGCATTCATCATATGAACTTCATCTACCGAACGGATGAAATGATCGGCTTCAAACTTGCACTCCAAAGTTCCGCCGGCATTTTGGACAATGAGCATAAAATGTTCAGCTGCTTCTCTGACCATTTCATTGATATCTACCTCAGTCTTATTTATTTGCAATTCTCTCCGATCCAACTTCGCTTGTTGCAAGATCCGCTCGACGTACTTATTCATCCGGTCATTTTCACTCTTAATCATGGTATTGAATTTCAGGATCTGTTCCCGGTCGTTCAATACCTTATCTTTCATAATAGCAGAAGTAGCCAGAGATATCGTCGCTATCGGGGTCTTGAATTCGTGCGTCATATTATTGATAAAATCGTTCTTGATGACCGATAATTTCTGTTGACGCATAATGATAACGATCGTAATAATAAATACGAACATCAACCCGAAAATACAGAATCCGGAAGCTAAAAACAGCCACCCCATATTTTCCAGTAAGACCGGCTGCACCGACTCAAAGCTCACCCCCAGATAATATCCTTTTTTGACTAAATCCTGTTGAAACAGTTCCACATAATAAAAATTCTTAGGAGCCCCACCTTTTACCCTGTTCAGCAGTCCCTGTTTAGTCATAATCTCATAAGTGAAAGGCAAATGAATATTATAAGTCCGGAAACCATACAATAATAAATTATCGATATCAATATGAGCCAGACGTTGTTCGGCAGATACATTTTCCGGATCTTTTTCATGAAGCAAACGTATCAGAAATTCTTGCATCTGCTGACTGAATTGTGCCAGTCTGGCAGCCCGCGCCGTACTATCCCGCTGAGGTAACTCCATCGACCGGATCGTTTGCTCGATAAATTCCTGATCCATTTTCTTCCCGATTCCGGAACGGGCATACGGGACAACCGAAAACAAATAGGAACGCTCTCCTTTCAACCGATTGATATCGTTATTCAGAATATTAAACAAATTGTTGGAATACCATTCAGAGGAGGTTCCCCCTTGCTGGGAAGCGATCAGGTCATTGTAGTTTTTAATCTCCCCGATCTGTTCATTCATTTCTTGTTTGTATCTCAGGTAATTGAATTCATCGATCCGGTTGACCACCCGGTTCAATACATCGTATACCTGCGAAGTAAATTTCGTTTCCCGTTCCCGGATAGCATATTTTATCCACAGCCATTGCACAACGACTACTGCCGTAAATGCAGCCATCATCACAACCAAAAGAATTTTAATAATTGTCTTCTTTATCATACTCCAGGAATATCTCCGTAAAAATAGTATTTATTACAAAATAATCAAAATCTGTATGATATGAAAATAAAAGGGGGTACCGGACAGGTACCCCTAAAAACAACTAAGTAATAAAAACGGGAAAACAAAACCATTTACATGGCTTTACTTTTATTGCAATTTTTCTGCAGTAGTCTTATAAACATTACTTTCCTTATTGGCAATCTCCAATTTCTTGAACAGCTCTCTCTGTAAATCGAGACTATCTTTCAGTTCGTCTTGTAATAAGAAAAGAGACAATTCCATCGTCGGGTTAACTTCGATCAGGTTCTTGACATATTTAGCACGAGCGCGGATATAACGTTGTCTTTGCAACTGATGAACTCCCAACAATACTTCTTCTTCTTTCGATCTTTTGGGTTTTTCCATGATCTTTTTGATTGCTTTGTCGATCGGTTCGATCGGTCCTTCATATTTCTCCTTGAACATTTTTTTCAACTTCGCATATTCCATATCCAGGCCCGAACCTTTCACTTCAATTTGATCAGGGAATTTAATTTTTCCCTGAATCCATATCTGATCTTTACTATCGAGAATAAATTCTAATGTATTTTTTCCTGCCACATCCACCCATACTCTAGCTGGTATTTGCAATGCCTCTGTTTCGAGATCGATATTACCGTCCGTAACATCTTGCTGGGCTAAGATCACCAATCCTTGTTGTCCCGGCATCTCTGCCAACAATTTTACAGTACCCTGTAAACCAATAACTTTTCCTCTGACTTTTACCTTATTAGAATTACATCCGGCTAATAAAAGCGTAAAAGCAATTAAAAATAAACAAATCCTTTTCATTTTCTTATATCACTTTGTAAATTTTATAGCGCAATTTTCTACAAAGATATAAAAAAACCAAATGAACCAAGAAAATTTAAGAATTTGTTTCGGTTACAAAAGTTAAAAAGCGTGTACCCTTAAAGCTCCAATGTTTCAAATAATTGCAAAATCTGTCCCGAAGGTCTGGGCGCATTCGAATTTAAAATTTTCCCATCAGGCCCGATCAGGATAAATCTCGGCACACTGATAATCATATAATCTTCTGCAAATTTATCTGCAGCCCCACTAAAGGTATGATTTCCAGCATAGGGATTCTGATGCAGAAAATTTAGCCAGGTATTCTGCTCGTCAGCGTTTCTTCCCACCGCGACAGTCAAAAATTGAATATTTTTACCGGCATATTTCTTTTGTAATAAATTCAAATAAGGCAACTCACTTTTACAAGGTACACACCAAGTCGCCCATACCATGATATACAAATAGGATCCCCGGAAAGCTTCTAAAGTCACTGTTTTCCCCTCGGTATCCCGAAGGGCAAAATCAGGAGCATCGTGTCCCGGTAGAATCTTTTCCCACAATTCTACCATACCGTCGATATAAGCGATTTTATTCGGATCCGTACATTCCTGATGGAAAACGGACAACAAATAATCAGCTCCCTCAATTCCGTTATTTTCACAGATATAATTATAAACGAGCTGAGTCAGTAAAAAACTCTTAATCGTCGGACTATTTACGGTAGCCAGAATATAATCGGCAATCCCGTCGGAATAATTCTCCCATCCCTGAGCACCGCGACTTCCTTGTATATAAACATAATTCAGCAAGAAATCACGGTAATCTTTTGCTCCGATCAGTCTTTCATTATTAATCGAGAAAGAAGATAAGAAATCGGAAAAAACACTCCCCGGACGATAGTCTTCGTCCGGATACATATTCCTCCGGAAAGAGGGATACAACGACGCTCTTACAGCAATGGAATATCCGATTCGTTGTTTTTCCAATTCTGTAAAAGAATCGTCAAAATTTTTCGCTTCCAGCAATTTCACCTTTTCGTCGATAAGTGCCCTCATCTTCTGTACGAACTCTTCTTCGTTCAGCGCATAATAGTCTTTATCGAAAAAGACTGCAATCTCCTGTTCTTTCAGGTAGCTATTGATCCCACCCAAACTCCCCCGAAAATACAAAGACCCCGAGAAATTTTTTGCATTCACATAGATTTCCAGATCCTCTCCCGGACTCAGATAAAGATTCAGGGCATTATGTAACATCGTGGCATATCCACCTTTTACCATATCGATCTTACCTGAAAAAAAACCTTGCTGATCCAAGGACAAAGTATAAATGCTGTCGTCTACCAAAATACTGACAATAGAATCTCCGTTTTCAATCCGTCCACTGACTTGTACAACGTCACTTTTCGAACATGAAAACAAAGAAACCAGCACCAATATTAAAACAATTATTTCTTTCATTATTTTCCAGCTAATTATCAGCCATAATAAGCCATATTACTCTGATTAGCAAATATAAAACAACAATCGGGAAAAATATGTTAAAGAAAGGCTAAAAGAAAAGATTGTTCTGAATAAGAAAATAAAAAAAGCTGCGGAAATAAAATCCGCAGCTTTATATTGAACTATGGCATTCAACTTATTTTACAATAGCCTGGAAATCAGCATTGTCAAACAATTTAGCGAATTCCATATCAGTAGCAGCTAATTTCTTCATAGAAGCATCTTTGCTACAAGCAGTTTTCAAGTTAGAAAGCACTGCACTATTATCGTTGTTACGGGCAGCGATAACAGCTTTCAGGTAAGAAGCCAAAGCAGAATCATCTTTACCTTCATTCAGTTTTTTAGCAGCTTCGTTATTGTTACCTGCCAGGATATTAGCTAAAGCAGCATTGACACAATTGCATTTTCCAAAATAGTCTACAGCAGCTTTATAGTCACCTTTCATGATAGCCACAATACCTTTGTTGTAGTTTACTTCGTTGCCAGCACCGGTAGCAGCACCGAACAATACTTCAGCTTCTTTTACGTTACCGTTGATCAATTCAACAGCACCTAAGTTGTTCTTAATCGTTTTATTGTTTGCAGACAAAGCATTCGCTTTTTCGAAGTCAGCTTTAGCCTGAGCAACTTTACCCGTTTCGAACAGAATCATACCTGCGTCGTTAAAACCTCTCCAGTCGTTCGGGAATTGTCTCATAGCAGCTTCGTAGATAGCTAATTTATCTCCATTATTATCGAACAGCGTAGCTGCATACAATAATTCTTCAACATTCAGAGCAGAAGGATTAGATTTTGCCAGGTTACGGATTTCTTCATCCGATTTACCGATACGTTCTGCATTTACAACAAATTTAGAACGTCTCAGTTTCGGCAGGATTTGTTCAGCCACTACAGAATAAGCAGAAGAAATATTTTTGATTTCTCTTTCTCTTACTTCAGGATCTGAATACATAGCCAGTACACGCAAGATTAATTCTTTGTCGCGGATATTAGATTCTTCCATCGCTTTTTTGAAACCTTCCCAGTCTTCAGCCACAACATATTTTTTGAAGAAATCCAAGTCTTTGTATTCTTCTACTTTATTTTTCTTCATGTTGTTTTTAACGAACTTGTCAGCAGCACCTTCCCGGTTGTTAGCCAAATTCTCGTTAAAAGACATCGGACCATCAGGAGAAGCATAAGACTGAATCTGGATATTTTTCAATTCCATATCTTCTGCAGCTTTCGCATCTTTGATGAATTTTTCCATTGCCTTGATTTCTTTTGAACTCATTTCTTTGGTACGGATCTGAGCAGAATTGATCAAGTAATAGATAGCAGCTTCCTGTTCTTCCTTGGTGATTCTTTCGAACTGATCCGCACCGATAGCGATAGCCGGAGCATTATTCACCATAGTAGCGGTAGCAATCACACCATCAGCAATTTTACGGGATTCATAATCAGCAGATTTTTTACCTTTAGATCCCTGAAATTTCACATACAAGCCGGAAACTCTCATTCCTTCTTCAAAAGGAACGGTTCCACTATAATTGACAGTCTTTTCGGTAGCATAAGGTACAACCTCGTTGTTTCCCTGCACTTTTTCTCCCTGGAAAGTTTTAGGATCATAAGCTTTTTCCCCACCATTTTGGAATTTTAAAACCGGAGTAGCAACCAAAGTTACTTTCTTGTTAAAATATTTAGCAGGAATAGTAGCATCGATTTTAAGGTCTACTTGGCCACCTTTAGCTTCCAGCATTTCAGGAGTTACCTTATAAGCAATGTTCTTTTCTAATCTTTTCATCTTATTCAGAGATGAACAAGAAGCAACAACAAACCCGGCTAACGCAACGGTAGCAACAGTTTTCAATGTTCTTTTCATAATCACTTTCAAATTTATTCTTAATATTCAAATTGGTTGCTCAATAAGCAAAGCAAATGTATAAAAAAATATTAAAACATTCACTTATCTGGAAAAATATTGAAACTAATCTACATTAATTTTATGCATCACTAACTTTTCTGCTTTTTCGATGGCTTTTTCTATTCCTTCCGGATAGGCCCCTCCCGCAGTTGCAAAGAAAGGTTGTCCGCCTCCGCCACCTTTTATTTCCTGAGCAGCTTCACGCACGATCTGACCGGCATTCAACCCGTAGTCTTCCGCTATACTATTACTGATCATCACGGTCAGGTGAGGCTTCCCGGCATTTACACCTCCCGCAATGAAAATCACTTTTTCATATTCCCCTTTCAGTTGAAAAGCGATGTCTTTCACCTGAGCTGCAGGGATAGACAAATTCGTTATGATCAGGTTGATATCCCGGTATACCTTTTTCTCGTTTTTCAACCGTTCTTTCAACAAACGCAAGCTTTCTTTAGCAAATTTTTCGGTTTCTTTTTTTAATCCTTCATTCTCTTCCAAAACATTCTTTACACATTCCATCAGATTTTTATTGGATTTGAACATCTTTTCCATTTCCCGGATGATAGCAAAGGAATTATTGATGTACTCTTCCGCTTTATCGGCTGTGATCGCTTCAATACGACGCACACCGGCAGAAACCGAACTCTCAGACAGAATCTTGAAAAAACCAATTTGTCCGGTAGCCGGAACGTGTGTACCTCCACACAGTTCGACAGATTCCCCATACTTGATCACCCGGACCAGATCGCCATATTTTTCCCCGAAAATCGCTAAAGCTCCCATAGCTTGTGCCTTAGCCATAGGGACACTGCGATGTTCTTCCAAAGGAATATTCATACGGATCAACCGGTTTACAATGGCTGCAACCTCGGCCAGTTCTTCATCGGTTACTTTCTGGAAATGTGAAAAATCGAACCGTAAATGCTCGTCACTCACATAAGAACCTTTCTGTTCGACATGCTTTCCTAACACTTTCCGCAAAGCATAATCCAGCAGGTGGGTAGCCGAGTGATTATTAGCGGTCAGCACCCGCTTATGTTCATCCACTTTTGCGACGAAAGTCTGGGTTACATCCTCCGGCATCTTCTCCGCCAAATGAATGGTCAGTCCATTTTCTTTCTTAGTATCGATAATCCGGATAGTCTCTTTCTCTCCGATCAGTACTCCGCTATCACCTACCTGTCCTCCTCCCTCTCCATAGAAAGGAGTAATATTGAATACCAGGTGATAGAAGGTCTTGTTCTTGGTAACTACTTTCCGATAACGGGTGATTTTTACCTCCACCTCGGTATAATCATATCCTACGAACTCCTGAACATCGTCGTCGATCAATTCGATCCAATCGTCCGTATCTACAGAAGATGCTGAACGGGAACGCTCTTTTTGAGCTTCCATTTCAGCTTTGAATTCCCGGCGGTTAACCACCAACCCTTTCTCCCGCAAGATCAATTCGGTCAAATCGAGTGGGAATCCATAAGTATCGTATAATTCAAAAGCAACATTACCGGGAATCGTCAGAAAATCTTCTGCTTTAGTTTTCTCGATAATCCGATCCAGCAATTTGATACCTTTATCCAATGTCCTCAGGAAGGCATTTTCTTCTTCCCGTATCACTTTTTCAATCAATTCTTGCTGAGCGACCAATTCCGGATAATGTTTTCCCATCACTTCTATCAAAACAGGCACCAACCGGTACATGAAAGCTTCCTTCTGATCCAGGTAAGTATAAGCATATCTCACCGCTCTCCGCAAGATCCGGCGGATCACATAACCTGCTTTCACATTCGAAGGCAATTGCCCGTCTGTAATAGAGAAAGAAATAGTACGCAAATGGTCTGCTATCACCCGCATAGCCACATCGGCATCGTGAGACACCCTATACTTCAAACCGCTAAGCCGGGATATTTCATCGATGATTGGAGTAAAAACATCCGTATCATAATTAGAAGTTTTTCCTTGCACAGCCATACAAAGCCGTTCGAATCCCATTCCTGTATCCACGTGATGATTGGGTAAATTTTCCAGACTTCCGTCCGCTTTCCGGTTGTATTGCATAAATACAAGATTCCAGATTTCGATCACCAGTGGATTATCCTGATTCACCAGTTCACGACCGGATTTCAATTTTCTCTCCTCCTCGGGCCGGAGGTCGATATGGATTTCAGAACAAGGCCCGCAAGGTCCCATATCCCCCATTTCCCAAAAATTATCTTTTTTATTCCCGAAGAGGATTCGATCCTCGGACAAATAATTCATCCAAATTTTACGTGCCTCTGCATCTCCTTCCAGTCCGTCCTCTTTGCTCCCTTCAAAGACAGTAGCGTACAACCGGTTTTTATCCAGTCCCATAACTCCGGTCAGGAATTCCCAGGCAAAAGCAATCGCATCTTCTTTGAAATAATCACCGAACGACCAGTTCCCCAGCATCTCGAACATCGTATGATGATATGTATCGTGTCCTACCTCTTCCAGGTCGTTGTGTTTTCCGGAAACCCGGAGACATTTCTGCGAGTCCGCGACACGCCGGTGTTTGGGATTGATATTCCCAAGAATAATATCTTTGAACTGATTCATTCCTGCGTTTGTAAACATCAACGTAGGATCGTCCTTAATCACCATGGGTGCCGAAGGGACGATAGTATGTCCCTTACTTTCAAAAAAATCCAGAAACTTTTGTCTGATCTCTGCTGATTTCATATCTTTTTAATGAACAAGTTGTAACTATCGTTTTTTGTACTCAGAAGTACAATAAAAAAACGGGATTGTGTTTCCACGTCCTGAACCTGCCCAAGACTGTCTCTCCCGTATCGACGCAAAATAGAATTGCAAAATTAGATTATTTCTTTAACTTTGCATCGAAAATTATCAATTTTATAATAAAAAATGGCGAAAACAGGTTATCGTTTTAATCCCGAAACACTGTCTTATGATAGAATACATGTCTCCGTAAAAAAGAAACTATGGTCGCTGGTCGTAAAATTCTTTTCCAGTTTATCCCTGGCCCTGGTCATCTTTTTGATTGTTTCCGCTATCGTCGATTCTCCGAAAGAAAAGGCGCTGAAAAGAGAAAAAGAAGAAATACTGGCTCAATATCATATTCTGAACAACGAATTGGAGCGTATGGACGAGGTATTGAAAAATCTGGAAACCCGGGATGACAATATCTATCGGGTGATATTCGAGTCCGAACCGATCGACGCTTCTATCCGCCGGGCAGGTTCGGGAGGAGTAAACCGGTATGAGTCCTTGAAAGACATGGACAATGCCGAATTGATCATCAATACCAGCAAAAAACTGGATGAATTATCGAAAGCGCTTTATATCCAAAGTAAATCGTACGATGAAATAGAAACATTGGCGAAAAATAAGATCGAAATGCTGGCATCGATACCGGCCATCTTACCCGTATCACTTAAAGATCCGAGTACCCGTTTTTCTTCCTCCTACGGCTATCGGATGCACCCGATTTATAAAACGGTAAAACTCCATGCCGGGATGGATTTTTCCGGAGCCGTCGGTACGCCGATCTATGCAACGGGAAACGGAAAAGTCGTATATGCAGAAATTCATCAAGGTTATGGAAAATGCGTATTGATCGACCACGGCTTCAATTATCAAACCCTTTACGCTCATATGAGCGCTTACAATGTTAAAGCAGGCCAAAAAGTCAAACGTGGCGATATCATCGGATATATGGGTAATACAGGGATGTCTACCGGGCCTCATATTCATTATGAAGTAAAGAAAAACGGCATTCCTGTCGATCCGATTAACTATTATTTCAACGATTTAACAGCCGATGAATATGATAAACTCGTAACAGAAGCAAACAATAACGGGCAAACCATGGATTAAGCGGCAACTTTATACCTCAGATTATGGAACAGGAGAAACAACCATTAAAAGTATACTACTCAATCGGTGAAGTCGCCGATATGTTCGGAGTGAATACCTCACTGATTCGTTTTTGGGAAAAAGAATTCGACGTCATCAAACCACATAAAAACAAAAAAGGCAACCGCCAGTTTACCAAGGCAGATATCGACAATTTTCACCTGATCTATCATCTGGTCAAAGAAAAAGGCATGACACTCAAAGGTGCTCAGATGAAATTACGGGAAAACAAAGCGGAAACCGAAACCAACTTCGAAGTGGTAAAACGCCTGAAAGCAATCAAGGAAGAATTACTTCAGATTAAAGACCAATTACAATAATCAGGACTTACAGTCCCAAGTACAGACATGCAAAACCAGCAACGGCCCCTATATGTCAGAGACATCCTCTCTATTTTAGAGGACTTCGCTCCTTTGAGTTTACAGGAAAGTTACGATAATGCCGGACTCATCTGTGGCAATCCGGAAGCCGAAATACATTCGGTTCTGTTAAGCACGGATATTACCGAAGAAGTAATCGACGAAGCCGTACAGGGAGGACATGATCTGCTCATCTCCCACCATCCGCTCACTTTACAGGGATTAAAAAATCTGCGTCCGGACAGCTATGTAAAACGTTGCCTCATCAAAGCCATTCGGCACAACCTCAATATCTACTCCGCACATACCAATCTGGATGCCGTATTACACGGTGTCAGCGGCAGAATGGCCGACAAACTGGGATTACAAAACCGGAAAATCCTGCAACCGGGCGGTAAATTATTCAGCCTGTGCTTCTACACGCCTGTTTCAAAGGCAGAAGAAGTAAGACAAGCCGTATTAGGAGTAGGCGGAGGCCACATCGGTAATTACAGTCACTGTTCATTCAACCAGAAAGGAGAAGGCACCTTTCACGCCGAGGCAGGCAGTCATCCCTATGTCGGAGTGATCGGGACCCTTCACCGGGAGGAAGAGATAAAAACCGAAATTACGGTCCCTGAATACCTCCTCTCCAAAAGCATAGAGACTTTACTGAAGGTACATCCTTATGAAGAACCGGTATGGAACATCGTTAACCTGGATAATACCAATCCTGTAACGGGTTTCGGAATCATCGGCTAACTCGCCGAGCCAGCCGATAGTCTGCCTTTCCTGCAACAGGTAAAAAAGACTTTCCGTTGTAAAGTCGTCCGTCACACTGCAATCTGTAAATCTCAGATCCGGAAAGTAGCCGTCTGCGGCGGTTCCGGTGCCTTCCTCACTTCGGCCGCAATAGCTCAGGGAGCCGATATATATATCACCGGAGACTACAAATACCACGATTTCTTCCAGGCAGAAAATCGGTTGATCCTGACAGACATCGGGCATTATGAAAGCGAACAGTTCACAAAAGAGATTTTTTATGAGTTAGTTACAAAAAAAATATCTAACTTTGCGATTCAGTTTTCGAAGGTCGAAACAAATCCCATACATTATTTATAATAGGGTGTTTCTTCCTCTGATGGTTCAAAAATAAATTAGAGTTACTTTATAAATATGGCAACAAACAACGAAAAACTGCAAGAACTTTCTGTCGAAGAAAAATTGCAGCATCTTTACGAGCTACAACGCATTGATACCGAGATCGATAAAATCAAGACATTAAGAGGGGAATTGCCTCTTGAAGTTCAGGACTTGGAAGACGAAATCGCCGGTCTGGAAACCCGTCTTGAAAATTTGAAAAATGAAATCAGTGAAGCTGACAAAAGTGTAACAAACAAAAAACAGGAAATCACCAAGTCGGAAGAGCTGATAAAAAAATATTCAGAGCAATTGGATAATGTCCGTAACAATCGGGAATACGATGCCCTGACCAAAGAAGTCGAATTTCAGAAACTGGAAATCGAATTACAGCAAAAAAGAATCCGGGAAGCTCAAAAACTGAAAGCCGAAAAAGAGGTAAATCTGGAAATTTCCAACAAACAATATACAGAAAAGAAAGCAGATTTAGAAGCGAAGAAAGCGGAACTGGACGACATCATCGCTGAAACCCACAAAGATGAAGAAGCATTGACCCAAAAATCCGAGGAATTATCTCAGAATATCGAAGAGCGTTTGTTGACAGCCTACCGGAAGATCCGTGACAATGCCCGCAACGGCCTGGCAGTCGTCACCGTCGACCGGGATGCTTGTGGAGGTTGTTTCAATAAAATTCCGCCACAGCGGCAATTGGATATCCGCTCCCGGAAAAAAATCATCGTGTGTGAGTATTGCGGACGAATCCTGATCGACAAATATATCTGTGACTATGACGGCAGCATGCAAAAAGCAGATCTCGAATCAGCGATGGAAGCTCAAAAGAAAAAAGGAAGACGAATCAAAAAATCAGAAGAATAAGAAAAGGCTGCAAATGCAGCCTTTTTATTATCATTTTAAATCTAAAATTTCAGGCATGATTGCTACAAATTACAATCCGAAAGCAAGCGAAGAGAAATGGTACAAGTACTGGATGGATCATAAACTATTCCATTCGGAAGTAGATAACAGCAGAGAACCTTACTGCATCGTCATCCCTCCTCCTAACGTCACCGGAGTTCTACACATGGGGCACATGCTGAACAATACAATACAGGATGCTTTGGTACGCCGGGCCCGTCTGTTAGGGCAAAATGCTTGCTGGGTGCCTGGCACGGACCACGCTTCGATAGCCACAGAAGCCAAAGTAGTAGGCAAGCTTCAAAGTGAAGGAATAAAAAAAACCGATCTGACCCGGGATGAATTTTTAAAACACGCCTGGGATTGGACGCATACACACGGCGGAATCATCCTCAAGCAATTGAAACGCCTGGGAGCTTCCTGTGACTGGGACCGTACTGCTTTTACCATGGATAAAGAACGAAGTGAAAGTGTACTGAAAGTTTTTGTCGACCTTTACAACAAGGGACTGATTTACCGGGGAGTACGTATGGTCAACTGGGATCCGAAAGCACTGACCGCTCTTTCCGACGAGGAAGTGGTTTACAAAGAAGAGCATAGTAAATTATACTATCTCCGTTATAAAATAGAAGGCGAAGACGGTTATGCCCTGGTAGCGACCACCCGTCCGGAGACCATCATGGGAGACACTGCTATGTGTATCAATCCCAAAGACCCTAAAAACCAGCATTTACGGGGAAAAAAGGTGATCGTTCCTTTGGTCGGGCGCACGATACCGGTTATCGAAGACGAATATGTCGATATTGAATTCGGTACAGGCTGTTTAAAAGTAACTCCAGCTCATGACGTCAACGACTATATGTTAGGTGAAAAATATCATTTGCCTTCTATCGATATTTTCAATGACAACGGTACGATCAGCGAGCAGGCCGGAATTTATGTCGGCATGGACCGTTTCGACGTACGGGAGCAGATAGAAAAAGATCTGCAAGCAGCAGGGTTATTGGAGAAAGTGGAACCTTACACCAATAATGTCGGTTTTTCGGAACGGACCAATGTGCCCATCGAGCCGAAACTATCTATGCAATGGTTCCTGAAAATGGAACATCTGGCAGAGATCGCTTTATCGCCGGTAATGAACGACGATATCCGTTTCTTCCCTTCTAAGTTCAAAAATACCTACAGACACTGGATGGAAAACATCAAAGACTGGTGTATCAGCCGTCAACTTTGGTGGGGCCACCGGATTCCGGCCTGGTATCTGCCTGAAGGCGGGTATGTCGTCGCTTATAACGAAGAGGCAGCTTTACGCTTAGCCCGGGAGAAAAGTCATAATTCGAATCTGACCATTGCAGATCTACGACAAGATGAAGATTGCCTCGACACTTGGTTTTCTTCCTGGTTATGGCCTATTTCCTTATTCGACGGAATCAACCATCCCGGAAATCCGGAAATCAATTATTACTATCCCACGAACGATCTGGTGACCGGCCCGGACATCATTTTCTTCTGGGTGGCTCGTATGATCATGGCCGGTTATGAATACGAAGGGAAAATGCCGTTCAAAAATGTATATTTCACCGGTATCGTACGGGATAAATTAGGCCGTAAGATGTCTAAATCCCTGGGAAATTCTCCTGATCCGTTGGATTTGATCGACAAATACGGAGCAGATGGGGTACGGGTAGGGATGTTATTATGTGCTCCGGCAGGAGGTGATTTACTGTTCGATGAAAGTCTGCCCGAACAAGGCCGTAATTTCACTACCAAGATGTGGAATGCGTTCAAGTTGGTAAAATCCTGGGAGGTAGCCTCCATCGACCAACCGGCCCATTCCCGTTTGGCGTTGGAATGGTTCAACCACTTGTTGGGAAAAGTAAACGAAACGTTGAATACCCAATTCGACCAATACCGGATCTCCGAAGCACTGATGACGGTATACACCACGTTCCGGGACGAATTTTCATCCTGGTTACTGGAAATGATCAAACCAGCGTACGGCCAGCCTATCGATCGGAAAACGTATGAGGAGACGCTGAATGTCTTCGAGCAACTGTTGCAATTACTGCATCCGTTTATGCCATTTATAACAGAAGAGATCTGGCAAACCTTACGCGAACGGCAAGACGGTGAAAGTATCATGATTTCACGACTCCCGAAGGCGACAAGTTACGACGAGAGTTATCTGCTACGCTTTGAAGCGGTAAAAAATATCATCGTAGGTATAAGAAATATCCGGAAACAAAATAATATCGCTTTCAAAGATGTCCTGGAGCTGAAGGTAAAAAAGAACGAACGTTATCCGGCTTCCTTCGATAGTATCATCCGTAAAATGGGAAATATCGGTCAGATCGGATTGGTTAACGAACCGGTCAAAGGAGCCTGGAGTTTTATCGTCGATACCGTCGAATATTTTATTCCGGCACAAGGTGAAGTAAACACAGCCGAAGTAAAAGCCAAACTGGAAGAAGAATTAAACTATACCCGTGGTTTTCTGACTTCAGTGATGAAAAAACTCAGTAATGAAAAATTCGTCAACGGTGCTCCCGAACAGGTAGTAGCCAATGAACGTAAAAAACAAGCCGATGCAGAGGTTAAAATTGCCGCAATCGAAGCACAGTTAAAAGGATTGTGACTTTTTACCGAAATAAACTATAGCGAAAGGGGCTATCCGACTTTTAGGACAGCCCCTTCATTTAGGGATATTCAGTAAATGTCCCTATAAAATACAATGGCATATGAAGATGCCCCA
>OMBQ01001924.1_pt1 | contig 14887 bp, 13 predicted proteins | sample 1674311 | NCBI WGS metagenome assembly OMBQ01 (sample SAMEA103958160, study PRJEB25191) | human gut metagenome | biome: human-associated habitat [ENVO:00009003]; feature: intestine environment [ENVO:2100002]; material: feces | place: Germany | collected 2013/2015 | reverse complement strand
CCTGCCACACGCAGATAAGCGAAGCTACAGGCACTACAACAGGGATAAGCAAGGCACTTCTGAAAAACGATGATATTTTCTTAAAAGAATTAAGAAACAGTGCAATTAAAAACGAAATCACCATTAAAAGCGGTATTGCAACAACAGTAAATATTGATGTGTTTTTTAAAGCAAGCAAAAAGGTATTATTTTGAAAAAGGTGTATGTAATTTTCTATTCCTACAAAAGTGCCTCCAACGTATAGGCTTTTTATAAAACAAATTATGTACGGCACAACGTAAAAAACTGCTATCCCTAAAAATGATGGCAATATAAACAGATATGCCGCTATATGCTCTTTTTGTTTCCTTGTTAATTTAGATTTTCTCATAATTCATTCCTACTCAGTCAAATAAATTTCCGTAGCAGCCGAAAGTTGACGAATAAACTTTTCCTTTGAAATATCCCCGTTTAAATATTTATCAACTATATCACTGATTACCGAAGAATTAAAATAAGTATCCGATAAATAATTAAACCCATATAAATTACATTTTGTTATGTTGTTTATAATATATTTATAATCTCTTATCGCCGCACTTTGAGCAGTTTCAACAATAGCTTTTTCTTTATCACTAACAATTAAATCTCCAAAATCTATTGCTTCATCTATTGAATCAATGCATTTTTCCATAGCATCGCTGTTTACAGGCAAATACATACATTCTTCACTCATATTTTTTTGCACATCACAGGACAAACAGTACTTAATGAAAGGCAGTAATTTTTCTTTATTTTTACAATTATCATTAACGGCAATACCAACATCTATAGAGGCAGAAATTGAATCATCATCCATATTGTAATTATTTACAAACACAGGAGTTGATCCTAAATATTTTAAACACGAATATGTCTTTACTATAATACTAAAAGCAGGCATTTCCTTATATAAAATAGAAGCACCATTATTTATATTTTCATATAAAAAATAATAAACATTTTCGTCGGTAGTGTCATTCTTAATCAAGCTATAGATAGAATCCAAATCTTCCGAAAACTTATCGCTGTTAAATTCTGTATTTCCGCTGTTAAAATCTATATATTGATCTAAAAACGAATAAAAAAAGGCAATATTATCATCGGCACTTCCAAAAAGAGAATATTCTTTTTTATTTTTTGAAAGTTTCTCAGATAATGCTTTAAAAGAAAATTCAGATGATGTTAAATTGTACTTATTAAGTGTTTCCTCTGTAGTTATAAAAACATCAGGTGAATAGAACAAAGGTATAAAATATCTTTTACCGTCAATCACTCCTGCATCCATAATTTTTGAATTGCAGTTATCTATTCCTATATCATAACTAAATTCACTTATAAGCTCGTTTACATCTGCAATAGTTTTGCTATCTGTTAATTTCTCAAATGGAAGCTTTTGACTCAGAGAAAAAATATCAGGTCCCTCACCTGCCATAATTTCTGTTGACATTTTTAATTTCATTTCTTCCTGAGATTCAAATTCCACGATTTCAATTTGATAGGACTCATCGTAATGCTTTGTACAATATTTATTGTACCTTTTAATAATATCGCAAATAGCATCCTCATAGTATGCACAATATGTAAGCTTTGAGGAATTGCTTGAAGCTGTGCTTTCACCACATCCGCTGAAAGCAAACACAGTAATAATAAATTGTAATGTTAAAATTATCGCAATTTTATTTTTCATAATGATTCACCTTGTGATTATATATATCTTAACATAATTCTAAATTATTAATCTGTAGTTTATCTGAATTTTTATTATTTAAATCAACAATAACACTCTACTTGTTAATTCATACGGATAAGTAGCGAAATTAATATGCACTGAGTTAAATTCACTTCATTAATAATTGAAAGTAACATATAAACCCTTTGCAGGGTCAAAAACTACTACAGTATCACCCTTAACTTTAGTTATAACTACATAATGCAATAAGGAATCGTCAATCACCACATGAGCAATAGCAAGTATAGGTGATTTAGAGGTTAATGATTCCTTATCAGCTTCATTCTGTTAAATAAATTTCCGTTGCCGCTGTGAGTTGACGTATAAACTTTTCCTTTGAAATATCCCCGTTTAAGTAATCGTTCACAATATCTCCGATAACCGAGGAGTTGTAATAAGTATTTTCAAATTCCAGATAATCATATAAAGTACAACTGCTTATACTGTTAATCATATCTAAATATTCATTAAAAAACTTAGTTTTTATTTCATCTGAATATTCTTCCTCAGATTTCTCATACTCTCCATCATCATTAATATCATATACACATTTTGACGTATGGTCAATTACATATTCAAAAGCAGCTTTATTTACAGGCAGTGCCCTTACCACTATTGATGGTGATGAGCTGCTTTCACTCCATAATTTTTGAATATCATAACTTAAAACATATTGAATAAAAGCCAATGCTTTTTCTTTGTTATTTGAATTATTATTCAATGCAATACCACATTGAACAAATGCTGATACTGCATTCGCCTTTTTATTGTAGTTTGGAATAATAACCGGCGTGCTGTTATTATTATAAATATAAAAATAAGAATTTAGCGTACTCATCATAGAACCGTCGAAAGATAATTGTGAAGTACGAAACAAATAATTACCTGTTATATCCCATGTAGTTCCTTCTTTTCTTGAATTATCATTCCTAATCATTTTTCCAATATAATCTAAGCTCTCGGTAAATTCATCGCTTGAAAATTCTGTAGTTTTATTATAAAAATCCACATATTCATTAACATAGGAAAGGAAGAACTTATATGTTTCATCTTTATTTCCAAAAAGCGCATAACTATGGTCTTTGTCAGATAACCGTATCTCTAACTCTTTAAATGAAAAGTTAGTATTTTCCAGATTATATTTATCTAATATTTCCTGAGTTGTTATAAGTATATTGGGGCAATAAGCTATAGGTATAATATATCGCTTTCCATTGTAAATTCCGCAATCCATTATTGTTGAATTATAGTCATCAAAATCTATATCGGATTTGTATAATTCCGCAAGCTCATCTATATCCGCAAATGAACCGTTATCAATCAGCTTTTCAAAAGGTAATTTTTGATTCAATGAAATTATGTCGGGTCCTTTCCCCGCCATTATCTCCGTTGATATTTTTGTAAGCATAGTATCTTCCGAATCAAATTCCACAATTTCAATTTGATATGACTCATCAAGGTTTTTAAGACAATAATTATTATATTTTTGTATCAATTCTACACAAACCGAATCTTCATTGTTTATGGTATAATATTTTAATTTTTGACCGTCTTCATTATTCTTTGAACAGGATGCAAAACATAATAATATTGCCAGCAATAAAAATATTGATGTCAATTTAATATACAACTGATATTTCACCTCCTCTACTAGTTATTCTTATCTCCGTATGAATAACATATAGAAAAACCTATAAGCGTTATTAGGTATTTCTATCTTAACAAATAACTATACAAGAAACATCTCTTGTAAATTCATATATTGGTAAACTCATTACATCTGCATTACCTAATGCAAAAACTTTGAAAATAACATTACCATCATTAATACTTACTATATGTAAAAAATCAAGTGCATTTGATTGTGTATTGTTAATTATAGCAATTGCAGGTGTTTTCATATCTTTTCCATTGTATATTTTGTATAAAGATATGTTGTCATCAAATTTCTTAAGATAGTTTAATATACCTTCTACTATATTGTCATATTTCGCAATATAATTGTTCACTTCAGAATAATTAACAATTACATTTCTTGCATTTAAAAAGCTCATGACAGCCCACACTGCCGGAGGTGTATTTTCATAACTATTAATTTCAAAAGCAAAATCAATAAGTTTGCTATACACCACGCTAGATTTGTTTTTTATCTTATTAACAAACGACATGCTTAGCTTGTTTAACTCAAGCTTTATTTTGCACATTTTATCAATTGGATTATAAAAATCACTATTTTTCAGATATGCATTTACATAACATTCTCCACCGCAAACGCTTTTAATCTCGCAACTTTTACACTGCGTTACACTTTCAATAGTAACACATTCAAATTTTGACTGACTTTCTTTATTTATACCGCTATATATACTACCAATCCTATAATCATTGTTTCCATACATAACGCTGCAAGCAAAAATATCTCTTGCATTATTAACCGTTATTCTACTTTTGCCAGCATCACATCTGTAAATTTTATATGTGCTTTTTTTAGTCATGATACACCTTAGTCTATTCCGTTAAATAAAATTCTGTTGCCGCTGTGAGTTGACGTATAAACTTTTCTTTTGAAATATCTCCGTTTAAGTAATCGTTCACAATATCTCCGATAACCGAGGAGTTGTAATAAGTATTTTCAAATTCCAGATAATCATATAAAGTACAACTGCTTATACTGTTAATCATATCTAAATATTCATTAAAAAACTTAGTTTTTATTTCATCTGAATATTCTTCCTCAGATTTCTCATACTCTCCATCATCATTAATATCATATACACATTTTGACGTATGGTCAATTACATATTCAAAAGCAGCTTTATTTACAGGCAGTGCCCTTACCACTATTGATGGTGATGAGCTGCTTTCACTCCATAATTTTTGAATATCATAACTTAAAACATATTGAATAAAAGCCAATGCTTTTTCTTTGTTATTTGAATTATTATTCAATGCAATACCACATTGAACAAATGCTGATACTGCATTCGCCTTTTTATTGTAGTTTGGAATAATAACCGGCGTGCTGTTATTATTATAAATATAAAAATAAGAATTTAGCGTACTCATCATAGAACCGTCGAAAGATAATTGTGAAGTACGAAACAAATAATTACCTGTTATATCCCATGTAGTTCCTTCTTTTCTTGAATTATCATTCCTAATCATTTTTCCAATATAATCTAAGCTCTCGGTAAATTCATCGCTTGAAAATTCTGTAGTTTTATTATAAAAATCCACATATTCATTAACATAGGAAAGGAAGAACTTATATGTTTCATCTTTATTTCCAAAAAGCGCATAACTATGGTCTTTGTCAGATAACCGTATCTCTAACTCTTTAAATGAAAAGTTAGTATTTTCCAGATTATATTTATCTAATATTTCCTGAGTTGTTATAAGTATATTGGGGCAATAAGCTATAGGTATAATATATCGCTTTCCATTGTAAATTCCGCAATCCATTATTGTTGAATTATAGTCATCAAAATCTATATCGGATTTGTATAATTCCGCAAGCTCATCTATATCCGCAAATGAACCGTTATCAATCAGCTTTTCAAAAGGTAATTTTTGATTCAATGAAATTATGTCGGGTCCTTTCCCCGCCATTATCTCCGTTGATATTTTTGTAAGCATAGTATCTTCCGAATCAAATTCCACGATTTCAATTTGATAGGACTCATCGTAATGCTTTGTACAATATTTATTGTACCTTTTAATAATATCGCAAATAGCATCCTCATAGTATGCACAATATGTAAGCTTTGAGGAATTGCTTGAAGCTGTGCTTTCACCACATCCGCTGAAAGCAAACACAGTAATAATAAATTGTAATGTTAAAATTATCGCAATTTTATTTTTCATAATGATTCACCTTGTGATTATATATATCTTAACATAATTCTAAATTATTAATCTGTAGTTTATCTGAATTTTTATTAATTCAGGTAGATTGGAGGACTTCTGTTTTAAAAAAACATAACTGCCCTTTTCTGCTTTTAACGCAAAAAAGGCAAAAAAATAATGCCGACAGGTAATAGCATTAAAAGCTATAACTTGTCGGCATTTTAATATTTTTTTACGAACAAATGTCCTTAATAATATTACCGTCCTTTATTTCTATAATATGGTGGCATTGATTGGCTATTTCTAAATTGTGTGTTACTATAACTATTGTAATTCCATTCCTGTTTAAATCAAAGAGCATTTTCACTATTTCTTCCGATGTTTTACTGTCCAATGAGCCTGTAGGTTCGTCGGCAAATATGTATTCTGGGTTTGTAACCAAAGCACGCGATATAGCTACCCTCTGTTTTTGACCACCGGAAAGCTGTGATACTTTTTTAGCTTTCAGGGACGCAATTCCTGTTTTCTTTAAAGCTCTCATTACTGAACCTTTTTTATCCTTTATTTTTTTATTAAAATATAAGGGTGTCATTACATTTTCAAAAACAGTAAAATCGTCAATCAATGCAAAATCCTGCAATACTATTCCAATCTTAGAACTTCTAAGCTTTGATTTTTTACTTTCGCTAAGTTTATTGATATCAATATTATCAAGATAATATTCTCCGTCAAAATTATCAATGCATGACATAATATGTAATAATGTGGATTTACCCGCACCGCTTTCTCCTATAATTGCAACCGTTTCTCTATCGTCAATTTTTAGGTTTATGTTGTTTAACGCATGAACCATATTTTTTTTCCCTTTTAAATATATCTTGTTCAAATTTTTAATTTCAATCATAGTTGCCTCCGATTATCTTTTATATTTAAAAACTTCTATAGGTGGGTTTTTCTTTAATATTCTATAAGGAATTAACGATAATGATAACAGTATCATAATTATAGCTATTATAGCAATATAATTAAGCCAACACATACTTTTTTGCATAACAAAAATAAATATTACAAAGAATACAACCAATGTCAGAACAATATAGATAACAGTATATAATAAACTTATCAAAAAACATTTTTTGGTTGAAGCACCGCATAGATATAAAATGGAATAAAAATAAAGATTCTTATAAGTAGAAATAGCAATGCAACCAATCATTCCAAACAACGAAACTAAAGATAAAGTTAAAAGAATCGGACCTAATGCTCTAACTCTTGCATAAGCATCTTCTTTTCCGTTTTCTAACACATCAAAAAAAGTTCTGACATAATAATAATTACTAAACAGTTTATAAGCTTCATTTAAATCGTTTGAATTTTTTAAAACTATAGCTTCAGTCATTCCGGTACTAATAATTTCTTTTGGCAAATAATTATATAATGTTAATAACGGAATTTCAAATGATTCATCTGCTTTGCCTAACATATCTTTTGTATTCAATTCTGTACCGCCATTATTAAAAGTACAGTAGTAAGAAGTTTTTAATATACCAACAATCTTTCCCGTAAAACCATTTTCTGAATCAATATCAATTATGTCACCAATATTAAAATGTTTATTTAAGGAATAAGGTATTACTACAGGAATGTTTTTTAAATCATCTGTACACTTATTTAGCCATGTTCCTTCTGATAATTCAGGAATATAATCATTTACAAATTCATTGCTATATCCATAAAGAGTATATTCTCCTAAGTAAGCTACCCCACCCAATTCACAATAATCTATTGAATTTTCAGGTAATTTATTTAATAATCTTTCCGGAACAGAATTACCGCCATTATCAACTATTATTCCGTTTATATCTGAAAGTCCACTGCTAACATACTCATCAACTGTAACAAAGTAACTATTTGCAGTAACTAAAATATCGCTTAATAATAAAGTGGAAGCAACTAATTGTATTATTATAATTATGCTCATTAATATATTCTTACAGAAAAGATGGTATGAAAATTTAATTAACTTCATTATTTTGTCACCCCAATCTTTTTTCGGAAATAGATATATTTTTTACATATTTTGAAATTACAGGAGCACTAGTAATAATAATAACTATAAAGTACACTATAATCATACTAATGTAATCATATATTCCTAAGCTGTATGTAAAATCCTCATATTGTACATATTCAATTATGCTTGGCAAGACACATCTTGAAAAAATACATCCACATACAAATGATATTAAAGCAATAATGAAAATTACATTAGCTAAGAGAAAAATGCAAGTTGTTTTTGTCGCACCGTTCAATCTATAAATATAAATAATTTTGTTATTCTTTTCTAATATATATAAATAGACAAATGCTACATTTATCATTGATAACAAAAATATTCCTATATATATAATAGTAGTAGAATCATTCCATAAGCTGTCAATATTTTTTATTCTTTCCGGATAGATTATTTCTGCATTTTCAAAGCATTCCGTCAATTGAGAAATAATTTTATTATTTTCATCGTCATCAGGATATTTATTTAAAACAATTGATACAGATTCATTATTATGCTTCACATCATTTATAGACGATATAGGCAATATATTATAACCGCCAACTGAATATGTACCAATTACAGTATATTTATCATTACATATTGATATTTTATCCTCTTCTATCACACCTTCATCACCTGATATTATTACATGTTTGTTTGTCACAAATTCGTCTTGGTTAAAATATCTACCATGCTTAATGTGATTGGGATAGTAAAGATAGTCAAACATTATTCTTGTATCATCAATATTAGCTTTTATGGAGACGGCATTTAATTCTAAATCACACTTATTATTAAAATGCTCTATCTCTTTTAGCATCGTATTATCATCGATGAATGCACCATTAAACGATACAGTATAGGTCTTAGAACTATCATATTTTTTATTTGCATTTGTATAGCTTGCAAAATACGAAAACACAAAAAGAGATGCAAATATTGATATTATCTGTATTAAGCAAAGAAATCCAACCAATAACTTATTATTTTTAAAAAAATGCCAAAAGATTTTAATTGATAAATTTAACATTAGCTTCATCCTCAACTTGAATATCTACTTATGATTGAGTTCCCACAACATTGTATATTAATGTATTGCTGTTATTGCTCAACGTGAAAATGTGTTTAGTGCTACCAACAGTAGTACCGTAGCCTGCCTCTTTGTTTACATAATTTGAAGAAGAACCGCTTGCGGCCAAGTCACCGTTTTAGCAACCTCCTTGTTATATATTTTATCAGAATATATAAAATTATGTTTATTTTTGCAAAACCGGTAACAAATTCGACAAAAAATGCACTTTTAATCTATTATAACCCTTCATCTTACAACTATATAAAAACTTTTAAATATTACAATCATATAAGAATATTATCTTTTTTAAAATTTATTAACAATATTGCCGATGATTGATAACATTTTATTAGTTGATATTAATATATGTAGACTACAAAAATAGGAATTTGTATAGCACAACATAGAAAAAAAATAAAAATGAAGAAAAATGCTTTAGCCAAAAAACATGTTTTTCAAATTACCACATATCAAATATTAAAAACGGTTACTCTGTACTAGGTATTGAAACATTTGCTAAAATCTGCAATGCATTAAATATCACACCTGACTATCTCTTATTAAGTACTTTAAAAAGTAATAACATTCCTCAAAATATTGTTAACAAATTAAATCATTGAATCTAATATCAAAAATAATATATCGAGTTTTAACTGAACAGGAATAAAACAGATGACAAATTCTTTTTTTTGAGTTATAATCCTAATTAAGGAGGTATAGCTCTATGAATGTACTGATATGTGATGATGATTTGAAAATCGTTCAGCAAATCAAAAATTTTCTCCTTAAATTATCAAAACAGTCAACCTATAATTTTGATATTACCTGCTTTTCAAATGGGGATTCTATATTGGATAAACAAATTAAAACTGATTTTGCGTTTATTGATATAGAAATGCCCGGTGTTAACGGACTCACAGTTACAAAACATCTCCAAAAAATAAATCCTAATATTATTATTTTTATAGTTACTTCTTTTCAAGGATACCTAGATGATGCAATGGATCTCAATGTTTTTAGGTTTTTGTCTAAACCCATTGACGAAAATAGATTTTTTAGGAGCATGAAGATTGCTTTAAATCTGTATAAACAAAGCACAGAAAAAATTGTCTTAGACTATTTTGATGAATGTCACAATATATTTACAATTGACATCTTGTATTTAACTATAGAAAATCGCAAAACTAAACTAGTTACAAAAACGCAAGAGTTCATTTCAAATAAAAAGTTTGATTATTGGAAAAAGCAGTTATCCAAATACGAGTATTTTGCCCAATCACACTATAGTTACATAGTTAATTTAAAGAATGTAACAGACTTTAATAAAAATGAAATCACATTATCATTTAATTCTAAAAAAGCAACAGTACCTATATCCCGTAGTTTCTATGTATCATTCAAAAAAGCTTTTTATGAATATATGGGAGGTACAACATGATTTCTAATATCTGTTACGCTATAGTCTTTCTGATTGAGTCACTCATATCTTTTTATTATTTTGATTTTAAATTTAAACGAAAAATTGCTAAAAAATTCATATTTTTATTTGCACTAGGAAATTTTATTATTTTATACATACTTCATTTTTGTGAAATCCCCATTATAAATCTTTTGGGATTCTTTTTCTGTAATTTTCTAATTTCAATATTATGTTATAATACAAAAGTAAAATCCGCTTTATTTAATAACTTAATTCTTTTATTTCTTATGATCGTCACTGAATTAATAGTATTTTATTTTTCTTCAATCATTTTCAGGATAGATTTATTTGAAAGCTATAATGATGATTTTGTATTAATTATTCAAGCTACAATTTGTAAATTGCTTTATTTCTTATCAATACATTTAATTATAAAAATATCACAAAAAGAAAGCATGGAAACGAATTCTAAATTTGCTCTTATTCTTTGCATTCTGCCAATCGCTTCTATTATTTTAATGCACACTACTGTATATCTTTGTATTATCTATTCAGTAAATGATAATTTTAAATTATCTTTAGTTATAGGAAACTTACTTCTATTGTTTTCAAATATTATTGTTTTCTATATAAACGAACTAACAATAAAAGTTAATCATAAATACACCCAAATACTGTTAGATTATCAGCAAGAAAAAGATACAATAAACTACTATGAATTGTTGCGAGAACAAAATGAAAATTCAAAAATATTAATTCATGATATAACGAAACACTTAAAAACCATTCAGCAATTATCGGAAAAAGAAGATTCAAATATATCACAATATATATCCGAAATTGTTGAAGATTTTAGTGTTATGAATCCTGTAGATTATTGCAAAAACTCAGTTGTTAATTTAGTAACCCATAGATATTATGAAATATGCAAAAAAAATAAAATTAATTTTACAATAAGCATCAAAAACGCAAATCTTGATTTTATGAAAGAACATGATATAACAGCTTTGTTAGATAATTTATTAGAGAATGCAGTTGAATCTGCATTGTTGACTGACGATAAATTTATTGATTTTTCTATTTGCACAAGAAATTCAAATTTTGTAATTATTAAAATTTCAAATTCTTGCAATAAGAAACCTAAATACATCAATGGAACTCTTGTATCTTCTAAAAGCACATCCGGTATGCACGGAATCGGAACCAGAAGCATTAAACGAATAGTTGCAAAATACAATGGAAATTTAGAAATGAAATTTAATAGTGATACAAATACATTTACTTCTACTATTGGAATAAACTCTAATATACAAAATAGCAATCAAACATAATCTCTTATATTTACATATATTATTATTCGTTATTTACTTATTGAAACAGTGTTACCGCCCTTGTTCACGGTAACACTGTTCAGTTACGATTTATCTAGGCTTTTTCGAGTTTTATAATAATCATGTAAGTGCTTAAGTATCGCTCTTTAGAAATAAATTATATTTTCTTAGACTTATATAATCTATCTGCATTGATACTATTGTCTGTTTCAACAATTATTTATGTAATTTTGATGTTAAAAATCAAATTATAGTATCAGGAAAAGGAATATCTAATGAAATGTTTTAAAAATCGCTATAACAATTTATCATATATAATTTTCACAATACTATCTTTGTTTTCAATAAGTCTGATTTTTAACAATAATGTATGGTTTGATGAAGCTTATACACTGTCGCTAATTCAGCACAATTATTCCGAAGTAATTGAAATATTAAAATCGGATATGCATCCTCCTCTATACTTTATATCTCTGAAATTCTTCTGTGAGATTTTCGGTTATTCGATTTTAGTAACTAAAATTTTTTCGGTACTCGGTTACATTGCAACGCTTTTGCTTGGCTGTGCCGTGGTTAAGAAGCATTTCGGTTCGGATACATCAATGGTATATATGCTTACTATAGGGGCAATTCCTATGTCGCTTTATTTCAGCGTTCAGCAGAGATCGTATCAATGGTCCATATTTTTTGTTACACTTTGCTTTACGGAAGCTTTGCTGTTTCTTGAAAATCACGGGACGCGGCATTGCGTTATATTTGTTATCACCGCTTTGTTTGCCGCGTACAACCACATTTACGCTTTGCTTGCGGTCGGCGTGATTTTCATTTTCGTGAATATCTATGCTTTTGTAAAAGACGGAAAGCTGATAAAAGCAATCATAATATCTGATATAGCTATGACGGTGGGATATTCTCCGTGGATTATCCCGCTGTTATATCAAACCGAGGCGGCTGCCGGTAGCTTCTGGCTAAAAGGAGTAGAACCGCTTTCGGTGGTTGTGTTTGCATCGGGAATTGTTATTTCGACGCTGATACTCGCCAAAAAGGAAAACCGCAGGTTATCTGTAATATTTGCGATAACCTGCGTATTAAGCGTTCAGGCGATAGGTCTGCTTGTGACAATTTTCATTCGCCCCTTTTACATAGCGAGGTACAGCGTTGTTATATCGGGAATTTTCGCGCTGCTTGTCGCTTTCGGCACACAACATATAAAAGAAAAAGTTAAAAATATTATTTGCATATTGCTTTGCGCACTTAACGTAGCCTGTCTTATCGGCACGGGAATATTTGAATACAACCCGTCAATGAATAATTTTTTCAACCGCTTTGATGAAATAGCTTCTTCAACAGATACATTTTTATATTGCGACAGCTCATTCGGAATTTTGTCATATTATTATCCCGAAAACACGCATATCTGCACTTATTACGAACCGTGGTTTTCGGCTTTTGACAATGTTGATTGTGTCAATAAAAAGGATATTGTAAATGATATTGATTTTGATAATACGGTTTGGTTTGTTAAGAACGAATTAACCAAGACGCCTGATTACATAAAAGATAATTTTATTTTGGAATTAACGGATACATTCAAATGTGATTTCAATACCTTTGAGGTGTATTCGATACAAAAATAATTTTAATTCTAAATTTCATGCACCTAATTAATTTAACATAAACAGCAAACTGCTCTTACCACCCTGTTCACGATAACGCTGTTCGGTTTCGATTAATCCGGCTTTTTTCAAATCTTTAATAGCTCTGCGGACTGTAGCAGGCGACAGCTTTATGTCGCCTGCTATTGTTTTTACAGAGGGCCAGCATTCGCCGTTTTTGTTCGCTCGGTCATATAGGTAGGTATAAACAGCTACAGCTCTGTGTGGTAAGTCCATTTGATAGAGAAAAGTTAATCTACTCATTGTCCAGCACCTCCTGTGGTGGTCTTTCGGTTCTTATGACTACTTTTCTTTGCTTGTCTGCATTCTGTTCAACGCTTGAATTTTCGGGTTCTTCTGTTGGATTATTTTGCTGTTCTGAATTAATAGTATCTTCACTCTAGGTCTGTTCTGTATCTGGCGAGGTCTTTAGGTTTTCATTTTTCTTCTTTTTCTCACCGTTTGCTTCGTCGAATCCCGAATCAGTTGCAGGCTGTTCAAGATAGTGAGGACAGTATGTTTGGATTATGTTGTTGAACAGCTCCGTACGGTTTGCATAGTGAACTTCACGATTGCCGTTTTCTATAACCTCATACTTTTCTTCAAATTCGATGCCCCATTTAAAGAAAAGCTTTAGCTTTACTTTCATAGGATAAAAGCCTGTTTTCATAACAACAAATGTGCCTTTTGGAAGTGACTTCAACTCATCGGGAGTCATCAAAGGCCTTTCTATCATCTGCAATGATTGGGACGGATCATTTTTGCTTCTGCTTACAGAGCCTGACATAACAGTTTTTGAACCGAGTGCTTTTGATAGGACTTCCGCACTTGTGCTGTTTGGAGCAAAGCCGCCGAAAATGGTCAGCTGTGTGTTATCTATGATAACATCAGCACCCTCTTTGCCGTAATTTTTCTCAAGTTGTGCAAAGGATTGAATTATTGGCACTATCTGTAACCGCCTTGAACGGGAAGCAGAAAACATCATTTCAGCCGAATCAATCTTTGGCAATGGCGATAGGTAAGGGTTTGATATTATCGCCACCTTTTTCCCCGCCTCACACCGAACATGAGCGATTTCCACTCATCCGGCGTTCCATCGGTGTATACAAATTCAATAATTATATTTTCTTTAAAACAACAAAATCCTTGTGTTTAGATAGGGTTAAATTTAAGCGTTTTCTCAGCCTGTTCAGTTTATCCTTCTGTCTGCTGTTCAATGAAAATTTCTGTAAATAATAGCTTATAGTTTCTGCATGGACAGCATGTAATAAAATATGGACATCTTGTTTTATCAGTACAAGGTTTGAATATTTGTCGTCTCCGCCGTCTGCTCTTCGAGTTTTGTGATGATAATGTATATCGCCAATTACAAGAGGTTGCCCTGTAATAGCACATTTACCTTGCTGGGCACAATATAACGCTAATCTATTATCGTTATACTCAATGCTTTTGCCCTGCACAGGGTTTTCCATAAGGTAGTGCAGGATATTTACATTCACTTTTTCAAGCGACTTATGAACAGCCGCTCGCCCTTCCGGTGCGTAGATACACCAATTCCTCGCTCTGTGCTTTGGCGGCTTTGTTTGCACATACGCAATCGGAAGCACAAACAATCCTCGAATATATCTTAACTGACTGCTTTGTCCATATGAGCTTGTAAAATAAAGTGTGTAAGTTAAAAAATAGCTTGCACACTTTTTGCATTTGTGCGGTATTTGCCGTTCCGCTGATTTTTGACGACATAAAAATTGCCACAC
>OMBQ01001921.1_pt1 | contig 14909 bp, 9 predicted proteins | sample 1674311 | NCBI WGS metagenome assembly OMBQ01 (sample SAMEA103958160, study PRJEB25191) | human gut metagenome | biome: human-associated habitat [ENVO:00009003]; feature: intestine environment [ENVO:2100002]; material: feces | place: Germany | collected 2013/2015 | reverse complement strand
CTGTTTCCGCCGCTGTCGTTTCTTCGGCCGGAACCTCTTCCCATGTCCATTCAGCATCCTCAGCGGCCGGCTCTGCGCTTTCCGCAGCGGCATTTCCTGTTTCCGCCGCTGTCGTTTCTTCGGCCGGAACTTCTTCCCATGTCCATTCAGCGTCCTCGGCGGCCGGCTCTGCGCTTTCCGCGGGCGATTCTGCCGGCGTTTCTGTATTGGGGAACTCTGTCGGCGTCTCGGAAAGCGGCATGTCTGCGTCAATGTCAGGCAAACCGATGTTTTCGTTTTTCTCGTCTTTTTTGAATAATGAAGAAGCCAGCGACGACAGCCCGTCTTTTATCCCGTCTTTAAGTTTAGCTGCGGCCTGTACGCCATCGTCGAACAAAGAGAAGTCCAACCCGTTGGTTTCAGCGCCAGAGTCTTTGTTTTTATTTTTTTTCTTCTTCTTTTTTTTCTTTTTTTTCGGAAGTTCTTCTTCGTCTTCCGCCGCATTGTTCTCGTCCGAAAAAAGCTCGTTTAACTCGTCGTTTTCTGTACCTGGATTGATTTCGGGAATCTGAAAGTCTTCCTGTTCCGCCGGACTGATCGGAATTGGCCGCGGAGTTTTGTCCTTTTCCTGTTGGATATATACCGGTTGTACCGCAACTTTCGGAGCATTTTTTGTTTGCTGTTCAAAGAACTTTTGATTCTCTTTCTGCATCCGCTCCATGGCTTCGACAATTGTTTGCGTCGAAAGCTGCTGGCTTTCTTTCAGTGCCACTGAAATGATCGCCGAAAGCTCTTTGGTTTGGGTTTCGGACATTTCTCGAAACAGTTCGGACTGTGCTTTGACAATGCCTTTGACGATGTCCTCCATCGGCGGCATAGGTGTTGCATTAATCTGAATGTTGTTTGCGTTGGTGTTGCTGCTGTTGCTGGCTGCCATGGTATTATGCTGCATAATCATCTGCGCCATGCGATCCTGCGATTCCCTTATGGCGTCCAGAATTTCCCTGCTGCCGTCCGGTGAAGAAAACGAAGTTTCTTTGCCTGAGCCAAGCGATTTTACCGGCATGTTCTTTATGGCTGCCGCATTTTCCGCCAATGCCTGCGCCATTTTTTCCTGTGTCGCAATCAGAGCCGACGTCAGTTCGCTGTTGCTGCTCTTTTCAGCAAAGATTTTGGCCATTTTCTCCTGCGAGGCAATTACGGCGGCCGCCAGTTGTTTGTTTCCGGTCTGGCTTCGTTCTTCGCTGAATTTCAGTGCCTGAGAAAATGCTGCGGCAATTTCTTTGGCAAAAGATGCGTCGGCAACGATTTTCGCCGGTCCTGCATAAGTGGGGGCTGCAGGTTGCGGTGCAGCTGCGGCCGGTTGCGGCTGTGCCTGAGGAATGCTGTTTTGCAACTTGGCGTTTGCCTGAATTTGCGCTTCGGCAAGTGCAGTTGCCAAAATTTTGGCTCTGGATATTTCGTCGTTAAGCTCGGGTGTCGTCGAGGCGGTTTGAAACTCGCCCGAATGGTCGCGTGCAACGCCGGCGCTTTGCTCAAGTTCGTCGACATATTCCTGCAAAACCGAACCGCCCGGCAGAGAACCGAACATACCCCTGATTTCCGGAGGCTGTTCCAAAATCATTTTGTTAAAAGCCTCTTTTCTTTCGGTGCTGAAAATATGCAACTGGCGGAAAATATTTAAAAAGCGCTGAGCTATGATGATGGGGTCTTCCCCGTCGCCATGATTTTTCTTATACAACTTGCGGCTGTCCGCGCCTTTTGAATAAGTGTCAACCACCTGTTTTGTCCGACTCTTGCTAACTTTTATTTAAAATTCATCCATATTACCGATTTTAGGCTCTATGTCGTAAATTTCAGGTTAACAAAAGCGGCAGGAATAAAAAAAACTCCGCCGGTCAGGCGGAGTTTGAAACTAAAGCTCAATGGCGACAACTTTATGTATTTTGCTCAAATCGTCGTTGCCGATTTCTATTCTTTCGTCCGGGTTCCAGCGCAGACCGTAAAGCTGTCCGTTTTCGTCTTCGCGGATGCTCAGTATTTTAGCTTCTTTTTCATCGACGAAATACAGGGCGATGTCGCCGACGCTGACAACGTCCTGCGGGTCGACAAACAATATCGAACGGGTCGGTAACAGCGTTCCCAGACGCCTGGTGCAAAGATTGACGGCATAAGCATCTTTTTTGCTGAAAAGTTTAACCGGACGCTGAACTTTCTTAGTTTCTTCGTCAAAGTCGATAATCACGTTGCCGTCTTTGCCTGCCGTTCCGTAAACGGAAATCTTGATGTTGTCCTGACTGTTGTTGACGGCGTTGGTAAAGGCGGAAATGGCGCCGCGCGGGGTAGACAGCAATTTGTATTTGGCATCGTTGCGCTGAATAATTTCTTCAAGCATGCCTTTGTCTTCCAGACTCTTGATTTCTTCTTTCAGCTCCTCGGCAGTCATCTCCAGCGCTTTGGCAATGTTTTTAAATTCCTTGTCCGAAACTTCCCGCTGTCCCATTTCGATACGATGATAAACGGAAAGGGTCATGTCGGCGCTCTCGGCAACCTCAATCAGGGTCAGGTTTTTTTCGTTTCTGATTTGGCGCAGACCGGCACCCAGCGTCTTCAGGCCGCTTTTCTCGTTAATCTTGTTTCTTCTTTCCTGTTCGCGGCGCCACGACTGGACGATTTCCTGCTGCGAATTTTGTTCGTTGACAAACAGTTCCTGCAGCGGGCAGTCCAGAAATTCGGCAACGCGCACCAGCTGTTCCTGATCGACGCGGCGATAGCCTTTTTCGATTTTGGAGATGGCAGAAAGGCTGACTCCCAGATGATCCGCCAGTTCCTGCATGGAACGGCCGCGCAGTCTTCTAAACATTCTTATTTGGTTCGGGAAAATAATTTCTTCCATAGTATGTTTATCCTTTTGCTGTAAAGAACAAGATTTAATGTTAAGCAAATAATAAATACAAGCGGCTTATTAATCAAGAAAATAGTACAAAAAAAGACAATTTGTGTACAAATATGCACAAAAGAAACCCGGTTTTTCGGATTCCTTTTGTGTCGGATGTCAGCGTTTGTTTCCGGAAATTACTTGGAAAATTCCTTCATCGAATTTGGCTGTCCGTAAACGGCTATCTGCTCGGCCATCAGGTCGAGGTCGTCCTGCCCGAACATGATTTTGTCCTGCGGAATTGATGCAGACAGGCGGCCGTTGGAGTCCATCGGCTTGCTGTCATATTTTGTATAATAATCTGCAAACGCATATTTGTTTTTGACTGTCGCCGTGTCTATTTTTCCGTCCGTATAGGTATAAGTTGAGCGCTTGTTGATAATGCCGTCGGAACTGTATTTGACGGCAGAACCGCTTTTGCTGATTCTTTCAACCGATGTCATTATCCGGCCATTGCTGATATTCATGCTGAAATAGGTCGTCGTGCCGTCGGCGTTGGTCTGTTTAATTGTGAAAGAACCGTCGTCGCCCCGGACAATTTCGCGAGCCGCAAAGGAAGTGTCCATATCGGCCAGTTCCGAGTTGGGCATTCTTTCTTTCAGAGCCTGTTGCAAAATAGCCGTGTTGACCATGTCCTGTCCCAAAGTCGAGTTCTGTTGGAGGGTGTTGACGGCAACCATGTTCAGCGAACCGTCGCGATTGGTCATGTTGCGACAGGCTGCGGAGTCGATTTTAATCGTCTGCTGCAGAAGCTTGCCGTCTTTGCCGTATTTGTTCTTAACCGTCATATATTTGTCGGTGGTTGTCGTCCGGTCATGGCTGAAACGGCCGAGCATCTTGATTCTGGAGCGCTGGTTGGTTATGGCAAGGTTGCCGGAAGCGTCGCGCGAAACCGTGCGGGTCGTTTTGCGGCCGTACCAGTTGCGCACGGTTGCCGTAACGCTGCCGTCTTCGTTGGTCTTGGCGTCGTCGCTTTTCATCGCCCGGTTGGCCATTCGGTTGACCTTTGCCGAATGCGCCATGTCGTGCAGGCCTTGTCCCATCTGTTTTCCGGCCCATTTGGTTCCGCCCCAGACCTTTTTGCCGGTACCGAGAGCCGCTTGTGTCGCCACATTGTTAACCATGCCGCCGAAAGGCGAACCGATTGGCTTAATGCTGAAACCGCCTTTGGAGAATGATTTGGCAAATTCTTTGGCCTGATCCAAAACGGCCCAGCCAAGCAGCATCCAGAAGACCAGTTCAAGGAATTTTACCGTCCACCAGGCCAAACCATTGACTGTGTCTAAAATAATCTCATAACCGCTTTGGGTTCCGGCATGTTTTAAACTCGGTGTCATAACCTCATTCATAATTTGTTCAATACCGGTCGTAATGATAAATATGACGATCGACAGAAACAGGAATGTAAACATGGCTGTCATAAACGTTTCCCAGACTTTGGTAACGTATTTTTTTCGCGTAATCGGGAAAGCATAGGCGGCGATGGCTACCGGAATCAGCGCCGATGCTACACTCAATTGCAAAATAGAATCGATCAGCAGCCAAGGATAAATAACCATCAGCAGAAAAGCCGAAAGCCACAGAATAACGCCGACCAAAAGATAACCGACATGAGGCAGAAACCATAATTTCCAATATGATTCTTTGAAAAAGGCCACGCAAAGAGAGGTTGAGCCTAATGTCATAATATCAAGAATTTTGCCTTGAATGCTCTGAATGGTACAGAGAATGTTATTGCCGATAGACGATGGGATGCCGCCGTCTTCCATAACCTGGGTAAAACCGGTACAGGTCTGTCCCGTCTGCCCGGACGTTACTAGTTGCGCCAGTGCCATGCTGGTATTGAAAACCGGCGTTACAATCAGGTCGATAAATTCCTGAATGTCCGAACGCAGAATGACCACGACCACAAAGACGACAAAAGCCTGATTGAAAATGGTTTTGACCAGTATGCGGGGCTCTTTGACGTCAAAAGCCGAAATAAATTTCAGAATCGTCATAGCCAGCCACAAAGCCATTCCGATAATAACCAGCGTAACCATGGCGCCGGCCAGAGAAGTATAAGAAGCCTTGGCAATTGAACTTGCAGTATTGAACAATACCCTGAACAGGTCGCAAAAGATACAGCTGTTGAAAGAATTTCTGTATGAGTCGATGTTGCACTCGGCATCATTTTTAGAATCACCGTAAGATGTATAAGCCGAGGAACCGACAACGGCATTTTGGCTGCTGAAGTCGTTTGCCGGTACAAATTGGGGTGCGTTGTAAGTGCTCCAGTCAAAACTGAAGTCTGATTTGCCGGACGATTTGCACATCGGATCCTCCGGATTCATTTTACATTCAATCCGGCACTGATTGGGATTAAACTCGGTGTAACATTTTCCGCACAGGGATTGAATTTCGTCACACATCGGATTAATAACCGTTCCCCCGTTAGACGTTCTTAATTCAAAGTGCAGGTGATCACCGTATTCTTTCCAAGGTGTATCTCCTTGGTTGCCGCTGCAAGATGTTCCGCCGACCTGACCGATAACGTCGCCTTTCTTAACAGTTTGCCCTTGACTTACCAAAATTTTTGACAGGTGTGCATACAGAGAAACATAGGAGGAGCCTTTACCGTCTTTGCGTTCGTGTCCAATAACAATTTTTCGGCCATAGCCTTTAGAACAATTGTTTGTTTCGATAACCCTGCCATCCGCAGCCGCTGTAACATTGGTTCCTCCTACAGCTGCATAGTCCATGCCGTTATGACGGGGATTAGAACGATTACGCAGACACAGGTCTTCAGGAACGCGGTCGACATTTCCGGCAACCGGCATTGTGTTGATGCAGTTGTTGTATGAACTGTTCAGCTGCTTAAGGCATTCGGCAGAAATGTCTGTACGAGTTCCTTCCGGGCATTTCTGCCATTCGACACCGCAGTTTGCGCCGCAGTCGGTTGCTGCTGCCGAGAGGTTAATTGCCGACAGAAACGGAATCAATCCAACCGCTGCCCAAAAGGTGATTCTTTTCAAATATGTCAAAATACAGTTCATCATCTCAGTCACCTGTTACTTGCCGTTTTCCGGTTTATTGTTGTCTTCCGGTTTCTCGGGTTCGTTTTGCTCTTCAGGCCTAGAGCTTTCTCCTTCGGAAGAATTGTCTTTATTTTCCGGTTCAGGAGCCTTTTCATCGCCGAATTTCAGCTTATTGCCCATTTTTTCCATCTTTTCGCCGGCTTTTTCCATTTTCTCGCCGACTTTCTTCATGGCCTTGCCGCCTTTCTGCATGGCTTTGCCGGCCTTTTGAGTTACTTTGCCCGCCACTTCGGCACCTTTGCCCGCGCCATATACCGCGGCACCGGCAATCATCATCGGTACGCCGACAATGGCGCCCAAACCTGTTGCCGACAATCCCTTGCCTGCGGACATCAACCCTTTGCCACCGGCTTGAGCCGCTTTTCCTCCCGCTTCCACGCCTTTGCCGGCAGCCTGAACACCTTTTCCGGATTGTTCCATGGTTGCTCCGGCCGCTTTGGCGCCCTTTCCTGTGTTTTTAATGGCGGTTCCGCCGCCGCTTACCGGATTGCCGCCGCCTTTGTCGTCTTTTTCCTGATCGCCGTTGGCTTTACCTTTGAATAGACCGCGGACAAATTTTCCGGCTTTGGCAGCTCCTTCTGTTGCCTGTTTCTTTACGGCATCGGAGGCTTTGCCGCCGGCCCATTTTACCGGACGCATGGCCTGCTGTTTGGCAAAATCAGTCATTTGGGTCAGTTTGCCGTGCATCGGATCAGCGCCGCCGAAAACGCTGTCTTTGAAGAATTTGTCAACGTAATCAGAAACCGTTGATGAAATCAGCTTCATCGAATACAGGTAAACAAACAGAATAATCAGAAAATAAGGTCCGGTTAAATCAAAGGTATTTGAAATCCAAATGGCATCACCGGCTTCAATTTTTGCAAACAGTGTCGGAACGTCCCTCAGAGCCACATTAATCATTGCCAGAGCGTATGTCGTCGTCAGCGCAAGAAACACGAAAGTTCCGGCTGCTTTAAGCATAATGCTGATGACGGCGGTCACTTTCCCTTTGGTAACATTGAACGGCCACAGTCCAATAACGACCGGCAGTGCCATTATGGCAAAACCAAGCTTAAAAGAGATGTCCAGCAGATAATAACCGATACCCAGCGTCAGCATGAACCCGACAAACCAAATTAAAGCGCCGCAGAACCAGAGCCATAAGTTGACCATTTTGAACAGAGAAAAGTCCCAAGCGCCGCCATTCATAGACCAGCAGGTCATCGCGTGGCCGATAACCAGATTGGTAGAAACGTTTTTATCCAGATTTTGGGCAAAGAACATGATTCTGTTCATTACGTCGGAAGAAACGATTTCCGTTGCGGCTCCGCCGTCCGGTGCGGAGATGGTCGGAACGGTTACGGCATAGTTGGCGTTCAGTTCGGGAGCTCCGGAAATGTCGCTGGTTACGCTCATAAAAGCGATACCAAAGTCAGCGCCGGCAGTCAGCAGCGGGTTTATCGTATATTTGATTAATACGCCCAGTCCGGAAGTAATCAGAATATATGCAACCATAACCTTAAACAAAAAGACGGTTAGGGTGTTCATCATGGCGCCCGGCTCAATATTAGACAAAGATGAAACGTTTTTCATCACAAAGAAAGCCATCCAAACCAAAGCGCCGAGCACCAGCAGTTTTACGCCCGCTTCAGATGTGATGTCATAAGCTTTGCTGCAGGCGTTTAAAAATGTTTCCATCAGAGTTTTGATAATCACGCAGGAATAGCATTTCCCCTGATAGAGTTCCTGCATCTTTGCGATATTGCATTTGGCAATAAACTGGGCAATTTCGATTGAACCGTATGCCAAAGTCAGGTAGGATTCAATGTTTCCTTCTTCATCAACGGTGCTTCGGTTTCCGACGCCGGTGGCCATACTGGTAACCGAATATGTGTTCTTTTCTCCTTTGCTGCCCTCAACTTTTTCAATGGAAAGGGCTTTAACTCTGGAGAAAAAACCGGGATTTCTTAATTTTTCAATTTCCTTGTCCGTATGACATTCAAAAACAGAGTTATCATGTACGGTCATGTCTGGAGCTATGCCACCACGGGTAATAGTTATATCGTATCTTATCTTGTAACATTTCTGCCCTTCCGGACATCCGTCAGGATTATTGGCGCCACAAGCTTCGCCGGCAAAAACGGCGGCCGGGAACAAAAAGCACAGCAGCATTATGAAAACGCCTGTCTTCATAAGTTTGCTGATGTTTAATATGTCGGTTAACCGTTTCATCGTTTTGGTCCTTAATTCTTGGCAAATTAACTACTTGCCGCCGCTTTTGATTATTTTCCATGCGTCGCGTATCTTTCTGGCACCGCCGAACGTGACAATGCTCAAGGCGCCCCAGAAAATCTCAGCAGCCAGTTTGCCGGCGCGTTTCTGGAAAGCGGAGTCGGAATTTCCGCCTACCAGACTGTCCGTTACCTGTTGAGCTATGTTGACGCTGGAAACTATCAGAAAAGCAATCAGCATGATGCACATAAACGGAATACTGAACTCGGCAAAAGAATCTTTGGTAACGCTTTTGTCGAAAATGTCGGAGTTGTCACTGATAATCTGCTCCATAGCCAATAGTGCCATAGACATCATAACCGCCATAAACATCATTAGCGCCGCCGAATTTATAATGGTCAGAAAACCGTTTTTTGCCCAGCTTGACGTCTGCTTAAAAGCGTAAGACATGACCAGAATCGGCAATATGACCGCCATCATTGTAAAGCGGAAAATGCTGTCAACCAGATAGAAGACAAATCCGAGCTTGACGAATGTAAAGCACAGTAGGATAAACAGGCCTGTTATTAACGGCATAAATCCAGGTGCGGCCATAACTTTGAACGAAAGGTAGAACCCCAGTGTCAGACGCTCATTAACGGCACAAATCATACAATTCATCATGGATCTCGGTCCGTCGGGGAAAGACAGGCTTTCTATTGATGCTTGGCCAAGAGCCGGTGCCGTACACATTACCGGCTGGCTCGGCGTTATCAGTTCCTGAAAGAACTTGATGACAACACCGTTGTTGACCTTGAAGTTGCTTCCGTCGCCGGTACTGTTCAAAATTGCCGCGCCAAGTTCCAAAAATGCATAGTAAATCGGGAAAACAACCGTATTCAGCAGCCACAAAATCTGCGTTGTCGAAGATGCAATTAACCCGCAAATCAAACAGACAAACAGCTTTCGGACAATTTCGTTCCATATTTCAGCCGGAGAATCTTCCGTAAACGAACCGACAAACTTTAACAGGCGAAAAATTGTCCAGAGCGCAAAAGCAATCATCATCAAAGGCAATGCGCCGTCGGTAATTTTGGCATACATGCCCATGGCGACTTTGCCCATATTCTCGTAAAGCAAGTCGATTATTCCGGTCTGCCAGCATTCTCTGTGTTGATTAGCCAGTTCTTGTTGTCCGCTGTCGTCTTTTACGGATAAAGCCGCACGCTTATCTGCATTCAGAGATGTTTTGCCCTCTTTAGGAGAATCGCAGGCCGTGAGCATGAATGCCGCAAAAAGAACAACCAGCATCACTCTTAAAATCTGTTTTATGTTCACGTCCTTAAACATCGTCTTAGTCCTAAAACTTATTTAAAGTTCCATCCGTTAATATTGGCGCTTTGTTCCGTACGGTAATTATTGCCGTATTTCTGTTTCATAATGTTGTCAATTTCTCTGTCCGATATGCTCTGTTCCCTTTCTTTCTGCATCTCGTCCATTTTTTTCAGGTTTTCCTGAACGATTGCGTCATTTTCTTTTTCATTTTTTCTTTCTTCGGTAGCCTGAGCCGTAAATTCGTTAGCCTTTTGGTCGGAAGAGCCTGCCTGTCTCATTACCGCGTCTTTTTCGGCACCGTCAGCCATGCTCTGGGCTTTTTGCCGCAAAGCGGTTGCTTTGTCTTTTTCCTCTTTTGCCTGAGCTTCAAAATTGCGGGCGCGTTGAGCCGCTGCGTCACGGTTGGCCGTCGCCTGTCCGCACCGCTCGGACACTTGTTTGTAAATTTCGGAATTGTTGGCAAGATCCAATCCTGCGGCCTGTTTGCGGTTGAACTGGTCAATCTGCCGCTCTCTTGCCGCTTCCGGACTTGTCGGCGCAGTTCCTTCCGCTCCGGCCTGATTCGGTTTGGCCGTATTAGCAGCCGTTACCGGTTTAGCCGGTGTTGTCGGCCGCGGTGCGGCATTTTCGACTCTTTCGGCCTGACGGGACTGCTCGGCCGTTACCGGAGAAGCACCGCCTGACGAAGAAGAGAAGGGAGCCGGCGCCGGAGCGTCCGAACCGCGAAGCCGGGATACGGGAGCACTGCTCTTGCCGCCGCCTGACCGTCCGAAACTGAAAACTTTTCCCAAAGCTGAAACGGCTTTGTCTCGAGCCTGCCGTAGCTTCGGCGTAACACCGGTGGCATTGCCGACCAGTTTTGTCCCTTGCCATGCCGTTTTGCCGGCTCCGAGTGTTGCCGCTTTGGCAACGTTATAACCCATGCCGCCGATTTCTGGAGCAATCGAGCTGCCGCCACCGCCGCCGGCCATGCTTCCGGCCAATTCGGTTGCCTGACTGGTCAGCTTAAATCCGAAAATACAGCTGGCGATCAGAATGAGGAAGCCTGCAAAACCGATGTCCAGCAGATTTTTAAGAGTGGTAACTTCATTTGAATTTAATGCATTGACAACCGCCTTCATACCACCCGAAACGCCGGACATTGATTCGCTCATTAATTGAATGTTAATGCTGACGACGAGCCCCATGAATACATAAGTAAAGAAAGTATTCATAAACATCGTAAAGCCTTGCGTCGTGTATTTGGAAGTAACTTTGAACGGCCAGCTGGCAATCAGAAACGGCATCAAGGCGCCGACAATCCCTAACCGTACGGTTGCGTCAACCAGATAAAAGGCAAAAGCCAGCGACAGCAACCATGCGAAGACCCAAATGATTAAACCTTCAAAAATCATGGAAAGATCAGGGAATTTAAAACTTGTAACAGTCGTCAGAGCGCCCATGTCAATAGCACCGGCATTCCGGGCAACGCACATCAGCGAGGAACCGATTGCCTGCGGAACGGCCAGTTCGGCCTGAACCGCTTTGATGAAACATTCCAACTGTGTATACAGATACCCTGGCAACAGCCCGCTGCTCAGACCGCTTAATTCTGACGAAGTGTCACAAGCCTGAAGATAAGAGTTTTCTCCTGCCGAAAGCAGAGTCATGCCAAATTCCATACCTGCTTTCAATAATGGTCCCAATACATAACCGTAAATGGCAGTTGCATCTCTCAACAGCAAAAAGGCGACCAAAACTTTAAAAGCCTGTGTCAAAAGCTCGGTAATGTATTTCGGCGCATCCATTTTGGTAAAGGAAGAAACTTTGCCAAGCAAAGAAAAGGCAACCCACAAGGCAAATCCAACCAAAAGCACGTTGGCAAAGGCTTTGGATAATGCGGCATAAGAACCGCTGGTCATTCTCTGCGCCGCATTAAAGATTTTCAGAAACAGCGGGCAAAAAATACAACTCCGGCCTTCAGCCAGTTTCATTGGCAGCGGAATACAGCCGCGTGTAACGCCGTTGATTGATTTTGCCGTTTCTCCATCATACTGAAAATATAGTTTTGAACCGTCAGAACCGGTATATACATAAATAGCAGCTTCTGCAACGTCTAGAACTTCATCAGCTTCATCACAGGCTTTGTTTTTTGCTTCTTTGAGTTGTTTCAATTCTTCTTGCAGACGTCTTTTTTCTTCTGTATATTTATTGTATGCCTCAGGATCGTTAATTTTTGTCGTTGCGGTCATGACAAAACCAGTAACTGATGTACCAACAGCACTTGTCGTGACAGTTCTGTTTATTTTTACATCAATGTCAGATATTTCTTTTTCTTTGTCTTCAACTTTCTTTTTGGCATCGGCACAGTTTTGTTTGACTTGGTCAATAACGTCCTGATCTTTCTTGTCGCCAAGTTTTGTGGCTCCGACAAAAGTTTCGACTTTTTTCTCGGTTGCGGCATTGGCTCCTTCTGTCGCAAAAGCCTCGCCTGCAGCTGACATAAACAGAAGCCCGATAAACAGGCCGAATACATATTTCCAACTACATTTTGTCATCGTCGTCTTCCTTATGCCAAGGATTGCCAAGTACCTTAAAAGCAGCCAGCAAAACCGCAATTACCAAAACGAGTGAACCCCAGAAAGCGTACTTTGTGGTAAACCAGCCGAAAAAATCAATATAATAAGCAAGGGCAATTGCCAGAATTATTCCTATATTAATCAGTACGGCTCTCATCGGTTCCTCATTTTAAAGCTATTCCATGCTATTTAGATTGTAGCATATAAAAGTAAAATATTTTGTTACAGTTTTTTGATTTTTTTGATTTAGTTGAATTTCCCTTTGGTCAGAAATTTTACGCAGGCTTTAACGACTTTGTCGTTGTTAAAGACGTTGTAGTTGACGTTGCTGACATGAATAACCTCCTTTGCACCCTCCAAATCGGATTCGCCCGGCGTCGGCAGAGATTTTTTTAACGATTCCGAAAGCATGTTGGTCAGATTCTTGCCCGGAAAGTCCGTTGCAATGATGCCAAACTCGGTTTCTTTGGGAAAGTTTGGAATGAAAATCATGTTGTTCGGCGAAACTTCTTTCAAAATCGGGCCTAGCAACCATCTGAAAAAACTGTATTTTTCAAGTTTGGCAAAGAGCTTGCTGCCTTGATTCGGCGGACAAACCTGCACAATGCGCCGGATTTTGAGCTTTGTCTGCCAAGGCGATTCGAGAGCCATCAGTTTACGCAGCACAATTCCGCCAACGCCTTTGGTTACAAAGGAGACTTCCTGCACGTCTTCAAGATGGTTTAACAGAAAATCCAACTGCCGGACGTGTGAGTCGATTCGTTTGCGGGTCGACGGATAGTTTATTGCCGCTGCCATCATACCTTCTTTTAATACGGCGCGCCATAAGGGTTTGAAAATGTTTTTGCTGTCGCCCAGACCGTGCAGCATGATTACCATATGTCCGCGCTGTCGCGATATTTCATAGATTTCAATATAGTCAAGAAAAGCCCGGCGGCAGTTTTCGAAACCGCCGCTTTGACGCTGAATGTCCCACGGATCAAGAAGCCTGTATTCTTTGGTGCGGTAATTTCGCTGGATTCGCCATTTCTGATAAAAGAAAACGTCTTCCCAAAGCTGGCTGCCGCCCATCGTGAAAAATTCAAACCGCATTTGATGCTCCCTTTATTAATAGCTTGAAGCATTCGGATTCGGAATTGCCGTAATCGTTACTTTGGCCTTGTCCGAACCGTCGGAAAGAATCAGAATCTGCACGGCACGATTCTCCCGTACGTAAGTCATATGGCTGATATCAGCCCGAACCGTTGCAATTTCTTTCCATTTCAGTTTGGGCATCTCCGACATATAGAAGTCAAAAACGCTGCTTGCGTTATACGGAGTCGTAAATACCAGGCTGCCGATCCAGTTGTCGCCGGTGCCCAAAGCCTTTGTTTCTTCCAGATCTATATAGGACTGGTCAGGAAAAGGAACGTCCGGAAAATGGGCAAAAGCCGGCGGAATCGCCGAACCGTCAACCCCGGTCAAAACCGGCTTCTCCGAAGCGCAGGCCGAAAGTATTAAGACTAAAGCTATAACTAAAATGTTGTTTTTTAACATAATTGCTACCTTGTATCAAAATTACAGTTCGTGTATTGTAAGTATTGTATCGCACATAAGGTTAAAAAAATGGAAATAACGGGGCGTATTTCCACATGCGAAAATTCCACATAAATTTCTTCATACAATCAATGGGTTAGAAAAAATGTGAAAAAAAATCAAATTTTTTTAATTTTTTGTGTTGACATATGACGGCGACTGTCATATAAACCTGCTCACCGGCTGCGAGTTAGCCAAGTGCAAAATCGCCCGGTAGTTATAGAAGAGAGTAAATAAGTGGATAAGAGGATACGCAGACGGCGGGTATTTGTGAAAATAAATATGTAAAGTCTAGTGTATCTGAAAAAAAAAGGAACCAAGAAAATTCTTTTATGAGTAAGTAATTAGACGGGATTGAAGAATCATTTTAAGATGAGAGTTTGATCCTGGCTCAGAACGAACGCTGGCGGCAGGCTTAACACATGCAAGTTGAACGGGATTTGTGTGGTGCTTGCACCATATAATGAGAGTAGCGCACTGGTGAGTAACACGTGGGAACGTACCTTTTGGTGGGGGACAACATCTGGAAACGGATGCTAATACCGCATAAGACCTGAGGGTGAAAGATTTATCGCCGAAAGAACGGCCCGCGGAAGATTAGGCAGTTGGTGGGGTAAAGGCCTACCAAACCTACGATCTATAGCTGGTCTGAGAGGACGATCAGCCACACTGGAACTGAGACACGGTCCAGACTCCTACGGGAGGCAGCAGTGAGGAATATTGGGCAATGGAGGCAACTCTGACCCAGCCATGCCGCGTGAGTGAAGAAGGTTTTCGGATTGTAAAGCTCTTTCGGATGTGACGATGATGACGGTAGCATCTAAAGAAGCCCCGGCTAACTTCGTGCCAGCAGCCGCGGTAATACGAAGGGGGCGAGCGTTGTTCGGAATTACTGGGCGTAAAGGGTGTGTAGGCGGTTATGTAAGATAGCGGTGAAATCCCGGGGCTTAACCTCGGAATAGCCGTTATAACTATGTAGCTAGAGTTATGGAGAGGATAGCGGAATACCCAGTGTAGAGGTGAAATTCGTAGATATTGGGTAGAACACCGGTGGCGAAGGCGGCTATCTGGCCATATACTGACGCTGAGGCACGAAAGCATGGGGATCAAACAGGATTAGATACCCTGGTAGTCCATGCTGTAAACGATGAATGCTGGTTGTCGGCTTTAGGGTCGGTGACGAAGTTAACGCGATAAGCATTCCGCCTGGGGAGTACGGTCGCAAGATTAAAACTCAAAGGAATTGACGGGGACCCG
>OMBQ01001910.1_pt1 | contig 14999 bp, 12 predicted proteins | sample 1674311 | NCBI WGS metagenome assembly OMBQ01 (sample SAMEA103958160, study PRJEB25191) | human gut metagenome | biome: human-associated habitat [ENVO:00009003]; feature: intestine environment [ENVO:2100002]; material: feces | place: Germany | collected 2013/2015 | reverse complement strand
TCAATTCCTTCCAGCGTTAAATCCTGTGCCAAGGGGTGATGTGATGACGATCTCATGGATCTGGGCGGGTATGGTCACCGCCGCGCTGCTGTGCGGCCTGTTCTTCGGTACGCTGGACGCCGTGTTTCAGGCCCCGCCGGAGGCACTGATGCAGGTGTCCGGCATCGGGGAGAATGCCGCCGTGCTGTTGAATCTGGTGCCGGCGGCCCAACGCTGCGCCCGGCGCAGCGTCTCTGCCGAACGCATCCTCAACTCCGTGGAGCGCTGCGGTGCCTACTTCATGGACCTGCTGGATGGTCAGCGCCGGGAGCTGCTGTATCAGGTGTGTCTGGACGGCAAGGGAAAGGTGCTTTCCTGCAAATGCCTGTCCCAAGGCAGCGCCGATATGACCTCCCTCAGCATCCGGCAGGTGGTGGAGAACGCCCTGCTGTCCGGTGCCGCAGGCGTGGTGCTGGGCCACAATCACCCCAGCGGCGTGGCTCTGCCGTCGGCGGAGGACCGGGCCGCCACCCTGCAGGTGCGGGACGCTCTGGCCACCATGGATATCCGCCTGCTGGACCACATCATCGTGGCCGACGGTGATTTCGTCTCCATGGAGGCCAGCGGCCTTCTGTACGGCTGACCCACTCAAAGAAAATTCCCCCAGCGCCCCGCTCCGGATGGAGCGGGGCGCTGCCATGTTTTCCCTCCACAAAATCAGAACATTTGTTTCAAAATTCATATTTACATATGGGATTTTTGTGGTAAAATAAAGTGATACACACTGAAATTGCAGGAGGCGCTTTCCATGCCCCAGTTCAAAGTTGTTTCGGAATATACCCCCTCCGGCGACCAGCCGCAGGCCATTGAAAAGCTGGCGGAGGGACTGGAGAACGGCCTGCGCCAGCAGGTGCTGCTGGGCGTCACCGGCAGCGGCAAGACCTACACCATGGCCAAGGTCATCGAGAAGGTGCAGCGCCCCACGCTGGTGCTGGCCCACAACAAGACGCTGGCGGCCCAGCTGTGCGAGGAGTTCCGGGAGTTCTTCCCGGAAAACGCCGTGGAGTACTTCGTCTCCTACTACGACTACTATCAGCCGGAGGCGTACATCCCCCACACGGATACCTTCATCGAGAAGGATGCCGCCATCAACGCCGAGATCGAGCGCCTGCGCCACAGCGCCACGGCAGCCCTCTTCGAGCGGCGGGACGTCATCGTGGTGGCGTCGGTGTCCTGCATCTACGGCTTGGGGGATCCCATCGACTACGCCAACATGGTCATCTCCCTGCGGCAGGGGAAGGAGTACCCACGGGATCAGCTGCTGCGGAAGCTGGTGGAGATCCGCTACGACCGCAACGACGTGGCCTTCGAGCGCAATATGTTCCGGGTCCGGGGGGACACGGTGGAGATTTACCCGGTGTACGCCAACGGCTACGCCATCCGGGTGGAGTTCTTCGGGGACGAGATCGACCGCATCTCGGAGATCAACCCCGTCACCGGTCAGGCCCAGCGGGTGCTGCAGCACGTGGCCATTTACCCCGCCAGCCACTACGTCACCACCAAGGAGAAGATGGAGCGGGCGGTGCAGGAGATCGAGCGGGAGCTGGCGGAGCGCAAGGCCTACTTCGAGGATCACGGCAAGCTCATTGAGGCCCAGCGCATCGACCAGCGTACCCGCTACGACGTGGAGATGATGCGGGAGTTGGGCTACTGCACCGGCATCGAGAATTACAGCCGGGTCATCTCCGGCCGGGAGCCGGGTTCCCCGCCCACCACGCTGCTGGACTACTTCCCGGAGGACTTTGTCCTTTTTGTGGACGAGAGCCATGTGACCCTGCCGCAGGTGCGGGCCATGTATAACGGCGACCGGGCCCGGAAGGAGAGCCTGGTGGAGTACGGCTTCCGCCTGCCCTGCGCCTATGATAACCGCCCTCTGAAGTTCCCGGAGTTCGAGGAGCGCTTCCGTCAGGCGGTGTTCGTCTCCGCCACGCCGGGGGAGTACGAGCGGGAGGGAGCCGACCAGATCGTGGAGCAGGTGATCCGCCCCACAGGCCTGCTGGACCCCCGTGTGGAGGTGCGGCCCGTCACCGGCCAGATCGACGATCTGGTGGAGGAGATCCGGGTCCGTGCCGCACGGGACGAGCGGGTGCTGGTGACCACCCTCACCAAGCGCATGGCGGAGGATCTGACGGACCACATGAAGGGCCTTGGCCTGCGGGTGCGGTATATGCACTCCGACATCGCCACCATCCAGCGGATGGAGCTGATCCGGGACCTGCGGCTGGGGGAGTTCGACGTGCTGGTGGGCATCAACCTGCTGCGTGAGGGACTGGACCTGCCGGAGGTATCCATGGTGGCCATTCTGGACGCCGACAAGGAGGGCTTCCTCCGCAGCGAGACCAGCCTCATCCAGACCATCGGCCGGGCCGCCCGCAACGCAGAGGGACTGGTGGTGCTGTACGCCGATACCGTCACCCCCTCCATGAGGGCGGCCATCACCGAGACGGAGCGCCGCCGGAAGAAGCAGGACGCCTACAACAAGGCCCACGGCATCGTTCCTCAGACCATCCGCAAGAGCGTGCGGAAGGTGCTGGAGATCTCCCATTCGGCGGAGGAAGAAAAGACCACCGCCCGCCGCAAGCTGACGGACGCCGAGCGGGAGGCCACCATCCGCCGGCTGGAAAAGGAAATGAAGGAAGCCAGCAAAATGCTGGAATTCGAATACGCCGCCCTGCTGCGTGACCAGATCATCGAGCTGCGGGGTCAGAAGTAAAAGGAGGCGTTATGGCCCATATACCCACCGTGGATATCCGCCAACTGGGGGATATCTCCTTTGACCGCCAGCTGGCGCTGGCCCGGCAGCCCAACCGGGATTACGACGTGGACCGGTGGCTGTTCGTCCCCAACACCTATACCGAGTATCGGTACATCTTGGGTACACGGGGAAAAAAGCCCCTGATCTGTGTGGGCATCAACCCCTCCACCGCCCGGCCCGGTGCGCTGGATCCCACCCTGAAAAGCGTGGAGCGCATCGCCCGCAACAGCGGCTTTGACTCCTTCATCATGTTCAATGTCTATGCCCAGCGGGCCACCTCCCCCGACGACATGGAGCACACCTGCAACCCGGAGCTGCACCGGGAGAATATGCGGGCCTTTGCCTACATTCTCTCCCGCACACCGGATCCGGTGGTGTGGGCGGCTTGGGGGACTATCATCGAGAAGCGGGACTACCTGTGGCCCTGCCTGCGGGATATGATCGCCCTGGGAGAGGCCGCCGGCGCCCGGTGGGTCACCTGCGGCAAGCGCTCTGCGGCGGGGCATCCCCATCACCCCCTGTACCTCCGGGCGGACGCCGTGCCGGAGCCCTTCGACGTGGCGGCCTACGCCGCTGAGGGGGAGGCCCGTGCCGCCGCTGCGGCCCGTGGCCGTCGCCGCCGGATATGAGGAGGGGAGCGCTATGACGGAGAAGCGTGCCGGGCTCAGCGCCATGACCCTGAAATACATCGCCATGGCCACCATGCTGGTGGACCATATGGGGTACGTCCTGTTTCCGTGGATCCTGTGGCTGCGGTGCGTGGGGCGCATCGCCTTTCCCATCTTCGCCTTTCAGATCGCTGAGGGCTGCATCCGCACCCATGACAGGCGGCGGTACGCCCTGCGGCTGCTGCTGTTTGCGGTGCTGACGGAGGTACCCTTCGATCTGGCCTTCAGCGGCCGGCCGCTGGATCCGAGCTACCAGAATGTCCTGTGGACGCTGCTGGCCGGGGCGCTGGTGTGCTGGGCGGCGGACTGGGCGCAGAGGACCCCGGACGCCCTGCACCTTCTGGCGGCCACGGCGGTGTTTGCCGGAGCCTTCTGGCTGCTGGAGGTCTGCCATACGGACTACGGCGGCTGGGGCATGGCCCTGATTTTGCTGTTTCACCTGTCCCGTGGGAACCGGCTGATCCAGCTGGCGGGACTGACGGTGTTCTGCGTCGCCAGCGTGGGCGGCGTCAGCATCGAACTGTACGCACTGGTGAGCCTTGCCTTCATCTGGCTCTATGACGGGCGGCGGGGCTATTGCAGCCGCCCCATCCAGTGGCTGTGCTACGCATTTTATCCCGTTCACCTGCTGCTCCTGTGGCTCTATGCTCGGACGGTGGACGGCATATGGTATTTGACATAAGGAGATACATCATGGCAAAGCATAAAGAGGAAAAGACCAACGTCATGCGGGTGCTGGATCAGAAGAAGATCCCCTATACCGCCCACACCTACGACCCGGAGAGCGGCATCGACGGCGTGTCCGTGGCCCGTTCGCTGGGGCAGGATCCGGCGGCGGTGTTCAAAACACTGGTGGCCCGTGGGGCCAGCGGCGGTTATTACGTGTTCGATATCCCCGTGGCCGCCACGCTGGACCTGAAAAAGGCCGCCCATGCCGTGGGGGAGAAGTCCGTGGCCATGCTGCCTCAGAAGGAGCTGCTGCCCCTGACGGGCTATGTCCACGGCGGGTGCAGCCCCGTGGGCATGAAAAAGCTGTTCCCCACGGTGTTCCATGAGACGGCGGCGAGCCTGCCTGTCATCATGGTGTCGGCGGGGAAGTTGGGGCACCAGATCGCCTGCGACCCCAAGGCACTGTTGGCGCTGGTAAGGGCCGATACGGCGGACATCATCACGGAGGAATGACGGATGCAGCTGCGCTTTATCGACGAGCACAATGACCGGGGCCACCTGCTGTGGGCGGAGGAGCCGGTGGGGTTGGCCCTGCGGGGCGAGACACAGCAGGCGGCGCTCTCCAAGCTCCCGGCGGAGCTGACGGCCTATCGCCGCTGGCTGGGTCTGCCGCCGGTGCCGGCGGTGGGAGTCATCACGCAGGAGGCGGCCAGCCCTCTCAACGTCCACGATGCCGACAGCGACATCCTGCTGCCCTCCGAGCACCGCCCCCTGACGGCGGAGGAGTATGAAGCACTGAAGGTACTGGCCCTGCGGTCGGCGGAGGACTTCCTGACGCTGTACCGCTCCATCCCCGACAAGACACACACCACCCTCCCCCAGCGGGAGACCTTCTACGGGGACGTCCCCCTGACGGCGGAAGAGATGTACCGGCATACGAAAAACGTCAACGCCTACTACTTCGGAGAGATCGGGGTGGAGGTCGGCAACGAGCCGGATATCCTCATCTGCCGCCGGGCGGGCTTCGCCGCACTGGAGCGACAGCCCCGGTACCTTCACAATGCCGTGTTCCACGGCAGCTATGACGAAGACTGGACGCTGCGGAAGGTGCTGCGCCGCTTTGTGTGGCATGACCGCATCCATGGCCGGGCCATGTGGCGCATGGCCTGCGCCCTCTGCGGCAGCCGCCGGGTGGCCGACCCCTATCGCTTCGCATAAATCGGAGATCAACAGGAGAAAAACACCATGCAGGATCATATTTATATCAAGGGCGCACGGGAGAATAACCTCAAGAACATCGACGTCACCATCCCGCGGGACAAGCTGGTGGTGCTGACGGGGCTCTCCGGCAGCGGCAAATCCTCGCTGGCCTTTGATACCATCTACGCCGAGGGCCAGCGCCGGTATGTGGAGAGCCTGTCCAGCTACGCCCGGATGTTTCTGGGCCAGATGGATAAGCCCGATGTGGACTATATCGACGGCCTGTCCCCGGCCATTTCCATCGACCAAAAGACCACCAGCAAGAACCCCCGCTCCACGGTGGGTACGGTGACGGAGATCTACGACTATCTCCGCCTGCTGTGGGCCCGCATCGGCACCCCCCACTGCCCCAAGTGCGGCAAGGAGATCCGCCAGCAGACCATCGACCAGATCATCGACCAGATCCTGGCCCTGCCGGAGGGGACTCGGATTCAGGTGCTGGCCCCGGTGGTCCGGGGCCGCAAGGGCGAGCACGCCAAGGTGCTGGAGGATGCCCGCCGCTCCGGCTATGTCCGGGTGCGGGCTGACGGGAACCTCTATGACCTATCGGAGGATATCCCGCTGGAGAAGAACAGGAAACACCACATCGAGATCGTGGTGGACCGGCTCATCGTCCGGCCCGATCTTGGCCAGCGGCTGACGGACTCCGTGGAGACGGCGTCCCACCTCTCCGGCGGCATCGTCATCGTGAATCTGCTGCGGGAGGAGCAGGATCTGGTCTTTTCCCAGAACTACGCCTGTGACGACTGCGGCATCAGCATCGAGGAGCTGACGCCCCGGATGTTCTCCTTCAACAACCCCTACGGCGCCTGCCCCACCTGCACGGGGCTGGGGATGCAGCTGAAGGCGGACCCTACCCTCATCATCCCCGACGACAGCCTCTCCATTCTGGACGGAGCCATCACCGCCAGCGGCTGGAACTCCATCCGCTCCGACGGCATCAGCCGGATGTACTTCGAGGCCCTGTCCAAGAAATATCAGTTCTCCCTCCGAACCCCGGTGCGGGAGCTGCCGGAGTCCGTGCGGCAGATCATCCTCTACGGCACCGGCGGCGAGAAGCTGGAGCTGCACTATGACCAGCCCCGTGGCAAGGGCGTATTATACCAGCCCTTCGAGGGGGTGGCCAACAATCTGGAGCGCCGATATCAGGAGACTCAGTCCGACGCCAGCAAGCGGGAGATCGAGGAGTTCATGTCCCAATGCCCCTGCCCGGCCTGCCAGGGCCGCCGCCTGAAGCCGGAGGCGCTGGCGGTGACGGTGGGTGGCCTGTCCATTTGGCGGGCTACGGAGTTGCCGGTGGATGAGGAGCTGGCCTTCTTCAACGGCCTGACCCTGACGGAGACGCAGCAGCTCATCGCCGCCCAGATCTTGAAGGAGATTCGCTCCCGGCTGGGCTTTTTGCAGTCTGTGGGCCTCAGCTACCTGACCCTGTCCCGCTCCAGCGGCACCCTGTCCGGCGGCGAGAGCCAGCGTATCCGGCTGGCCACGCAGATCGGCAGCAGCCTGATGGGAGTGCTGTATATTCTGGACGAGCCATCCATCGGCCTGCACCAGCGGGACAACGACAAGCTGCTGGCCACCCTCTGCCGCCTGCGGGATCTGGGCAATACCCTCATTGTGGTGGAGCACGACGAGGACACCATGCGGGCCGCTGACTATCTCATCGACATCGGCCCCGGTGCCGGAGCCCACGGCGGACAGGTGGTGGCCGCTGGCACGCCGGAGGAGGTCATGGCCGATCCCAATAGCCTGACGGGCCAGTATCTCAGTGGGAAAAAGCGCATCGAGGTGCCGGCCGCCCGCCGTCCCGGCAACGGGAAATTTCTGACGGTGCGGGGCGCACGGGAGAATAACCTGAAAAACATCGACATCTCCGTGCCGCTGGGGACCTTCACCTGCGTCACCGGCGTCTCCGGCAGCGGCAAGTCCTCTCTGGTCAACGAGATCATCTATAAGCGGCTGGGTGCCGAGCTGAACCGCATGAAGACCCACCCCGGCAAGCACACCGCCATGGAGGGACTGGAGTATCTGGACAAGGTGGTAGGCATCGACCAGAGCCCCATCGGCCGCACGCCCCGCTCCAACCCCGCCACCTACACCAATCTCTTCAACGACATACGCAATCTCTTTGCCGCCACGCAGGAGGCCAAGGCCCGTGGCTACGGGCCGGGGCGCTTCTCCTTCAACACCCGTGGCGGCCGGTGCGAGGCTTGCTCCGGCGACGGGCTGCTGAAGATCGAGATGCACTTTCTGGCGGACGTGTACGTCCCCTGCGAGGTGTGCCACGGCAAGCGCTATAACCGGGAGACGCTGGAGGTGAAGTACAAGGGCAAGAGCATCGCTGACGTGCTGGATATGACGGCGGAGGAGGCGCTGGCCTTTTTTGCCCCGGTGCCAAGGATCGCCGAAAAGCTTCGAACCCTCTGCGATGTGGGACTGGGCTATGTGAAGCTGGGCCAGTCCTCCACCACCCTCTCCGGCGGTGAGGCCCAGCGGGTGAAGCTGGCCACGGAGCTGTCCCGCCGTGCCACGGGCCGCACCTTCTATATTCTGGACGAGCCCACCACGGGCCTGCACTCCGACGATGTGAAGAAGCTGCTGGAGGTGCTGCAGCGTCTGGTGGACGCCGGGAACACGGTGCTGGTCATCGAGCACAATCTGGATGTCATCAAGTCCGCCGACTGGCTCATCGATCTGGGCCCGGAGGGCGGCGCCGGGGGAGGAACCCTCGTCTGCGCCGGTACTCCGGAGACAGTGGCGGCCTGCGAGGCCTCGTACACCGGCCAGTATCTGAAGAAGTATCTGCTCTGACTGTCTGCGCCGGTTGCGGCGGCGGAGAAAATGTGATAAGCTGGCATCGAGACACCTGCCCTCCCGTCTTCTGCATACAATGGGATGAGGTGATGGCATGGAACTGATGGGAGACGGCCTCATTGCCTTTTTGGCGGCGGTGGGCGTGAGCACCATCCTCTGGCTGCTGGCAGAGACGCTGCTGCGCCGTCATAGGCCGGTGGCGGAGGCCGTACTGGTGCTGCCGGTCCGGGGTGACGGGGCCACGCTGGAGCGGGCTCTGCACCTGACCATGGAGCAGCGTGCGACAGGGGAGACCCCCATCCTGCTGGCGGACTGCGGGTTGGATGAGACGGGCCTGCGTCTGGCGCAGAGCCTGACGCAGCGATACAGCCGGGTGCAGCTTTGCCCGGCGGAGGAATTGGAAAATTATCTGAAGTGAGGAACGAGCTATGGGTGAGCGCTGCACGGTGGAGGGAACCGTCCAACACGTGATCTTCCAGAATGAGGAGAACGGCTATACGGTGCTGGGCCTGCTGACGGAGGAGGGCGAGCTGGTGACAGTGGTGGGATGTATCCCCTGCGTGGCCCCCGGTGAAAAGCTCACCGCCGACGGCCTGTGGGTCAGCCACCCCTCCTACGGTCAGCAGTTCGCCGCCGAGACGGTGGAGCGTCTGATGCCGGAGACGGAGGAGGAACTCATCAGCTACCTCTCCTCCGGCATCATCAAGGGCGTCGGCCCTGCCACGGCGGAGCGGCTGGTGGAGCGGTTCGGCGGCGAGACGCTGGCTGTTATCGAGGAGGAGCCGGAGCGGCTGAGCACCGTCAAGGGCATCACCTCCAAGCGGGCCATGGAGATCTCCGCCGCCTTCCGGGAGCTGACGGGACTGCGTCGGGTCATGGAGTTTCTGGCCCGGTACGAGCTGCCGGTGGAGTTGGCCATGCGGCTGTACCGCACCTACGGAGCCGATGCGCTGCCCCGTCTCCGGGCGGACCCCTATCTGCTGGCGGGGGAGCGCTACGGCGTAGCCTTTGCCGATGTGGACGAGATCGCTCTGAGTATGGGCTTCGGCGGCGACAGCCCCTGCCGCACGGAGGCGGCGGTGCTGTACGAGTTGGAGCACAATCTGGGAAACGGCCATGTGTTCCTGCCCCGGCCCAAGCTGCTGGCGGCCACGGAACAGCTCATCGGCGCCCCGCCGGAGCTGGTGGAGCAGGCGCTGGACACATTGGAGAGCCGTGGCGCCGTGGCGGAGGAGCGGATCGCACGGGTGGACGCCTGTTACCTGCGCCGGATGTATCTGGCAGAGAGCGAGACGGCCCGGCGGCTGCTGGCGCTGCGGGATGCCCCCCGGTCACAGGGCCGGGGCGTGGAGAAGCTGATCCGGGAGATGGAGGAGCAGCAGGGCATCGCCTATGCCCCTCAGCAGCGTCAGGCGGTGGAGTTGGCGGCCCGCACCGGCGTGCTGCTGCTGACCGGCGGCCCCGGCACCGGCAAGACCACCTCCACACGGGGCATCGTGGCCCTCTTCGAGGGCATGGGCCTTCAGGTGCTGCTGCTGGCCCCCACAGGCCGTGCCGCCAAGCGCATGAGCGAGCTGTGCCGCCGGGAGGCCCAAACCATCCACCGGGCGCTGGGCATGACCTATAACGAGCTTACCGGCGAGACGGTGTTCAAGAAAAACGGCAAGGAGCCGCTGGAGGCCGATGCCGTCATTGTAGACGAGATGAGCATGGTGGACCTGCCGTTGATGCAGGCGCTGCTGGAGGCTGTGAAGCCCGGCTGCCGTCTGGTGATGGTGGGGGACCCCGATCAGCTGCCCTCCGTTGGCCCCGGCAACGTGCTGGGGGATCTGCTGCGCTCCCACGCAGTGGCCGCCGTGTCCCTGACGGAGGTGTTCCGTCAGGCGGAGCGTTCCGCCATCATCCGCAATGCCCACGCCGTCAACAGCGGCCGTCCCCCGGAGCTTGGCAGCGGCCAAAACGACTTCTTTTTCCTGTGCCGCCGGGCCCCGGACCGTCTGGTGCAGACGGTGGTGGACCTGTGCCGCACCCGCCTGCCGGACAACATGGGTATCCCCGCCGATCAGATTCAGGTGCTGTCTCCCACCCGCCGGGGCCTCACCGGCACCGTGAGCCTGAACCGGGCGCTGCAGGCGGCTTTGAACCCGCCTGCCCCGGACAAGCACCAGAAGACGTGGGGGGAACTGATCTTCCGGGAGGGGGACCGGGTCATGCAGACCCGCAACAACTACGACGTTCTCTGGCAGAAGGATGACGGCGAGATGGGTACCGGCATCTTCAACGGCGACGTGGGGATCATTCAGGAAATCGACCCCGGCGGCGAGCTGGTGACCATCCGCTTCGATGACCGCACCAGCGTCTATACCCCGGATCTGCTGGGCCAGCTGGACATGGCCTACGCCATGACGGTACATAAGGCACAGGGCAGCGAGTACCGGGCCGTGGTGCTGGTCAGCGCCCCTGCCGCCGCATCTCTCATGGTGCGGGGGGTGCTGTATACTGCCATCACACGGGCCAGAGAGCTGCTGGTAATGGTGGGGGACGATGTGATTCCCGGAAAAATGGCAGAAAACGACCGGCAGGCCCGGCGATACAGCGGCCTGCGCCGCAGACTCATGCAGGGAGGTGGCAGCGATGGCGCTTCAGGATGATCTGAACCGGCTGCAAAAGCAGCTGGGGAATTTTCTCTTTCCCCGGAAATGTCCCTTCTGCGGGGCCGTCACCGGCGGCCGCCTGCTGTGCGGCAGCTGCGAAAGGACTCTGCCCTATACCGGGGAGAACGCACTGCGTCAGGGGACCTTCGGGCGCTGCGCCTCGCCGCTGTACTATACCGCCCCCGTCCGGGAGGCGATCCTCCGCTTCAAGTTTCAGGGCCACACCGGCGGGCTGGACTGCTTCGGCTGTCTGCTGGCCGACTGCGCCGCCCGGTGGTATTCCGGCGAGTTTGACACCGTGACGTGGGTGCCGGTGAGCCGCAAGCGGCTGCGGCAGCGGGGCTTTGACCAGTCCCGTCTGCTGGCGGCCAGCCTGTGCGTGGATTGGCACGTGGCCCCGGTGGAGACCCTCCGCAAGGCGGTGGACAACCCCGCCCAGTCGGGGCTCACCGATGCCGAGCATCGCCGGGCCAACGTGCTGGGAGTCTACGAGGCCCTGCCGGAGAACGTCCGGGACAAGCGTCTCCTGCTCATCGACGATATCGTCACCACCGGCTCCACCCTCACCGAGTGCGTCCGGGTGCTGCGGGAGGCCGGGGCCGCCGACGTGGTGTGCCTGACGCTGGCCCGCACCGAGGAGGAACACTGATTAAGGGAAACGCAGCCTGCGGCGAGACGCCGCCGGTATGGAAATGCCGCAAACGGCGCACAATAGCACCGGGACTTGTCTGCGGCGGGACGTGATTTCCTAAAAAACTGTGAACATTTGTTTACGAAGCCATAAAACCGGGAAAACACTCTTGCAAAATGCGGAAAGCGCCTTTATAATTGTAGCTTAGAGAAGAATCGGCTGCCTGCAGCCGTGTCCCATAACAGAAGAAAACGAGGTGCAGCGTATGTGTTCATTGGCAAAGGATATCGGGATCGATCTGGGTACCGCATCGGTACTGGTCTATATTAAGGGTAAGGGCGTCGTGCTCAACGAGCCGTCTGTGGTGGCCATCGACAAGAATACCGGCCGCCTGCTGAAGGTGGGCGCCGAGGCTCAGGCCATGCTGGGCCGTACTCCCGGCAACATCGTGGCCATCCGCCCCCTGCGAGACGGCGTCATTTCCGACTACGACATGACAGAGCGGATGCTCAAGGAGTTCATCCGCAAGGTCACCGGCGGCTTCCACCTGTTCCCGCCCCGGATCATGGTGTGCGTCCCCTCCGGCATCACGGAGGTGGAAGAGCGTGCCGTCATCGACGCCGGCCGTCAGGCAGGCGCCCGCCGTGTCTACCTCATCGAGGAGCCCGTGGCGGCGGCCATCGGCGCCGGCATCGACATCACCGAGCCTGACGGCCACATGGTGGTGGATATCGGCGGCGGCACCAGCGACATCGCCGTCATCAGCCTCTCCGGCGTGGTGGAGTCCGCCTCCATCAAGGTGGCCGGCGACCAGTTCAACGAGTCCGTCGTCAAGTATATGCGCCGCAAGCACAATATCCTCATCGGCGAGCGCACAGCGGAGCAGATGAAGATGGAGATCGGCTGCGTCTATCCCAAGGAGGAGGAGGCCACCATTGAGATCAAGGGCCGCTGCCTGATGACGGGCCTGCCCAAGACCATCACCGTCAACTCCACCGAGATGATGGAGGCCTTCGAGGAGCCGGTGGAGCGTATCCTGGAGGCGGTTCACAACGTGTTGGAGCGCACGCCCCCGGAGCTGGTGGCGGATATCTCCAATAACGGCATCGTCATGACCGGCGGCGGCAGTCTGGTGGACGGCTTCGACAAGCTGATCACCGCCCGCACCGGCATCCATACGGTGGTGGCGGAGGACGCCATCTCCTGCGTGGCGGAGGGTACCGGCAAGAGTCTGGACTCTCTGGGCGATATGCAGGACGGAACAGTGAATCTGTCCCGCAGAAGACAGATGAACTGAGAAGCATTGACTTTGCACCGAAAAGCAGAGCTTCGGCTCTGCTTTTCCTGTAACCGGGCCGGGGGCGGAACCCCTGTCCCGCAGCATCAGAAAAGGAGGAGTCCCCATGAAGTTTTCCAGCAAAGTGCAGAAATGCGGCCTGTCGCCTATGCGTAAATTCCACCCCTATGCGGTGGCCGCCGAGGCCAAGGGTCGGAACATTTATCACCTGAACATCGGTCAGCCGGATATCGAGACGCCCAAGGCGTTCTTCGATGCCGTCCGTAGCTTTGACCAGCCGGTGCTGGAGTACGCACCTTCTCCCGGCGTCCCCGCCCTCATCGAGGCCATCCGGGACTACTATGCTGCGCTGGATATGCACTTCGCCGCTGAGGATATCCTCATCACCAACGGCGGCTCCGAGGCGCTCCAGATCGCCATGAACTGCATTCTCGACGACGGCGACGAGATCCTCATCCCGGAGCCCTTCTACCCCAACTACAACACCATGGCCCGCACCTGCGGCGCCGTGATCCACCCGGTGTCCACCTCCCCGGAAGAGGGGTACTTCTACGCCGACCGCCGCCGCATCGAAGCAGAGATCACCCCCCGCACCCGTGCCATTCTGGTGACCAACCCCGGCAACCCCACCGGCACCGTCCTGACCCATGAGGAGATGGAGATGCTGGTGGACGTGGCCCGGCAGCACGACCTGTTCCTCATCGGTGATGAGGCATACCGGGAGTTTGTCTACGCCGGGGAGCCTCTCCAGTCCTTCGGTGAGTTCATCCATGCAGCGGAGAACGTCATCCTCATCGACACGGTGTCCAAGCGCTTCTCTGCCTGCGGCGCTCGCATCGGCTGCCTCATCTCCCGCAACCGGGAGCTGATGGCCCACGCCATGAAGTACGCTCAGTGCCGTCTGGCGGTGCCGACGCTGGACCAGTTGGCCTCCGCCGCATTGTATCAGGTGGGCCCGGAGTATTTCGCCGCCACCCGTGAGGAGTATAAGCGCCGCCGTGACACGGTGGTCCGCAAGCTCCAGCAGATTCCCGGCGTGGTCTGTAAATGTCCCAAGGGTGCCTTTTATCTGATGGCCGCTCTGCCGGTAGACGATGCCGACACCTTCCAGCAGTGGCTGCTGGAGGAGTTCGAGGATCACGGCGATACCGTCATGTTTGCCCCCGGCGAGCCCTTCTACGGCACTCCCGGCAAGGGCAAAAACGAGATCCGCATTGCCTACGTCCTGAAGCAGCAGGATCTGGAGCGTGCCATGGATCTGCTGGCGCTGGGTATCCGTGCCTATCAGCGGCGATAAAGAACCACAGCCGGAGCCGTCGCTCCGGCTGCCCTTCCGTCAGGAAAGCGAGGATATGATGATGTTTCAAGGCTATGACCAGCAGACGGTGGATTTTCTCTGGGGCATCCGCTTCAATAACGACCGCAGCTGGTTTCAGGAGCATAAAGAGCAGTACCAGACCCACCTGCTGGCCCCCACCCGTGCGCTGGGGGAGCAGCTCTACGACGGCCTTCATGCCATGCTGCCCCACGAACCGCTGATACTGAAGGTCAGCCGCATCTACCGGGATGCCCGCCGTCTCCACGGACAGGGGCCCTATAAGGATCACCTGTGGCTCTGTGTCCGCACCGGCGATCAGGACTGGACCGGCCGCCCCACCTTCTACTTTGAGATTGCCCCGGACTATTACAGCTACGGCATGGGCTTCTGGTGTGCCGCCCCGGCCCTCATGGCCCTGTACCGCCAGCGCATCGACGCCGACCCCAAGCCGCTGGAGAAGCTGGTGCGCCGCTTTGACCGCCAGCAGACCTTCCGGCTCACCGGCCCGGAGTACGCCCGCAGCAAGGGACAGGTGTCCGACCTCCTGCGCCCGTGGTATCAGAAAAAATCCTTCTCCCTGCAATGGGAAGCCCCGCTGGATGAGCGTATTTTCAGCCCCCAGCTGCCGCAGGAGATTCTGGAGAGCTTCCGGGAGCTGCTGCCCTTCTACCGCTACTTTACAGATCTCTGCGCCGCTCTGTCCCGTCAGGAGGGAGCGGACGAATAAGCATAAGCACGGCAGACGCCTCGTCTGCCGTGCTTTTTCTGCGCTTTTTGCCCCTTTCCGCTTGGCCGTCCGGTCAAGGAGCCTGCCGCAGTATGGCGTATTTCTGCCCGGCAAAACCATGCTTGCCCAGGCCGTAGCCGAAGCTCTGGGCATGGAGCTGATTACCT
>OMBQ01001907.1_pt1 | contig 15009 bp, 9 predicted proteins | sample 1674311 | NCBI WGS metagenome assembly OMBQ01 (sample SAMEA103958160, study PRJEB25191) | human gut metagenome | biome: human-associated habitat [ENVO:00009003]; feature: intestine environment [ENVO:2100002]; material: feces | place: Germany | collected 2013/2015 | reverse complement strand
GCACGACCGCATGTCGTTGATGGGCAAGGCCACGTTCAGCAAGCACGACCAGATGCGCTACCGCTTCATGATGCAGTTGTTCGGGCTTCGCCTTGACAAGCGGCAGTTCGAACGCGATTTCGGCATGTCCGTCGAACGCGGTCTGCCCGTGGAGATGGGCTTCATGCGCGCGTGCGGGGCCTTCGCCGCCGACAACGCCGAGGAGCTGACGCTGACTCCCAAGGGCCGCTATCTGGTGGTGGTCATGATGCGCCAGTTCTTCATCGGCGTGAACAACCTGCGCGACCAGGCTCGCGCGGCGCTCACGGGAGAGGAGCGCGAGCTTATCTTCGGCGACGGGAAAAGGTGTTAATGACCTACGTTTCCGTCATAACACTGGTTACTTACGCCCTGGTGCTGGGTCTGTTGGCCGTTGTGTCCGTCATCGACATACGGTCGCGCCGCGTGCCTAATGGGCTGGCGGCGGCTCTGGGCTTTCTGTGGGTTGCCTGGCGTGTGGTGCTCGGGTTTGCTGGGGCGCACATGGGCTTGGGCTTTCGCGCCGAGTTTCTTGGGCCGGCGCCCGACGTGCTGGTGCCTCCCGGTCTGGAAATCGGCGGCATCTCCTTTGCGAGTGGCCTTCTGGGCGCCGTGGTGCTCGGCGGCGGCTTGCTCGTGCTGACCACCTTGTACGAGCTTATCAGGCGCAAGGAGGCCTTCGGCGGCGGCGACATCAAGCTCCTGTTCCTGACGGGGCTGTTTTTGGGCTGGAAGCGGAACCTTCTGTGTCTGGTGGCGGCCTGCGTCATCGGCATCGTGTGGGGACTCCTGCAAAAAAAACGGGGCGGCGGCGAGGCCATCCCGTGGGGCCCCAGCATCGCCCTTGGCGCTTGGCTGACGGCGCTGTGCGGCCAACAGATCATCCACTGGTATCTGGGGCTGCTGTAATTCTTGAAAGTGAGGACGAGCATTTTGGAAAAGATCGTTGGCTTTGACATCGGTGAGAGCAGCGTCAAGCTGGTATATTTCGCCGGTGCGGACCTGAAAAAGGCCGTCACGGCGGAGCTGCCGGACAACATGGTCTCCGGTTCGAGGATTTTGTCCATGGACGCCATGGCGGACTTTCTGCGCCAGACGGCCAAAAGTAACGGCATCCCCCTGACCCATGCGGCGCTGGTGCTGCCCTCCACGGAGGTGTTCACCCGTGAGCTGGTGATGCCCGCCATGACGGAGCAGCAGCTGCTGTATAACCTGCCCTATGAGTTCCGGGACTATCTGACGGAGGAGAAGAACAAGTACTTCTTCGACTATTCCATGCGGGAGGTGCTGCGGGACGAGTCCGGCCAGCCCACGGAGATGAATCTGCTGGCCTGCGCCACCCTGAAGGGCACCGTGGAGAGCTATCGGACCATGCTGCGCCGGGCGGGCTTCCGCCTGCGGGTGCTGACCCCCAGCGAGTGTGCGTACAGCGCCGTGCTGCAGGCCTACTACCGCCGTACCCAGCAGGAGGGCCGTGACCTGTGCGTGGTAAATCTGGGCCACAGCGCCACCTTCCTGTATATCTACCGGGGCGGCCACTTCGCCAGCCGCCGGGAGATCGAGGTGGGGATGTCCGATCTGGAGCATCTGGTGGCCGATCAGTGCAGCGTGGACGTCCACGTGGCTCACGAGTATGTGCGCCAGAACTACAACCATGTGCTGGAGTCGGAGCAGGCCCGTGAGCTGTATGGCCGCATCGCCGTGGAGGTGGTGAAGGCCGTGAACTTCTTCAACTACAACAACCGGGAGCGGGAGCTGACACAGCTGTGCCTGTGCGGCGGCGGCAGCGCCATTCAGCCGCTGTACGACACCATCGCCGATACCACCGGCATGACGCTGCACACCTCCGCCGAGCTGCTGGGCCAGCGGATGTCCACCGAGGAGCCGTGGATGTACCTGCGGGCCATCGGCGGCGTGGATCTTGGCATCAAGGGGGGCCTGCGATAATGGCAGAAAAGATGAAAAAGGGGCCTTCGGAGGCCGGTCGCAAGACCCTCAAATGCCCCCATAAGCAGGGCATCAATCTGAATATGCGGGAACAGAAGGGCAATCCCCGTCTGACCCTGCTGGTGGGCTGTCTGGCCATTGCCATTCTGGCGGGCTGTGTGGCCAAGTTCGGCGTCATCGACCAGTACCGCCGGCTGGATGCGGCGCAGGCCGCCTACGCCTCCGTTCACACGGAGTATACCCAGATGCAGGAGCTGCTGAAGGGCTACGACCGTCTGCTGATGGAATACCGCACCTACTCCATGGAGTGGGCCACCGACGGCAGCGAGGACAACGGCACTCTGGTGGACCGCCAGAAGGCGCTGGATCTGCTGGAGCAGGAGATGCTGTCCCGTGGACGGCTGGTATCGCTGCAGGTATCCGGCAACAAGATGATAGTGGCCATGTCCGGCATGAGTCTGGATCAGATCTCCCGGATGTTTGACGTGATCCAGCAGTCCCCCATCGTCAGCAATGTGGAGCTGAATCTGGCCTCCACGGAGGACGGCAACGTCTCCACCATTCTGGACTTCACCGTCCGCATCACCCTACGCAGCGCAGAGGAGGCAGACAAATGAACCGGGAATTGACAAGACGGGAAAAGGCCCTGCTGCTGGTGCTGATCGTGGTGGTGCTGGTGGCGGGCTACTGTAAGCTGATCCTCATCCCCATCAACGATCAGATATCCAGCTATCGGCTGAACATGGAGGCCGAGCAGACGGAGCTGGACGCCAATCAGGGGAAAATGGCCCAGATGCAGAAGATGCAGAAGGCCATCGAAGAGATCAAGGCGGCGGGCGAGAAGCGCACCATCCCCCAGTACGACAACAGCGGCAAGCTGATGATCGAGCTCCATGAGATCATGAGCGACACGCTGGACTATTCGCTGGACTGCTCTGCGGGTACCGTGCAGCAGGACTATATCATGCTGCGGCCCATCGTCATGACCTTCCGGACCTCCACCTATGCGCAGGCCCGGCAGATCGTGGATCGGCTGTGCTCCAGCGAGAACATCAGCCAGATCTCCGATATGAATATGAACACCTATACCGAGGGCCGCAACAGCGGCACCGTGGAGACCACGCTGGTCATCACCTACTTCGAGATCATGTCCTGAGGATGCCGTGGGGCGGGGAGCTTTTTCTATGACTGAGAGAAAACTACAACGGAATAGACGGGGCTTCACGCTGACGGAGGTGCTGCTGGCGCTGGCCATCCTCATCATCCTGCTGGCGCTGGCCATGATCCCCATCAGCCGCCACCAGCGCAACATCCGCCAGTCGGAGCTGGATTCCAAGGCGGAGACCATCTATCTGGCGGCTCAGAACCGTCTCTCCCAGCTGCAGGCCAGCGGCCGCAGCGACGAGTACGGCAAGGACCGGGCCACGGCCCTGAACAACATCCCTTGGGACGCCGAGCAGGATAAGTACACCACCAGTACTCTGTACTACGTCACCTCCGCCGCCAAAAGCACCGACACCTCCGCCGCCGGGAGCATCCTGCCCCGTGAGCAGGTGGAGGCGGAGCTGTGGGACGCCAACTGGGTCATCGAGTATGACCCCGGCAGCGGCAGTGTTTACGCCGTGTTTTACAGCGAAAAGCCCATGCAGTACAGCTTCGACGCCTTCAACCCCCTGCGCTCACGGGATCGCCGGGTACAGGAGGGGGCTACCGTGGGCTACTACGGCGGCGACAGCGTCCAGAGCGAGGACACCGGCAAGCTGACCCCCAAGATGGAGATCATCAACAAGGAGCGTCTGCTGCTGAAGGTCACCTGTGACACGCCCCGTGACCCCCTGCACTTCTATGTGACGGTGACGGACGCACAGGGCCACTCCACCGGGCGGATGGAGCTCACCGGCTCCGAAGTCAACGTCTCCTACCGCACCTATACCGTCACCATGGTGCTGGACGACCTGACGGAGGGCAAGCGCTTCTCCCAGCAGCGCCGCTTCCGGCAGCTGACCCCCGGCTCCGACCTGACCCTGAAGGTGGAGGTAGAGAGCGACAGCCGTCTGGTGGACTCCGTCACTGGCAAGCTCACCACCAACAGTCTCTTTGCCGAGGTCCGGGACGGCGGCACCACCGCCGTGGTCACCTATGCCCGGCATCTGCAAAATCTGGACGAGGGCTCCGGTCTGCCCACCGCCATCACACGGGCGCTGCAGGAGCAGGATATCCAGTTCGTCAACACCGGCATGGACGACGGCTGGGACAGCTGCTATCCGGGGCGGAGGTTCACCCCCATCTATAACGAGAACCTCGCCTATTACGACAGCACCGTCGCCGTAGGCACCCAGTCCTATCACCCTGTGATCTATGAGCTGCCGGTGGATACCGACGGCGACGGCGGCCTGTTTGAGAGCTTCCGGGGCACCTTGCGAAACATCCGTCTGTGCGGTGCCGAGATCAGCGCCGGCGGCAATGCCGGCGGTCTGGCCGGCTCCCTCCGGGGCGGCACCACCATTGAGGGCTGTCAGGTCTACCTGAGCCCCACCCGTGACAAGCTCAGCAGCAAAAACGAGCAGGATATCTGGATCAGCGGCGCCACCGCCGGTGGTCTGGTGGGCCGCTGCGGTTATGACCTCACCGTCCGAAACAGCTTCGCCTCCACGGTGCTGGAGGGCGGACGCTGCGCCGGCGGTCTGGTGGGCTATATCAGCGGCACCCGCACCGTCTATGTGGAGCACTCCTACGCCGACTGCTACCTCTACGCCTCCGGCACCACCGGCGGTCTCATCGGCAGCTGCATCGGCACGGCAGACATCACCCTGCGGGACTGCTACACCGCCGGCTTCCAGGAGGCCGACGTCATGGCGGGTCTGGTGGGCGGTGAGTTGTCCTACGGCGACGTCATCGACACCTGTTACAGCGCCAGCGCCCGGCTGAACGGCAGTGAAAAGCTCACCTACTCCACCGCCAAGCCTGCGGATGTCACCACCGGCAAGCCCGATATCACCAGCACCTACTATATGTTCCACGGCGACCATGACATGGACGGCACGGTCTTTGCCGACTATGAGCAGTGGAGCGGCCGCAACCGGGCCGACGCCATCGAAAAGTACCTCAACGACGCCTTCACCGCTGAGACCGGCGGCAGCGACACCGTGGCCTATAACCTGGTGGACGGCATGGGCTTGGGCGCTTACTCCTATCCCCGTCTGATGGGACTGACCCACTACGGCGACTGGCAGGCTCAGTTCGAGGCCGGTACACTGGTGTACTACGAGGTCTATTCCGACGGCAGCTACGGCTTCCGTGGCGCCAACAAGTCCACCGTCAAAACCACCGGCACGGTGGTGGGCGACGGCTACGGCATGGTGTACAGCACGCTGCCGGAGCAGGATCTGACGGTGCGCTATTCGCTGGGGGGCCGGGAGGTCACCTCTACCCTGTACCGTGCCAACGCCATCGACATGGGCGGGGGCTACTACCTGCTGCCCCTGCCCCGGACACTGGTGAACACCACCGAGGTATCCACGGACTTCTACCGCCGGGTGCAGGTGGAGGACACCACCTACTACTTCAATCCCCATTTCACCTGCTGGGTATCGGAGGGCTCCGAGGCCCCGGAGGCCCCCAGCGAGATCGGCATCCGCACGGCCCGGCAGCTGAATAACCTGAGCCTGTACTATGAGCAGTACAGCCCCCTGCTGGCCAAGGACACCACCCTCCAGCAGGAGCGCAGCATCGACTACTCCGGCTACGACTGGGCGAACTACGGCCGCAGCGGCGCCGCCGTCACCAGCCAGCAGCCCATCGGCAGCAGTGCCGTCGTCCCCTTTACCCACATCTATGACGGCGGCACCTATCCCATCGCCGCTGTGCCGCTTCAGAGTCCCAACGGCGGCGACTACGCCGGACTCTTCGGCCTGAATCAGGGTAGTCTGCGGAATGTGGTGCTCACCACCGGAGAGCAGGACTACTCCGTGACGCTTCGGGGCATCCTGCGCCTGCGTACCGCCTATGTCGGCGCACTGGCAGGCCGCAACGACGGCACCGTCTACAACTGCGCTGCGGCGGGCTACTCCGTCACAGCCCACGCCTATCAGGGCAGCGTCCTGTATATGGGCGGCTTCGTGGGCTATAACGCCGGGACCATCCGCTCCGGCAGCGTCAGCACCCCCTCCCTCACCGCCAGCAGCAACTATGCCCGTCTGCTGATGGGCGGCTTCACCGGCGGCAACAGCGGTCTGGTGAGCCAGAGCTACGCCATGGCCAACGTGGAGGTGCTCCAGATCCGTGGCGGCGGCGTGGCCCTCAGCGGCTTCGCCGGGGAGAACATCGGCTCCATCCGCAGCAGCTACTGCGCCACGGCCCTTACCTCCCCCGGTGCCGATACCTACGGCTTCGCCCCGGCCACCGGCAGCACCTCCGGCTGCTGCTATCTCAGCGGCGGTACCTATCGCTTCGTGGGACAGGTCCATCTGTATGATTACAGCGACCAGTCCGGCGCACGGGCCGTCAATGAGCAGGGACTGAAGGCCCTGACCCTCACCGGCTTCTCTTCCGCCGATGCCAGCCACACCTATCACCACAGCAAAACCCTGAACACCGACGGGCAGGCCTATCCCTATCCCACCAGTCTCACCGGCCACGGCAGCCCCGTCCATTACGGCGACTGGGTGACCCCCGCCGATCTGGGTACGCTGGGCATGGTGTACTGGGAGCACGAGGAGGGCGGCAGTAACCCCGGCTATCACTTCTCATACATCGGCTTTGAAAACGGCGTCCGCAAGGACGGCAGCAGCCTCTGCACCGCCCACGACGACGGCGGCAAGATCACCGCCTACGGCTACGGCTACTACTGGTCCAAGGGCGAGACGGAGCCCCTGCTGGAGACCCAGCGCATCGCTCTGGACGGCCGCAACACCGAGGCGGCGGCGGAGCTGGAGAAGCAGATGCCTCCGTTCAGCTTCGTCACCTATCAGACCTCCGACACCGGTCTGCGGCTCCTCAGCGGCACCACCGGCAACGGCTACTGGTTCCTGTCTCAGGGGGATGTGTGGTTCACCTACACCGTCAGTCCCTTCTTCGCAGATTCCTACGCCGTCACCGCCGTCAGCACCGGCATTACCGGCGGCACCACCGGCGTGGAGCCCGGCACGGATGCCCTGCCCTATCAGGTACGGTCCGTGGAGCAGCTGCAATACATCAACTGGAGCTACTACGACGATCAGGGCAGCTCCACCCGTGACGTGACGGGCAGCGGGAGTATGTACAAGTACTACCCCTATCTGCAATATAGCCGTGTCACCTGGGGCTACCAGAGCAAGGAGGATGCCATTGCCGGCGACTCCACCGGCGGCACCCGTCCCATCCGCACGTGGAAGCAGAGCCATGACCTCAACGGCCAGAGCCTGACGGATCCCACGGATGCCTCCCTGAATTACAGCTTCCATCCCATCGCCGGCTCTGTCTACGACAGCGGCAGCAGCACCGACTACCGCATGGTGCTGTACAACTGGTTCGGCAGCAAGTACGACGGCCAGAGCTACTACATCAAGAACGTGAACATCGACTCCTACTGCTACAACGTGGGCCTCTTCGGCACCACCGCCGGCGCAGAAATCGCGAACATCGTCCTTTATAGTGACAACGGCGCCGTCATCCAGCGCAATACCGATCCCACGCCCTCCAGCGGCACCCGGACGGTGCGCCAGTATTCCACCTCCTACGCCTTGGGAGGTCTGGTGGGCATCGCCTATGACTACAACAGCAGCATGGGCAATGGCAGCATCACCAACTGCGCCATCGCCGGCTACACTGTGGCCGACAACAGCCGTAACAAGCAGCATCTGGGTGAGGCCGCCATCGGCGGGCTGGTGGGTGTCTCCAGCGTCAACCTCAACAAGTGTTCCGCCGTGGTGGATCTGCAGATCAACTGCACCCACGTCGATACCAACGGCTACATGAACGCCGCCCGCTACGGCAACTATGTGCGTGTAGGCGGTCTGGCCGGCGGTGTGCGCTTTGCGGTAACGGACTGCTACACCGGCGGTACCATCACCGTTGGGGAGGAGACCCTGAAGGAGCGTGTCCCCGTGGGCAGCAACAACAATGTCTTTGCCGATGGCAGCTCTGCCGTCCGGGTCAAGATGAATTCCGGCGGTGTCTCCGGCCCCGATACCTATGTCTATATCGGCGGTATGGGCGGCAGCGGCTTCTCCGCCAGCTTCACCAACTTTGTCAATCGCGTCGACAGTTCGGATGGTCAGCCCACTTTCAATAACTGCTACACCTACATGGAGTTCCCGGACATGGAGGGTACCATCACCGGCATCTCCCTTATGGGCAGTATTGCCGACCGAGCCGGTGCCAGCACCAATGCAAAGCTCTATATCAATAACTGCTACTACCTCAACAGCAGCAAGAACAGCATTTCTTTCGACGATCTGCCCAAATACTACGGCAAGGGTAATTCCGGAAGCAACTCCCTGAGCGGGCTGCTGCGTACAGAAGCGGCACGGGAAAAAATGCTCAACGGCGATCTCAGCTACCTCCGTAATTACGGCTGGAACAGGGGTTCCAACACGTATAGCATCAAGGGTCTGACGGGCCTGACCTATGAGCAGATGTCCCAGCGCACCGGTGCCAGCATCGTCACCCAGAACACCGGCACTGCACAGCGCTACGATAGCTTCGCCGCCGCTCTGGGCAGCAGCTTTGCGTGGGTCACTACCGAGGAAAACGGTGCCGAGGTCCACGGCAAATACAGCTTCCCCGGCAGCGACGAGGCCCTGCAGGGTCAGGACTTCCCCTTCCCCACCGTGCTGGTCCAGGATAACGTCTTTGGCCGGGCCCGTCTACACTACGGCTGGTGGCCGTCATCTGGCCTCTACTGGAGCAAGGGCTTGCTGACGCTGGACATGATCACCGACTATGATGCCGCCGGCGGTGAATCCGCCGTGACGCTGGATCTGCGGTTCGAGGGCACGGCCCCCGGCACGGAGCTCCCCACCCTGTCCTATACCAAGGACGGCATCGTCACTGCCGAGCTTCAGCCGGACGGCACGGGCCACTACAAGGTCCGCATCGTGGGACAGGCCATCGGCTCCACCGAGATCATCGCCACACTGGGGGATTACACCGCCCGTCTGGCAGTGGACGTCACCGCCAAGCTCTCCATCTCCGTGGATCAACTCTCCGTAGAGCAGTATGTAGGCGAGAGTACTACCCTCACCCTCACCGCACGGGACGGCACCGGCCAAGTGCTCACCGGCGTCAAATGGGACGTGGTCAGCGGCTCTGACCGGGTGGTCACGCTGTCCCCGGTGAGTCGGGATCAGCAGGTCACCGTCACCGGTAAGGGCGAGGGCGAGGAGACTCTGCTGGTGCAGGCCGGTGTCACCGTGGGCCAGCGCACCTTCACCAGTGAGCTGCGCCTCACCGCCACCATCCATATGCAGGGCGTGCTGGGCATCGCCCATGTGGGCGATGGAGACGCCGTGTATCGTCAGGGCATCCTGAATCGGGACGCCACCGACTGGGATACCCCTCTCGGCCCCGCCGAGGGCGATGTCCCCGATTACGAGGGTCTGTACCTATACAGCCGTGGCAAGGCGGCGGACTTCCGGTACTTCACCGTAACGGCCCTTACCGTTCTGGATAGCACCGGCACTTCCCACGATATGCTCTCCACCGCCGATGAGGACTACCGGGTCACCGTAGGCGACGTGGTGGCCGCCCAGCAGGACGGCGACTTCAGCTATCGCCCCATCACCATCCACGGACGGCAGCAGGAGACAGTCACCCTGCAGGTGACTCTCACCGACAGCCGCACCGGCCGGCCCTATCCGCTGGATATCCCCTATACCCTGACGGCGGAGGATACGCAGATCACCGCCACCTTCGTGGTGGGCCGCCTGCGGCTGGAGAAGGCCGTTCCCTTCGGCCAGCCCGCCGCCGGCTTCCTCCCCACGGAGGAGGAGCTTGTCTCGGCGCTCCGACCTGTTGTGGGCTGGACCCCCAGTCCCGACCTGCCCCTGTTCCAGGATACCACCTTTGAACCCATCTATCAGGATACGGAGGAGCCAGGTCTGCTCCGCTGGCGCTGGAGCCGATAACCGTTTTGCAGAAAGGAGGCCATTGGAATGAAAAAGTGTACAGACCGGAAGGGCATCACCATTCTGATGGCCCTCCTCCTGCTGCTGGTAGCCAGCATGGTCAGCGTAGTGATCCTTACGGCGGCCACTACCGCCGCCCGGCACATCTCCAACGACCGCCAGAGCCAGCAGACCTATCTCACCGTCAGCTCCGCTGCGGAGCTGCTGCGGGACGATATCCTCTCCTCCGGCTATGAGCAGAAGGTCACCCGCCGCCCCACTGCCACCGGCAGCTATATCGAGCGGACGGAGGTAACTCAGACCCCCCAGGGGGCCATGAAGGTCTGGCTGGAGCGGGGCATCGAGGCCGTGGGCCGTGGCATCGCCTATACCGACGTCATCACCCTCACCCCGGATGCTGCCAGCGGTCTGGACGCCGTACAGGCGGAGTTCACCATGACCCCTGCCTACGACATCACCGTGACCCTTTCTCTGGCGGATAACAGTCAGGGCAACTGCCTTATGACCCTCACCCTCAGCGGCCAGCGGAAGCAGCAGGTCACCACCGTCACCGGCGGCAACACCGAGACGGGACAGACCACCGTTACCACCACCACCATCTCTTGGGACACACCGCTCATTGAAAAGGGGGTCACCGGATGAAAAAGCTGAAGAACCAGAAGGGCGAAACTCTGGTGGAGACTCTGGTGTCCCTGCTGATCATCGTGCTGGTGTTCGTCTTTCTGACGGGCTCCGCCGTGGCAGCCGCCAAGATCAACGCCAAGATCCGGGACACCGACGTCTCCTTCCGGTACAGCGATGCCCAGTCCGAGGGCAGCGCCCAGCTGCGTCTCTCCGGCCGCAGCGGCCAGACCGGCAGCACCTCGGTGGAGGTCTATCAGGAGAACGGCTACCGCTACTATGTGTCGGAGGATACGCCATGAGAAAACTCCGTGACCGGCGGGGCATCACCCTGACCGAGATGCTGTGTACGGTGCTGATCGTGCTGCTGCTGACGGCGCTGCTGGTAGTGGGCATCCGCTTTGCCGGCAAGACCTATACGGAGTCCATGCGGCTGTCGGAGGCGCAGGAGCTTTGCTCCACCCTCACCAGCGTCATCAGCGACAAGCTGCGCTTCTGCGGCACCGTGACGCAGGATGAAAACGGCGGCCTGACGCAGATCTTCATCCAAAACGTGGGCAGCGTGGAGGGTAAGGGCGATGCCTTTCAGATCGGTGAAGACGGCCAGCTGGCGCTGGGCGATCGTCACCTGCTGGGCTCCGCCTCCTACCCCAAGGGTCTGCAGGTAACAGCCTTTACCCTGCGCTACGATGCCTCCACCGACATTTTCTCCGTCACCCTGGAGATCGGGGACCGCTTCCGGCAAACCCTGTCCCGGACCTCCTTCGAGGTCAAGCGCATCAATCGCACCGTGACCTGATGCGCCCACGGCCCGCAAGCGGTAAGCGGCCAAATGCAGAGATAACAAACGAACCCCCTCGGCCATAGCCGAGGGGGTCCGTTTCTGTCTTATTTGGTTTTTTCTGCGGCCGCTGCGGCGGAACCGTCAGCTTTCCGCCTTGACGTCGGGCCTTGCGTCCTCCGTGCGGTACTGGGTCATAAGCAGCCGAATGGCCTGCTTCAGCGCCTCCAGCTGGGACTGCAGATAGTATTCATCCTCGAACATGGCGTAGTGGACGCAGGTCTGGATCAGGATGAAGATCAGCGGGGTGATGGTGGTATAGGGGATGCCCAGCTTGGGCTCCAGCGATTTGGCGTATTCGGTGTAGCGGCGGTTGACCCCCTCGAAGAACTGCTTGCCGTAGCGGATATACTTGGGGTGGGTGTAGACCTGATACATCAGGCGGTACTTCTTGCCGTGCTGCCGGGCCGTCCAGTAGGGGATCTCGTCGATGAAGCGCATCAGATCCTGCGGATCGGTGGGGGCCTTGGCCATGAAGTCGTCCTCCACCTTCTCCATGCAGTAGGCGGTGGACTGGACAATGAGATCGTCCAAATCTCTAAAATAGATATACAGCACGGCGGAGCTGCACCCACAGGACTCCGCTAGCTTCCGGATGCCCACGGAGGCCAGACCGTTTTCGGCGTAGCAGTCGTAGCACTTCTCCATCAGCATGATTTTTTTGCGCTGAAATTCCTCTTGATCTCTGGTTCTCACGGTATTTCTCCTCTTGTCATCCCTATTATTTGCATAGATCACACATATTATATACACTATATCTGATAATATATTATATCACTTGCTTCCGTGTTGCAAGGCTTTTTTCCGCAGTTCCCAAGAAATGGCAAAATCATCGCCTGGATCGGACATTCAGGCGATGATTTTTTGTGCGATGTGCGACAACGGGTACGCCCCACAGCCTATGGCCGCCGGTGGGCAGTCCTCCGGCCCGCCGTCCGGGGATATCCGTTATCCTTCGGTGCCACTGCCCTCCGGCGTCGTATCGGCAGCTGCGGTATCGGCGGGAGCATCCGCAACGGTGTCCTTCGGCTCCTGACGGGCCTCCAGCCGTTTCAGATACCAGAGGATGCGCCCGCCCACATAGGCGATGGCCACAATAGCCCCGGCGTCCGGCATATTCAGGTAGCCGCCGATCAGATACGCTCCTAAAAAGCCGAGCAATGCGGCGGTAAATGCTGTTTTCCAGTCTATGGGACACTCTGGCTTCATAAATTTTCCTCCAACATTGATACTCCTGTTACTCAAGTGTTACTGGGCGTGCCAAATATGTGGTAATCTTACTACCCAAGCCAACAGAGAAACTTACACCTCCCTTGGAATCTATCGACACAGAAATATTACTGGCTCCAAGGGTCTTATGGGCGTAGCTTGGTTGCATAACTGCATCCGTTGATGTTACAACGCCATAGCATAGATAGGTAGCAAAATGGCTATCCGCTACATTTCCCGCCTCACAGGCATCACACTGGGGGATAGTGGGATTAAAGCGCAAGAGCGGCAGAAGATTTTTGTATTCGCTCTTAAGATCCCCATCTTTTGGACTGCTTTCCGTTACATCACGGTTCCTCTTTGTTTCATTGCCGCAAATTCCGCACTTAAACGTCTGATGCACGTAACCCTTTTCTGCAAAGCTGTCATCAAAGGAAGCATTGGTTCCGATGGCAAGCACGTCCTGCAGCCGGGTCGCTGGATATTTCTTCCATTATATTTCTACCTGTGCATCGGACTCCTCCCTTTTCAGCTTCATCGTATCACAATTTCCGCTTTTTGCAAGCAAATTCGCCGCCCAGTGTGTTTTTTCGTAAAGAGTGCCGATCGTCGCCATTTTATTTTAGTGAAATTGCTCTTGTTGCCGTTTTTCCTTTGCATCTGACAGGAATTTGTGGTATGATACAGGATGTATTCTTGTTTCTATTCGCCGCAGCGATGCCGGAAGGCTCTCCCGCCCGGCGGCAGGGAAACGGGAGCAATACGCATACTTTCCTTTTGGAAACAGAAAGGACACGATACATATGGGACTCATTACGAAAATTTTCGGAACGTACAGTCAGCGGGAGCTGAAAAGCATCTACCCCATCGCTGACAAGATCGAGGCGCTGGCCGACGAGTACAAGGCCCTCACCGACGCCCAGCTTCAGGCCAAGACCCCGGAGTTCAAGGAGCGTCTGGCCAACGGCGAGACGCTGGATGACCTGCTGCCGGAGGCCTTTGCCACCGTGCGGGAGGCGGCGGACCGTGTGCTGGGTCTGCGCCCCTATCGGGTGCAGCTCATCGGCGGCATCGTGCTGCATCAGGGCCGCATCGCTGAGATGAAGACCGGTGAAGGTAAGACGCTGGTGGCCACGCTGCCCTCCTACCTCAATGCACTGACAGGCCGTGGCGTTCACATCGTCACCGTCAACGACTATCTGGCCAAGCGAGACAGCGAGTGGATGGGCAAGGTCCACCGCTTTCTGGGCCTGTCGGTGGGTCTGATCGTCCACGACCTCAGCAAGGAGGAGCGGCAGGCCGCCTACAACGCCGACATCACCTACGGCACCAACAACGAGATGGGCTTCGACTACCTGCGTGACAATATGGCCCTGTACGCCAACGAGCAGGTCCAGCGGGGCCACGCTTTCGCCATCGTGGACGAGGTGGACTCCATTCTGATCGATGAGGCCCGTACCCCCCTGATCATCTCCGGTATGGGCGAGAAGTCCACCCAGCTGTACGATATGGCCGAGATGTTCGCCGCCCGGCTGAAGAAATTTGTGGTGGTGGAGAGCGATGACAAAGAGGAGGAAGCCACCGACATCGACGCCGACTATGTGGTGGACGAGAAAGCCCGCAGCGTCACCCTCACTGCCCGGGGCGTGAAGAAGGCGGAGGAGTTCTTCCATCTGGACAACCTGTCCGACCCGGAAAACAGCACCATCGCCCACCACATCAACCAGGCCATCAAGGCCCACGGCGTGATGAAGCGGGACATCGATTATGTGGTGAAGGACGGCGAGGTTATCATCGTGGACGAGTTCACCGGCCGTCTGATGTTCGGCCGGCGCTACTCCAACGGCCTGCACCAGGCCATCGAGGCTAAGGAGCACGTCACCGTGGCCAGCGAGAACAAGACCTTGGCCACCATCACCTTCCAGAACTACTTCCGCCTGTACGACAAGCTGTCCGGCATGACCGGCACCGCCATGACGGAGCAGGAGGAGTTCGGCACCATCTACGAGCTGGACATTGTGGAGATCCCCACCAACCGGCCCAACCAGCGCCACGACCACCACGACGTGGTGTACAAGACCGAGGCAGGCAAGTACCGGGCGGTCATCCAGCAGATCAAGGACTGCCACGCCAAGGGCCAGCCCGTGCTGGTGGGTACCGTGTCCATTGAGAAGAACGAGCTGCTCAGCGGCCTGCTGGCCCGGGAGGGCATCCAGCACAACCTGCTGAACGCCAAGAACCATGAGAAGGAAGCGGAAATCGTGGCCC
>OMBQ01001898.1_pt1 | contig 15120 bp, 14 predicted proteins | sample 1674311 | NCBI WGS metagenome assembly OMBQ01 (sample SAMEA103958160, study PRJEB25191) | human gut metagenome | biome: human-associated habitat [ENVO:00009003]; feature: intestine environment [ENVO:2100002]; material: feces | place: Germany | collected 2013/2015 | reverse complement strand
TGAACCTGTCCAAAGAAGATTGGCTCCGTTACCGTAAGTGCGGCATTACCGGCACCGATGCAGGTGCCATTCTGGGTGTAAATCCCTATCGTTCTGCTTTTCAGGTTTACTGCGACAAAAACAGCGAAACTATTGAGAACATCGATAATGAGGCTATGCGGCAGGGCCGTGACTTGGAGGATTATGTAGCGCAGCGCTTCACCGGGGCCACCGGTCTGAAGGTACGCCGTGCAAATGCCATTTACCAGAGCGAGGAACATCCGCTGCTTCTGGCAGATTTTGACCGCCTGATCGTTGGGCAAAAAGCTGGATTAGAGTGCAAAACGGTTTCGCCGTTTTCTGCGGACAAGTGGGCTGATGGAAAAATCCCTGCACATTACATGGCTCAGGTCAATCACTATCTGGCTGTCAGCGGTTTTGACTGCTGGTACATTGCTGCTCTGATTTTCGGGAAGGAACTGGTGATTCACAAGATCACAACCGACAAAGAAGTTCTGAACAACCTCATTGCCAAGGAAGAGCACTTCTGGAAATACAACGTGATGCCCGAAATTCCGCCTGTACCTACCGGAAGCGAGGGGGATACACAGCAGATCAATCAGCTATACTCTGCAGATGATCGAAACAAAACTGCCGATCTAAATCCCATCCGTAATCTGTTGGACAAGCGACAGGAGCTTTCCACCCAAATCGAGCAGATGGAACAGGAGAAAACGGCCATCGAGCAGCAGGTCAAGCTGCAAATGCAGGATGCTGCCTATGGCACAGCACCGGGTTATAAGGTATCGTGGGTATCCTCCGAAAGCAAGCGTGTGGATTCCCAGCGTTTGAAGAAAGAACAGCCCGATATTTTCAATCGGTACAGCAAGAATGTAAGCAGCCGCAGGTTTACCATTATCCATGCAGCATAATTTTTGTACGCCTATAGGCACACAAAATTTGCTCTTCAGCTATTTTTGTTTAATAGAAAAGCACAATACTGTTTACACAACAATAATTGTATGCTAAGATAAGAATATGAGGTGATGCACGATGGTTCTGCGCAAAAGTTATTTGGATAAGATCATTCCTTTTATCGATCAGGATCTGATCAAAGTTCTGGTTGGAATCCGGCGCTGTGGAAAAACAGTCCTTCTCGGTCAGATCAAGGACGTGCTCCTCCAGCGCAACATTCCCGCACAGAACATTATTCAGGCCAATTTTGAGTCCATGCGCTTCCGCAACACCCGTACTGCAGAAACGCTTTACGACTACATCGCAAAAAAAGCGGAAGGCTGCACCGGCAAAATCTATATTCTTCTGGATGAGATTCAGGAGGTGGAGCGCTGGCAGATTGCAATCAATTCTCTTCGTGTCGATTTCGATTGTGATATTTACCTGACCGGCTCCAATTCCAAGCTGCTTTCCGGCGAACTGGCAACCTATCTTTCCGGACGATACATCCAGATTCAGGTTTTCCCCTTTTCGCTGGCCGAAGCAAAACAGCAATGCATTGAAAACGGAACCTATACTTCGGATGAAAAGCTCTTCGCAGACTATTTGAAGTACGGCGGTTTTCCGCAGCGTTTCTTCCTCCCTGACGATCATTCAATCACCACCTATCTGGACGATCTTTACGAGGCTATCATTGTCCGTGACATCATGCTGCGCCACAATATTCGCGAACAGACCGCATTACGTAATGTCCTTGCATTCCTGCTGGATAATATCGGCAATCCATTTTCTGCCCGTAATATCAGTGGACGCATGGTTTCGGAAGGAATCAAGACAACCACTGCTACCGTACTGAACTACGTTGATTATTTCAAGGAAGCCTTTATCCTTCTGAATGCAAGCCGCTATGATATCAAAGGAAAAGCGCTCCTGTCCAGCACAGAAAAGTACTATGCAGTCGATCTTGGCCTGCGGAACGTTATCAAGAAAAGCGAAAAACTTGACAGCAACAAGCTGTATGAGAACATCGTATATCTGGAAATGCGGAGCCGTGGCTATGAAGTTCAGGTCGGCAAGCTGGACGACACCGAAATTGATTTTATCTGCTACCGTGGAGATGAAAAGCTCTATATTCAGGTTGCTTACCTGATCACTCCCGCCGATGAAGAACGGGAGTTCGGTAATCTTGAGCGGCTGCACGACAACTATCCTAAGTATGTTATCAGTGGTGACTTGGTGAATTTAAGCCGAAACGGAATCATTCATCGAAACATCATTGATTTTCTGCTCAATCCGTAATTTTCACATCATGGGGCACAACAGTTGACGCTGTTGTGCCCTTTTTTCTTTATCAGAATTGGAGGCATTCTTATGGAAAATCCATTCGTAAAATTATTTGCTATCGACTTCAAAGATCATCTGGAAGTCAAAAAGTCCGGCAACACGGAGCTGAAATATGTAAGCTGGGCGTATGCCTGGGCAGAGGTAAAGAAGCTGTATCCTTCTGCCAGCTACGAAGTCAAGAAATTTAACGGCCTGCCCTATGTTTATGACCCCATAACCGGCTTCATGGTGTATACCTCGGTCACGATTGAGGGCGTTTCGCACGAAATGTGGCTGCCTGTACTGGATGGCGCAAACAAAGCCATGAAAGCTGTGCCTTACACCTATACCACCCCGAAATGGGACTACAATCCTCAGACCCGCCGCCGTGAAAAGGTCGGCATGGAAGAGCGCACCGTAGAAGCAGCCTCCATGTTCGATGTGAATAAGGCTATCATGCGGTGTTTGGTGAAGAACCTTGCTATGTTCGGCCTTGGTCTCTATGTCTACGCCGGAGAGGATTTGCCGGAAGATGCTGCACCGCAGCTGGAGGCTGAACCTCAAAAGCAGCCGAAACCGAAATCCTCTACCTCGAAGCAGGAACAACCGCCTGTGCCCTGCATCTGTGCCCGGTGCAACCAGCCTATCAAGAGGGTCAAGCTGAAAGATGGCTCCATCATGCAGGCGGCAGAGTTTGCAGCCACCCATGAGGGAATGTGCGCTGACTGCTATAAAGCCACCAGATTGAACGTAGCATAATAAAACTGCTCTATTTCGATGTCACTTGATTCTTGTATGATTCTATATTTCATGGTACACTTACAGTAGTGAGTTCTGAAAGCTCTCCTCTGTGAGCGGAAAGGAGCATTGCATGAAAGATTTGCAGTTTCCTGTCGGAATCTCGAATTTTGAAAAGATTCGAGAAGGCGGGTATTATTATATCGACAAGACCAATCTGATTTCTGAACTTCTTAGCGGTGGTATCGCTGAAGTAACATTGATCACTCGTCCTCGCCGTTTCGGAAAATCACTTGGTATGAGCACTCTCGCAAATTTTCTGGACATCCGCAAAGACAGCAAGCAACTGTTTGAGGGATTGGCGATCTCCAAAAATACAGAGCTTTGCAAAAAATGGATGAACCAGTGTCCTGTGGTATTTTTCTCTTTCAAGGATACGGACGGTCTGACCTTTGAAAGTGCCTATGGAATGCTGTGCATGAAGCTGGCATTTGCATTTCAGGATTATCAGTTTCTTCTGGATGACGATGCTATTTCTGACGATGACAAAAGCATCTTTAAGCGGATTCTGGGACGCACTGCATCAATGGATGAAACAAAAAGCTGCTTTTTGCTATTGACCCGGATGCTGGAAATCCATTTCAAAAAGTCGGCGGTCGTCATTCTGGATGAGTATGATGTTCCCATTGCAAAAGCCAGCAGCAACGGATATTATTCGCAGATGCTGGACGTGATGCGGGCTATGATGAGCACCACGCTCAAAGACAATACTTCGCTCGACTTTGCTGTTGTTACCGGCTGTCTGAAAATTGCCAAAGAAAGCATTTTTACCGGGACGAACAATTTTGTTTCGGATACGATTCTTTCTCCCCGGTTGAGCGAATCCTTTGGTTTCACACAGGCAGATGTAGATCAAATGCTGAAAGATGCTGGTCTTGAATCGCAGTCTGCTGAAATCAAGGCATGGTACGACGGTTATCATTTTGGCGATGCAGACATTTATTGTCCGTGGGATGTGATCAGTTATCTGCGAGATTTCCAGTATGGTGTAGCACAGAAGCCGAAAAGCTATTGGAAAAACACCAGCGATAATGCTATTATCCGTTCTTTTATCGACTATGCAGGTGACAGTATCACCACGAAGCTCGAAACTCTGATGGCTGGTGACTCTATTGTTCAGCATATTGAAGAAAACCTGACCTACGATTATCTACACTCCTCTGAGGAAAATCTTTGGAGTGTGCTGTATCTGACAGGCTATCTGACCAAGGTGCGGGATAAGGATCTGACAGATTCGCTGCCGGATGGCTGCTCTGCGCTGATGATTCCCAATGCAGAGATTCGGGAAATTTTTGAAACCACTGTAAGCAAATGGTTTGACGACAGTGCAAAGGCATGGAACCGCAGCCCGTTGTTTGATGCAGTCTGGAGCGGAAACAACGAAGCTCTGACAAAAGAGATGACCAAGCTGCTGCGTATGACTATCAGCTACCATGACTATCGGGAGGATTTTTACCACGCTTTCCTTGCAGGCATCTTTACTGGTGCTGGCTATGTGGTAGAATCCAACAAAGAGCATGGCGAAGGACGCAGCGATGTTATTGTAAAGGATATCCGCAATGGTCGTGTGGCAATTTTTGAAGCCAAGTATGCCAAAACTCTGGATGCTCTGCCGGATGCCTGCGATACTGCCATTCAGCAAATCAATGACCGGATGTATGCAGCGGACTTCCGGGATGACTATGATGACATCCTCTGTTATGGCATCGCATTCTTCAAAAAGCGTTGTATGGTACGCAAAAAATAAACACTGTACTGGAGGCCCACACAATATGTGCGATGTGCTTGATAAAGTGGAAAACCGTGGCATTGCAAAGGGAAAAGCCGAAGGGGAAGATACGCTGGCTTTGCTGATGAAGAAGCTGTTCGATCAGAACCGTATTGAAGATGCAAAGCGGGCTTCTGAAGATAAGGAGTACCGTGCTCGGCTGATGAAAGAGTTTGGCATCAGCTGAGCAAAAAATTATATGTACAACTGGGAGAGTGTCTTCGGATGCTCTCCCTTTACTTTTGCAGGACAGTCCGCGTGGATTGTCCTGTTTTTATTTGGAGGCACACAATGAAAGAAGAAAAAATCAAAGTCCTTGCGCTCCTGCCAATGGAGCTGCCAAAGGAGATTGATCTGGACAACACCCTTGAAGCCATGCAGAAATTTGTAGGCGGGCTGATCGAATGCATCACATTGAGTGATACCGGTTCAGAGGTCACACTGGTCTGCAATGATGAAGGCAAGCTTGCTTGGCCTGCCGCTCAATCGTCCGCTGTGGGATGGAGCCGATGTTCTTGCTGGGCCGGGATTTCTGGCCGGATGTGACAACGAAGGGAATCTGACTTCCCTGCCGCAGAGTACAATGGATTTCTACAAAGAGAAATTCAGAGCTTTTATCATTGAAATCTAAGGAGGACAGATTATGACCTTTCATGCAATGACCGAACACTACGAAGAGATCACGGTTTGCGGAAAGCCTGCGCTGTTCACCAGCATCCGCATCAAGAGAGATACCATTCCGGATGGTCTGTACGCCTACGATGTTCGGCATGATGACGAGTGCCGGGGCATCCCTTGTGAGATTGCGCCCTTTGTGATGGTCAACCACTGGGGCACCATTATTCTTGCGGAACCGCTGGAACTGCCGGATGATGGGCGGCGATATATTGACGAGGACACCGACTGGAACTACGCTCCTTTGGATGGCGAGGACACCGCCAATCACAAACCGTGCACTACCATTTCTGATTTTATGACTGCCTATGCCCACTAAAACTGTATTAAAAATACCGTATATTCTGTTTTGTATTAAAACCAGCCATTTTCAGGCCATTTCAAGGTGCAAAACACAGTCTTAAAAATGTCGCTCGTTATCTTTGAGCCAGAAAGGAGCACAATGAACATCTATGGCTATTGCCGCATCTCTACGGCAAAGCAGAGCATTGACCGTCAGATCCGCAACATCAAGGCTGAATACCCAACTGCCCATATCGTGCAGGAAGCCTATACCGGCACGTCTATCTTTCGCCCAGTGTGGCTGAAGCTCTACCGAGTTCTGAAAGCAGGAGATACGGTGGTGTTCGATTCAGTGTCCCGGATGTCCAGAAATGCAGAAGAAGGTTTTGCTCTGTACGAAGACCTCTATCATAAGGGCGTCCGATTGGTGTTTTTGAAAGAGCACCACATCGACACCGAGACCTACAAAAAAGCCCTGTCCGGCAGCATTGCCATGACAGGGACAAATGTGGACTTCATCTTGAAGGGCATCAACGAGTATCTGATGGCCTTGGCAAAAGAGCAGATCAAACTGGCCTTTGAACAGTCCGAAAAAGAAGTTGCCGATTTGCACCAGCGCACCCGTGAGGGACTTTTGACGGCCCGGCTGAATGGCAAGCAGGTTGGTCGCAAAAAGGGTGTTGGCTTTGAAACGAAGAAAGCCAGAGAAGCCAAGCAGATCATCCGCACCCACTGCAAGACCTTTGGCGGCACACTTGACGATGCCGAGTGCATGAAGCTCACCGGTCTTGCCCGGAATACCTATTATAAGTATAAGCGTCAGATTCGAGCTGAACTGATTGCAGAGCAGGATTTGCCGAAAGGAGCAAGTATCTTTTATGAACCGCCAAAATCATTCTGAGCCGGAGAACAGGCTCACCCCAGAGGAACAGCAGGAGTTTTTAGAACTTCTGGCCCAGCTTTCCCCGGAGCAGCGTGAAGCGCTGAAAGAAGTGCTCAAGTCCTTTACCTAAGCAAAACAGTGCGGAGTGGCATCATGTCATCCCGCACTGTTTATTTTTTATTTACACCCCAAAAACGAACTTTTTAAAATCCCAAAAATCCAGCGAAATTACTGACTAAATTGCCAACATGCTCCAGCACTCGGGACCCTATATCGGCAGCCTTCTGTGCAACTTTTTTCACAACGGTTTTTCCGACTTCAAAAACCTTCCGTGCTCCTTTTACCGCAAGCTCGCCCACTTTGGAGCCAGCCATATAGGCAACGGTTCCTCCGACAAAACCGCCAACTGCTGCACCGACTGGACCAAATGCCAGACCGACAGCGCCGCCTATCGCTGCACCTTTGCTCATGGAGGCCAAGCCCGCCACGGTTGACGCCGTGGTTTCCTGCATTTTTTCAAAACCCTCCCGGAGGGTAAGTTCCCCAGTGGCAACCTTGCCCAGCACCTTTACATTTTCCACCGCAACGTATGCGATATTTGCAAAAGTGCCTGCGGGCGTACCCTTCGGGATCACGGAGAGGATCTCTTTTTCTGAAGCCACTTTCAGCGCACCTGCCGTTGCTGCCTTTACGCCAAAGTCGGCACCGCCGGTCAGAGCAGCCTCCACCACTTCCTGCCCGTCGATTTCTTCTCCGTTCCAGACCTTCTGTGCCACAGTCATACCTGCACCGATCACAGCCCCTTGCAGTGCTGCTGCACCCGCCTGTTTGCCGATGCCCATGGCAAGATCCTTGACCTGATACTCGTTCCAGTTCAGTTCACTCCAATTGCCGCTCTGGGCCTCTTCCTGCATCTGCTTGGCTTTTTCCTTACTCAGAGGCTTGCTGGTGGTTCCATCCGGCGCTTCAATGACATTGGACGATTTCTTTTCGATTTCCTGTCCGTCCGGGATCAGTTTTCCTTGGCCACGGTAGTCCCCTTTTTCAAACATCTCCCCCGTTGCGTGGGAATCCTGCCCGTACTTGCACTGATACCGCTTGACGATTTTGCCTTCGCCATCTACAATGACGACATCCACCGAATTTTTTCCGTAAGCACCATCCGGTTCCAGCACCTTGGCACGATACTCGCTTCCTGCTGCTTCGGCATTCAGGTTAAAGGTCTGTGCATGGTACTGTTCCGCAATATACCCGTCCAGATTCGGGTTCTGGCTGGGCACACCAGCCTTGGTGTTAATAGTGTGGTAAAGCTGCTCGTTAGCTGTATCCAGCGCCTTATCCAACCCAGCCAAATAGACCGAGGCTTCCTGCGCCGACATTGCCGAAACCGATTTCTGGGTCTGCGCGGCAAACCAGCTCTCCCTGCTGCGGCCATTGGCAACAGCTTCTTGCAGGGACTGGTGCATCGCTTCGTTCCAGTGCAGAGTGGTAACGATCTCGTCCGTCATCTTATGGATCTCTTCCGAAGGTTCCTCCGGCAGATATTCCTGCAGCTTTCCACCCAGCCATTGCTCCACCGGCTGTTCCGGGTGGCTGGTATAGCTCCGCATAAAATCCGTGTAGATCGGCTTGACCTTTTCCCAGTCCTCCGGTGTGACCTCCGGTGAACCGGTTTTCTGTTCCAACAGTTCCGGCTCCGGCATATCCACTTCCAGAACAGTCACATCCACTTCTTCATCATAGGGCTGCACAACCGTTTTCATTGCTGCTTTCCTTTCTGCTCTTCCATCAGTACTCCAAATATATCAGCATATAACCCGCGAGTTGCGCTTGTGACGCTCGCAGCCGTTTTTACTCCCGGTTCCGCTTTTACCTTTGCGGCCTCCGCACACGCCCGCAAGGGATTCGGCTATACTTTTGCTTTTGCAGCCTTCATATACACCTGTGAGGGGTCCGGCTCTTTTTCCTTCTTGTCGTCCAGGCTGGCAGGCTTGATATCGATCTTCTCCACAGTTTTCTGGATGCTGGCGATCTTATCTTTCAGCGTGCAGGAAATGGACTTAGTGTCCTTGATGGAGCGGATCAGATCGGCTGTGGTAATGGTCGTTCTGCCCTCGATGAAGGCACGTTCAATGGTATCCTTGACCACAGCTTCCAGATCTGCGCCATTGTAGCCTTCTGTTTCTTTGATAAGTGCAATGGAATCAATGTTCTCATTCCACTTTTTGCGCTTTTTCAAGTGAATTTCCAAAATCTTCCGGCGCTCGGTTCCATTGGGCAGATCCACAAAAAACAGCTCATCAAAGCGGCCTTTACGCAGAAATTCCGGCGGCAGACGGGAGATATCATTTGCGGTCGCCACAATAAAGACCGTGTTCTCTTTTTCCTGCATCCAGGTCAGGAACTGACCAAACAACCGTGTAGTCACATCGTTGCCGCCGCCCTCGCCGCCGACACCGGCAAAGGCTTTTTCAATTTCATCGATCCAGAGCACACACGGGCTGATGGCCTCCGAAAGCTTGAGCGCGTTCCGCATATTTTCTTCGGATTCACCCACATACTTTCCCAGCAGCCGTCCCACGTCCAGGCGCACCAGCGGAATCTCAAACAGACTTGCCGTCGCCTTGGCAGTCAGGCTCTTACCACAGCCCGGCATACCGATGATCATAATGCCTTTGGGCACATCCACACCGAACTTGATGGCCTTGTCCAGCTCCCGGAAGATAAACGCCTTGCGGTACAGCCAGTCTTTCAGATTTTCCAGACCGCCGATGTCCTCAATGCTTTCACTGAAATTAACGATCTCCAACATGCCAGATTTCTTGATGAACTGCTCCTTTTCCTTCAGGATCAGAGCCTTATCTCCTCGTGTGATACAGCCACCGTCCTGATACGCCAACGTCAGAATCTGCCGGATCTGGAACTCGTTCAGCCCCTTGAACGAAAGGGCAATTTCGTCAATGGTGTCAGCATCCACCTCAATTTCCATATCTGTGATGAACGCACGAATAATGCCCCGAATCTCATCAATGGTCGGCAGCGGGATATCAAAAATCGTAATGTAATTTTCCAGCTCACGCGGAATGACCGTCACTTCAGAGATAATAAAAATCGTAGCACTGTAATTCTCGTTATAGAGGTTGTTTTCCGCAATGCGCTTCATGTACGCAATTACTTTGGGATTATCCAGTTCCCGGTGGACATCCTTCAGAATCAGGAAGGTCTGCTGCTCAAAACCATCATCCATGGTCAGCTTCAAAAATTCTTCCAGAGAGCAGCCCTTCATAGGGCTTTTAGTCTTAAAGTCCACAAGTCCAAGCGCATTGTTGAACTCCACACATTTTGCACCCTGCCCAACGTGCGCAATTGCTGCATCGATCACCTTGAAATCAAAGTGGTTAATGTAAATGATCGGGTGCAGCGCGTCAATGTAGGAAGCCAGGATATTTTCTGCACTGCGTTTCATCCTTACACCTCCATGTAAAGCATAGTGCGCATGGAAGAGTTGCTCTTATAGTCAATGCCGTCCACAACGGGGAATTTGCCGTTGATCTGAGCACTGCCAAGATCTCCACCGATCACACCAGCAGAACGGGCAAAGTCGCCGACTCCAATACTGAGCAGCATGTATTTCTGTCCCTTCGGCTTCAGGTCTTTCCAATAACCGTCTGTAACACCAGAAAAGGATTTCAGGTTGTCACCCAGTGTTTCCATAATTTCTTTTTGTCCCAGCATTGTTTTAATTTTTTCATAGAGCACATAGTTGTCAGAGCCTGCCGGGAAGGTCAGATTCTCCGGATCGGGTGCAAAGCAGACTTCACGCGCCTGCTCATTCATCAGGAAGCACATGACAGCCAGAAGCATCTTCTGGTCAGTCAATTCCGTTAAAACCCTGCGGTAATCATATTGCAGCACCCACTTGTATTTCTCTACGATCTCCTGAATAGCCGCCTTGATCTGCGCAGCATCATTTTGGTTTTCGAAAATGGTATTGAGCAGGCTCCGATATCCCTGCTGATAGTCTTCAATGATGCCTTCTACCTTATAACCTTCCTGTTTGTACTGCTCGTTCTCACTCTCGCTTTCCACCTTATATTTCAGGATGTAAATGCTCTTTTCTACTTCTGCCGGGTCGCAGGGAATCTCAAAGATCCGAATCAACTCCTTGATGATGCCCATGGAATCTTCCGAACGGATTTCTTCCACCTTTTTCAGCTCTTCTTCGTAGCCGCGCACCTTCAGCCAGCGGCAGAGCAGACCATTGCGGTAATAGTCCAGCACATCCTCAATGGAGAAATTGTTCTGAAGATCTTCAATCGTGCGTACCGGTGTGTTGTCACAGATCAGATTGAACTTGATAGTTTTAGCCATTTTCTTTTACCTCCTGCTTTCTAAGTGTGTTCCTTTCAGTGCATTTCGCAGTTTAGTTCTATTCGCTCTCCTTGCTCGTAAGACAACCTCCTTAATACCGATCGTCCATCTTTTCAATTTCCTGTTTCATTTCCTGCACCAGTGTTTCCGGCGCAGTCACTCTGACTTTGCCTCCTTGACTAAGCAACCACATTTTCACGCCGGTTCCAAAGACTTCTGCTTCAATGGAGCACACACCCTCTTTTTCGTCTACGACTTTTGCCATCGGGAACTTGTCCAGCACAGCTTCCACCGATGGGCCATAGTAGTTGAAGCTGATTTTCTGCGGTTCACCGCCAAACATGAACTGGGTGCGGTTCTTGTACTCACCCTCTTTGAAGCGATCTTTGTAGGGAACAGAGAACTTTTCTCCGGTTTCCTTGATGGAATGTATCCTATCAAGCCGATAAATAGTTGGATAAGGATCGTTCTTTTTGTGGAAAGCTTCTCTGGTGGAGCGGTCTGTGATAATACCCATGAGATAGAAATAATACTCTGAGAACATCAGCCCCACCGGCTCAACCGTCCGTTTTACGATCTGGTGGTCTTTCAGCTTCTGATATTCAATTTCCAACACTGACTGATTGCGGATGGCCTGTGCCACCATCCACAGATTGTCCGGGTCAATGGCTGCATGAGCCGGGTCGTGATAGTTGAACAGCTCATTGCTGATGAACCATTCGACCTCTGCCTTTTCCTTCTGGGACACACAAAGGTTCAGGATGATTTGCAGTTGCTTTTCCACCTGTTCTCTGGTGAAGGCTCGGCTTTCCAGCAGAATCTTGCACAAGGCCAGCACCTCACCCTTGGAAAGCCGCTCGATCTCCTGCGTGACCAGACGATAGCCGTTTTCTTTTTTGTCGTACTCGATTCTGCGGACGATGCCCTCTTTGGCACACTGTTCCGCCAGAAAATCCCGGATGCTGTCAATGTCCCGCTGGATGGAGCGGGCATTCACATGGTACTGCTCTGCGGCTTCCTGTTTGTTGATGAGCCTGCCGGAAAGAAAGGCTTGGTAAAGCTCCAGCACACGGGTGGTTTTTAAGGTATCTGCTGTCATTGGCTTGTCCTCCTCTTTGTTTGCCTTCATTATAGCAACGAAGATGGACAATGATGGACTATCTTCTTATTATTTTATTTATTAAATTCTGCAATGTCGCTCGTCCACGACTTCATACCATTTTTGTAGCCCTGTTTTTCTGCCACTTTTGTCCAATAAGCCCTCTCAACAGTGCCACCGGTAGCTTCCGCCATCTTATGGGCTCCTTCTGCCTGATTATGTTCCGCTGCCTTTTTATAGTATTCTCGTGCTTTTGTTCCATCCTTCTCAATCCTAGAAGAATTTGGCATGAACATTTCCGCGATGTTAGTGCAGCCATTCCAATACATATCACCGATCAGAACATATGCATGATAAAACTTGTTTTTTACCGCTTTTTCGTAATATGTTAAGGCGGTCTTTCCCTTTTCCTGTATATACTGCTGCATCAGTCCAAGCATTTCATAGGCCAGTACCCCGCCAGCCTTTTCGTATTGGTCAAGATGCTTCTGTGCATCCTCATACTGCTGATCGTGGAAATAGCACACGCCCAATATTAACCTTGCCAGACTGTCATTTGCATCCGCCATCTTGCGCACCTGCGGCCGGAGTTCACGAAGCTGTTCAAGCTTTTCCGCTTGCGAAATATCTGAATAGGCCGCATACAGCAGGCCGCAGATCGGGTCTGCTACATCAGAACCTTTTTTCGCATATTCCAACGCCTTTTGCGGGTCACTGGGATAATCCTCGTACCCAAAATAATACGCCCAGAAAAGCATCCCATTGGCGCGGGCATAGCCTTTATCGGACAAGTCTTCCAACTGCGGAACACTATCTTCAAAGTTAGCCTTCAGGAACTCTTCTTCTGCGGCCTTGCCTTCTTCTGCCAGTTTTTCCGCCGCTTCCTGTTCTGCCGCTTTCGCGTTTTCCTCGATTTGCTCTGCGGGTTCCATTTCCTGCACTTCGGGCACAACTTCTTCCAAGAACAGGCCGGAGTCCTCGGCGAAGCGGAGGTTGAACAGCATTTCCATCGTCAGGTCATAATTGTTGACCTCGGTATCCAGATTCACCTGTGCTTCCTGCGCCACATAGTTCTGCACCAGATTATTTTCCAGCTTGTGACGGTCTGCGACAACGCCTGCGCTCTGGAGCAAATTTTCCACTGTTTCCACAATGTAGGCTTCGTCGGTATCCAGCAATTCCAGTTTCTTGATGCCAAACAGCGGCACCAGATAGGTTTCAGGCAAACGCTGGATGTGCTTGCCTCCCAGCAGTTTGGTCAGCAGCTTTTCATCCCCAGCCACACGGACGATGAAATCATAGTAGCGGATATTTCCACGCGGAGAAATATCTATGGTACTCATGACTGTTTTCAGCAAAAGCAGGTCAGGGGTGCGCCATTCACCGCTGGTGATATCGTAGAAATCACGCACCATGCAGACGATTTTAGAAGCATCGTCCAGATCAACATATTCTACGCCATCCAACATCTGATACTCAATGGAATTTTGCCAGTTGAGCAGATTGACGTTCTGTTCCAGCCGCGCCACACGGTTTTCCATCTGGATCATATCACTGCGGTTCTGTTTAAAGAACTGGATCAGCGCCGCATAGATCTGGTTGACTTCTCCCTCCACAGCCGTCATGGAGGCGTTCAGCTTATTATTGACAGCAGTAATCAGGTCAAAGGTCAGCAAGTTCTGCTCCGAAAGGCGCTGCAAGGTAGTCTGAGCGGCAAACTGTGCTGCTGCACGGCTGCTGTTGATCTTATCCTGCAAGCGCTTATTGCTGCCGGTAATTGCACCCCAAAAACGGCGCAGTCCCTTCCGACTGGAAAGCTCCTGCTCATAGCCCTCGCTGTCCGTCATGGCGGAAACGCTCTCAAAAACAAGGCGGTTGATTTCCTGCCGGTTGTTCTTGTGGGCAGCAATGATGGAATCAACGCTGGCGTTCAGGTCTGCCTGCTCCTGCTCTGTCAATGCGGAAGAAGGGATCACATTCAATTCAGTACTCATAATTCAATACCTCCCATAAGTTCTGCAAGTTCATTTTTCATCACTTTCATCTCGGCACGCTCCTGCCGGATGGATGTCATATTCTGCTGATGCTGGTGCTCATCGTCTGCCATTTTGTGGAGCCGGTTTTCTGCCAGTGTCTAGGTCGTGTTCATCTGCCGGGCGGCATTGACATAACGACACTAGCCGTTCTCAAATGCCGCCTGCACAGAAGAAGCGGCATCGTGGCAATACTTGGTCTGGATGTTGACACCATTTACCATGCGGTCGGGGCCATCCTTGGCGTTATCGCCGCCCACGATCTTTGCATCCTTACCGGTCAGGATATCATAGAGGTTGTTTGCCTGCTCTGCAGCATATCCATGTCCCTGCGCCGCTGCATTCATGTCTGCATTGACTGCGTTACTCTGGACAGATTCTGCGTTTTCCTTTTTCTCTTCGGTCTGAACATTCGGAAGGAACTCTGTTTTCTCCATTACAAAATTCTCCCTTTCCACTTCATCGGAATGCTTTACATCCTTTACGGAAGGTCGCTCTTCCTTTGTTCTCATTATAGCAAGGGTGTTAGACAGAATCTGTCCATCTTCTTTTTTCTTTGAAATTCCTGTGTCGATTTTCCAAAATGCTCGCCTTTGTTTCGATATATACTGTCAAAAGTATACGACTTATATAATTATCGGTCAAGTCTCATCACAATAAAATCGTAAGTACACACTACGATTTATCTAAGGAGGCTGAACCATGGAACGAGAGAAGCCCACATTTGATATCCTGGGCCGTATTGAGCGGGAACGCCTTTCCCGTGGCTGGTCTGAGTATGCCCTCGCAGAGAATTCAGGTCTGACACAATCTACCATTTCTACCTGGCGCAGACGGAATCTTCAACCCAATGTAGCTTCTCTTGAGAAGATCTGCTCCGGCCTTGGTATCTCGCTTTCTCAGTTCTTTCAGGAGGAAGACTCTGTTTACTTAACCCCCGATCAAAAGGAAATTC
>OMBQ01001883.1_pt1 | contig 15250 bp, 9 predicted proteins | sample 1674311 | NCBI WGS metagenome assembly OMBQ01 (sample SAMEA103958160, study PRJEB25191) | human gut metagenome | biome: human-associated habitat [ENVO:00009003]; feature: intestine environment [ENVO:2100002]; material: feces | place: Germany | collected 2013/2015 | reverse complement strand
CGCGCCCTGCACGATGAGCAGCGCCTGCGCCAGCGGCGGCAGACCCGTCCACCACGCCAGCGCCGCGCCAATCAGCGCACCGATCCAGTTCACCACATTCGGCTTCACGCCCTTCATCACCTGCATCGTCTTTTCTTCCATCTGTGTTCCCCCTCCTTAATCCTCTCCGGCCTTGCAGCAGTATGTCCCGCTGATCCAGCCCATGTGTCCCCGATATACCGTGCGCAGCCAGCCGTCCTTTTCCTCCAGCACGGCAAGCCGCGTTCCGTCCGGGATCATCTGCATGTATCGCCCGTTCGGCTTTACCCGCATCCGAAGTCCGCCCCCTGCGCAGACGATGACACGCCCATATTCGGCGCTTCCCGCCCGTTCGCCGCCCGCGCTTTTGTCTCCGCTTCCTTCTGCCTCAATCATTCGATGCACCCCAAGCCCGTTCCAGCCGTTCTTTGCCGTCAGCGCGGTTTCGACCACGCCGCCCCGGCTCTTGCTTGAGTGAATGACCGTGCCCTGCTCCGTCACCAGCCCGGTGTGGTTCACGTCGCCCGTGCCCACGCCCATGAACGCCAGCATCCCCGGCTTCGCGCCGGAAATCCCCGTCTGCCGCCATATCAAATGGCGATACTTCGGCACGCTGTCAAAGCTGTTCCAAAGCTCGTTCGTCCCCGCCGTCGTGTAGCGCTTGTCGCCGCCCGCGCAGGTGCGGATGACCTTCTTGATGAGGTTGATACAGTCCAGCTCGCTGTACGCCGTCCCGATCAGCCCCCGTGCCGCGCGGATGGCCGCTTCCGCCTGAATCATCGGGTTCACCCCCCTTGCGTCACTCCGTCACGAGGTCTTCGCAACCGCTGTCGATCAGGACTTCCTTGACCTTATCTTTCAGCAGGCGCGGAACCTGCGCGTAGGTCTTCTTGCCAAGCATAATCTGCTGTGCCCATAACATAGCCATCATATCTTCTTCCTTTCCGCTCATCACGAGCAATCCAAAAATTTTAAGCATATACAATCTCGCTCATCTCGAGAATGCATTGCAGCAGGGTTTCGTTTTGGTCTTCGAGCGCCTTGATGCGTTCTTCCTGCGTCGGCCGCGGTTCTCCCGGCTCCGGCACTTCCGGCTCGACGTACACACTGCCGTCGTCGGAGAGCTGCACCGCGTTGTCAAGGGCGCGGTAAACGGTCGTGTAATCGCTAAAATCGCCGAGCTGGGTCACGCCGTCCATGCGCCACGTCGTAAAGCCTGTTGTTGGAGCGTCGGCGATACCGCCAAGCTCAATAACATGCTCACTGTGCCGCGAAAACGTTACTTCCCGGATTTCGTCCGAGGCGTTTATCTTGATTTTAATCATTGCATATCCTCGTTTTCACAGTCAATTCCGTTCCTATTCGGTTTATATTTGTACCCATGTAATTTGTTTAGCGCCGTTTATTTGGATGCCCAAAAACGCATTGCTGCTAGAACTAACGCCCACATAATACGTGTCCGAATAATAACTTCCCGGCCAGCTTCCGCCACTAAGTCGGATAAAACCGCCATAATCAACAGGCACCGTATTTCCTTTGCTTTTTTCTGCATAAAAACTACCTGACTTTATCGAGCCGATAGCATTTTTTATGGATTTAACCGCTTCGGCGCTGGCGACTTTTTTAGACAAGTCCGTGCTCGCCATAATCTCTTCTAATGTCAGCGCGTCGGATTGATTGATTTTAGCGTCAACATCGGTCTTTAGCGAACTAACCGTCGTCTCATCTACCGCCCCGATGTTCTCCCTTGCCTGCGCCTTTTGCGCATCATCAAGCGTCTGCGCCGTATACAGCACAACTTCCTGCGGCGCATCTTTTCCCGGGTCGCCCTTTTCGCCTTTCTCGCCCGTGTCGCCCTTCATCCCCTGCGGAATCGTAAATTCCACCATCGGGTTTTCCGCCGTGCCGCTCTGCGTAACGCTCGCCGCCGTCCCGGCCTCGCCCGTCACGGCCGTGACGGTAAACCTTGGCGTTGCGCCCGTCGCGCCCGGGCTTCCATCCCTGCCGGGGTCGCCCTTCTCTCCTTTCTCGCCTCGCGCGCCCGGTGCGCCCGGGTCGCCCTTGTCCCCCTTCGCGCCGGGGTCGCCCTTTTCGCCCTTCGCGCCGTCGCGCCCCGGCTCGCCGCGTGGACCCTGCATCAGCTTCTCAAACCGAATCCTCAGCGTCTGGTTGACCGGCTGACCGAACCCGTTGTTTGCCGCGCCCGATAGCTCGCCAATCGCCGCCATGACGAACAGGATTCCCGGCGGACAGGGCGTGATGATCTGCTCTGCGTCCGTCACCTCGCCGTTTTCGTCCACGTTGGCCTGAATCGCCAGCCGTACATCCCAGACATATTCGCGCGGTTTCAGCCTCGCCGTGTCATCACTTTCAAAGCAGACGACAAACCGCCCGTCTGCTTCCGGCGCAATCGTCTTTTCAATCAGCGCGCGCCGTTTCGGCCGCTCCCTGACGGTGAAAATCGCCCGGTCGTTTGCCGTCGGCACATACCCGGTTTCGTCCGGGCAAATCGCCATCAGCGCCGTGTCGCCCGCCGTAATCGAAATCTGATTTCCGCTTACGCGAAACATCGCTTTTCCCTCCTTTTCTTCATGTATAGCCTGATTCCATCGACCATCATCCCCGTCAGCTTCACGCCGTTGAGCACCACGTCCTCCACTTGCTCACCGTTGAAGATCACCGGCACGTCGTTCTTGCGCAGGAATGTCACCCGCGCCGAACCGTCCGTGTTGACGGCGTTTCCGCCGCCCGCCGTTGTGGATGGGCTGTATACCGTACCGCCCGCGCTGGTGAAGCTGGGCAGCCCGCCGATGTAGCCGCTTCCGCCGCCTCCGCCTGCGCCGCCGCCCATATACCTGTTGCCGCCATTTCCGCCGTACCAGCCGCCGCCGCCCCCGCCGCCAGCGCCGGTTTCCAAGCCGCCATCTGCCCAATACCAGTCGCCTTGTCCACCTTGTCCGAAAGACCCTTTATCGCTTCCGCCTGAACCGGGTCCAGTCTGTGTTCCGCCATAGCCGCCGCCGTACCAGCCGCCGCCCTTGCCGCCCTCGCCGTTGGCCTGCCCTGTGCCGCCTCCGCCGCCCGCGACAAGCAGCACCGCCGCCTTGTTGCCGGACAGGTTTTTCAGCTCGCCCGTCTTCGTGGCGATGTGCGTCGCGCCGCCGCCCCAACCGGCGTTTCCTCTTCCGCCGCCGTTATAGGGATTGTTGCATCCGCCTACGCAGATGTAGTAGACCTCGCCCTTCTTGCAGAGCTTGTAGCCCACGCTGTACCCGCCTTTTCCATTGGTGTTGTAGTTGTTTCCATAGTTTCCGCTGCCATGCAGCGCCGAGTTCGACCCGCCCGCGCCCCAAACCTCGAATTTGTAAATGCCGTCATGCGGAATGGTGACGCTCTGCATCCCGCCCGTGTAGGCGTAGTCCTGATAGCTTCCCTTGCTCGTCGTAATCGCCATGGTTCACCTCACGTCGTTGTAATGTACAGAATCCCGTTCGAAAGCTGGAACCGGGCACCGACGGGTCCCGGGTCTCCTTTGTCGCCCGGGTCGCCCTTGTCGCCCTTCGCGCCCGGCTCGCCGCGCTCGATGCCCAGCGTCAGCACGAGCTTCCCCTCGCTGTCTGCCATCTGCGCCGTGCTTCCGCTTCCGTATTCCCGCGTCTGCGCCTGAATGTTCATGTTCGCAAGCCGCTGCGCCTGCGTGTTTGCCGACTGCGCCGCCGTACTCGCCTCCGTTCCGGCCTTCTGCGCCGCTTCCGCCTGCGTCTTCGCGCCCTCTGCCGCCGCGTTCGCCTCGGAAATCGCCGTGTTCATCTTCGAGAGCGTCAGGTTGATTTCCGTCACCAGCGCGTCCCATGCGTTTCCTTGGCTGGGCGTGACCTGTGTGCTCGGCGCGGGGCGGCTGATGGGCGTGAAGCTCCCCTCGTAACAGGTTTTCGCGCGCGTCTCATCCGCCGTCGCGCCGTAGCTCACATAGACGAATACCTTCACCGCGCCGCTTCTTTTCAGATACACGTCCGGGATGTCCGCCATCCAGCAGCCCGTTTCCGCGTCAAAGGACGCGATGCGCGTTTCCGTCTGGCTGTCCCCCGCGTAGCCGTATTGCGCCTGCACCGTCACCACGTCCCCCGCGAGGAAGTCGTCCATTTCGGCCAGCTCGTCCGGGGTCGGCAGCCCGCGCATCCTGAGCCGCTGCCCCGTGTCGTACTGGTAAACCCCGGCAATGGCTGCGTTCTTGTGCGTTCTGGATTCAAAATTGGCCTCGATCATCTGATTTCGCCCGCCTCCTTCTTTCGCCTGACCAGCTCGGTCAGCACTTGCTTTTTCGCCGTTTTCTGCATGTCCCGAACCGCTTCTATCCTTTCTTCGTCGCTCATTCGTTCCCATCTGCTGCCGCTCATCATCGCGCGCAGGCCGATCACGTCCCTGCCGCTTCCGTTGAACAGCGTGTCCGCGTAGGTGCTGTTCGCCCAGCGCTTTTCCTCGTCCGTCAGGCGGATTTTGAAACCCTCGTACTGGTTAAACCCGACCTTGCCGACCTTGAGTTCCTTGGCCAGCGTCTTGGTGATGCTCACCTCGTACTTGTTTCCGCTCACAAGCTGTCCGGGCAGCCATCCCGTTTCCTTCTTGCGATAGGCGATGTCTACCAGTTCGTCAAGCAGCGCGTCGCTCGTTTCGCTTCCCGCCGTCCACGGCGTGATGAAACTGTTGAGAAAATGCAGCGCCGCGTTTTGGCTTTCCTTGTTCCAACTGTTCGCGCCCGTCTGAAGCTGTTCTTCGCCCGTGATCGTCTTGGCCGTCGGCAGCGTTTGCCGCAGAAGCGGCCAGTTCTGGATGATCGTCTGGTTGATGACCTGTCGGATATAGTTCTGGCTCTTCGTGTCGCGCACATAGGGGTCAGTGAACTTCGCAAACGCGCGCACCGCCGAAGGGGTCAGACGGCTCGCCGTGTTCTCCACCACGCCTTCCAGTATGGAAGTCGCGATCTGCGTGCCGTCCTTGTAGCCCCTGAACACGTCGGAAACGCCGGAAAGCATCGAGTTGTCGAACAGTTGGTCAATCGAGGAAGCCGCCATGCGCTTGTTCATGTCCACCGCCATCGCGCCAAAGTCTCCTTCGAATTGGTCAAGCGATTCCGCAACCTCCGCGCCGGTCACCAGCGGCGCAATCGCCGGAAACGCGAAATCAAGCGGAATCTGAATGCCGCCCAAATCGAAATACATGCCGTAGCTCCTGCCGTTGCTCTTTTCAATGGCCGCCAGCTTCGCGTCGTCTTCGTCCTCGCGTCCCTTGCGAATCAGCCCCATGTTCGCCAGCGCCACACCAAGCACCATCATGCCCGTGCCCGTCAGCCCGCGTCCGAGGTTCATCACAAACTTTCGCTGGTCAAAGTTCACACCGTTGTTCATCTTTGCGTCAATCAGACCGTTTTTCACCACCGTGTAGGCCAGACCGATGGGGCTGTACTGCATGGAGCGAATCGCTACGTTCGTCGGCGTTTTCAGGAACGGCATAATCGCCGTGATGACCATATCCGCGCCCTTGTTTTCCCGCTTGATGCGGTTGATCGCGTCAATGATCGCGTTGTCCTCCTGAAAAACGCGCTCCGTCGCGCGTCTCGTCGCCTCGGCATGCCGTTCCTCCTGCGTCATGTCCTGCAGATAGGTTTCCGTGTACCCGTCCGCCGTTTCGCGCGTGTCTTGGATTTTCGTTCCAAGCCTTGTAATCGCGTCCAGTTCTTCCTGATAGCTCTGCTCGTAGAAGGGGCGGTCGCCAAGCTGCATCACCATGGCGATAAAGTCATGGACAGCCTGCATGAAGGCGTTGTTGTAGGTGCGGTTGTTGTGGTTCATGTCGAAGCTGCTGGAATGTCCGGTGTCCACGCCGCGAATGATGTAGTCCGTCAGCGTGTTTGCGATTTCATCCCCGAACGCCTGCTTTCCGGCCTGTCGGCCTTCCTTGGAAGAGAGCGCCGTCGTTCGGTTTCCCGTCCTTTTGGCGATCATCCTGTCCGCCACCGAGCCGATGGCCTCGCTTGTCAGCTCCAGCGGGCGAATGAGAACGTTGCTCATTACGTTCTTATTCCACGTTTTAGAGCCGGAAAGCATGCTGTCGTAGCCGTAGTTGTTGAACTTCTGCCACGCGCTGTTCTGCTTCGTGTTCGCCTGCGCGCTGTACATCCGCTGGATAATCGTCTTCCCCTCCGGGGTCTGCGGGGTTTCGTTGTCCCCTTCCAACAACTGATAGGTCGCCATTTCGCCCGTGATGTAGTTGAGGTCGGCTTCCGTCACCACCGCATAGCCGCGCTTCATAAATTCAAGCTGCTGGCAAAGCGTCAGCAGCCCGTTTCCACGGTTGTTGTTCGGCGTTGCGATGATGGCCGCAAGCTGGCGCTCCTTGACGGATGCTTTGAAATAATCGTAGCCGGGCAGCTTCGTTCCCCATAGCCCGTAGTGGTCAATCAAGGCCGTCTGCGCGCCGGAGAGCGGGATGTGCAGCGGGTTGTCCGCGCTCACCACGTCGCTGTTCGGGGCGCTCTGCGCCTTCTGCTGAACCGTTTCTGCCGTGTCGTAGATACGGCCTTGCTTTTTGACCGGTGCGCTGTCGCCGACGGGAATGTTCCCTTCGTCAACGCCCTTTTCCCTGTTCGCATCGTCCGCCTGTCTCACCATTTCAGCCATCGCGCCGGAAGCCGTCAGGCGTTTAAGGGCGTTGCCCGCCTGCAACGCCTGTCCGGCCTTTGACCTGTGGTCGTCGTACATCTGGGCAATTCGCAAAGCCCGCACCAGATATCCTTTGTCTTGGCTCCGCAGCATCGCCACCTGTGCCGCGATGGTTTCATCCGCCGTCCACATGTCCCGGCTGGCGAGGTCGGCAATCAGCGCGTCCGCGCCCTCCTGATCGTATCTCGCGTTTGCCCGTTCCACCTGTTCGCGGTTGATCTGCTTTTCGTGCGCGTCTCCGATAAGCCCCTGCTTGATTCGGTCTGTCAGCGTGTCGATCTTTTGGGCGTTGACGTTGCCGAACTGGTTGAGCACCAGCGAATAGCGGGTGTCCGGGTTCATCGGGTCGAACAGCCCGACGTTGTCCGTCGCGCTCTTGATCTGCTCGGGATGGAACGCGATGTATTCCTCGCCGCCGTTGTTCACGCCGTCATAGCCAAGGCTTTCCAAATACTCACGCGCTTTCACGCCCGCTTCGTTTTGTCCCTTGAATCGGTTCAGCGCCTTGTAAGCCGTCCCTTCATCCGCCGGGTTTTTGATGCTCAGGTAAAACGCTCTCACATTACCGCCGTAACCGGCTGCATCATCGTCCCACGGAGAGAAGAACGCGCCCTGAATATCCATGTTCGCGCGGCCTTTGGTCATATCAAAAGCGTTAAAATCCGCGTCCGAGCCATGATAGACAATCAGCGGTTTCCCGTCTTCGTCAACGACCTTGCTGTCCTTAAACCAGCGCTTGAATTGGCGTGTTTCTGTCTGTTCCATACTTTTCTGCTTGACAGAGCCGCCTGCATCGAATATACTATGGATGAGCCCGGTCTTTTCGGAAATGCTAGGGAATTGGACCCTAGGATCGCTGATTAGATTTGAGGCTCTGTTTTTATCCAGATAGTACACGCCGACGCTGTCGGCGTTTTCTTTTTTCAGCGCATTTTCAAGTAGGTTCACAGCATTTTTCTTTCCATAAGCGCTCGCGAGATGATTTGCGTCAATCTGAACGCCGTTCGCTGTCGAGGATGTTTGAATCGTAATCGGCACAATCACATTTTTTCCATTGATTGTTCCGTCCACAATCGCCACAATGCTGTCGTTCGGGCGCGTTGCCGATTCGATGATCGCCACCGGATGTTCAAGCAGCTCCGGAAGATGTTCAAGCATGACCAAGCTCATCTGGTGGTCTTCCTTCGTTCCGTTCACCGCGTAATCCACATGGGTCTGGTTCATCGTCATAGGCAGATCGTTCAGGCCAATTCTCCTGAAAACCTCCGGCGTTCTGCCAACGAGCAGCGCGTCATTTTTCGGGAACTTTCCATTTTGCCAGTCCTCTACCTGTTCGGCGAACGATTTAGAATAGTCGTAGTGGCTGTCCTGCCCCAAATCCAGCGCATACTGTCTGCGTCCCTCTTTTGCCGCCTTTCCCGCGTCCATAAGCGCGGTTCGAAGCGCGTCGCGCGCCTTGACCAGATCGTTGTATTCGTCCATCCTGCCCGCCGTCTTCGCCTTCACTCTGGCGATAAACTGCGTCAGGCTGTTGTACAGTCGAACACCGAATCGCTGCTTTTCGCCCAGCAGATCATAAATCTGCGTTTCACCGCCTGTTTTTGTCCAGTCGGCCAGCTTGCCGATAACCGTCTCCGTCGCTCTGGCCACAAGCTCCTTCTGCGCGTCCTCCGGCGTAAACGTGCGACCGTCCCGCTCGTAGACCGGGGCGTACACTTCCGTGATGCGCTCAACGTCGTGCCGCATGGCCGTTTCGTCGCCGTGATAGGCCGCCTGCAAAACCGCGTCCCTGTATGCGCCATACCCTTTTCCGTTTTCGATAAAATGCGTCAGCTCGTGGCAGAGCACCACGCGCATCGCCTCGCCCGTGCCCATTCGGCTGGAAATATACAGGCGGTTTGTCTGCGGGTCGTAGTGTCCGCGAAGGCCGTCACCCAGATCGGCGACCACAATCTGCGTTCCGAAATGTTTTCCGATTACGCTGGAAAACTTCTGGAAAACAGGGTTCTTGATGCCGCCCCGGTCTACGCCTTCCTGCCCCGCGTCCTCGCCGACCTTGCCCACACTGTATTGGTTGTCATCTCCGACATTCGGCACATTTTCGGCAGCATCCGACACATTAACGTCGTTCTTTGGCGCATCTTCCGTTCGTTCCTCTCGCTTCTGCTCGACGTCAGCCTTTTTTCGCTCAATATCGGCTTCCTGCTGATAAAATACCTCAGTCCTTGCTTCGTAATCGCGAAGAAATTGTTCGATTTTCCGCGATTTTTCTTTCTCAGCTTTCTTTTCCTGAATGGCCTGCGCCATCTGCTCCTTCAATGCGGATGCCTGCGCCTTGGCTTCTTCGAACCGCTCTCGAATTCGTTGCGCCTTTTGTGTTTTCTTTTCGCTTTTTCCGCGCGCCGCCTGCTTTTCGGCTTCCGCAACGCGCTGCTCGTAATCACGCAAAATACTCTCTGCGCCATTGATTTTCTGCTGAATTTCTTCAATCGTCGCCTTGGGCGTCTCGCTCATTTCTTCCGCTTCGACTGTAAGATTTCCACGATTTTGAATATTGCGCCGTCTGGTGTATCGAATCGCCCCATCCTCTACTTCATCCAGCGCTTTGATGTCCCGACCAATGACGGCCAATACATCAAGAATGCCTTCCTGCATGCCGTCATAGTCGTTTCCGTTGTCCACCGCTTCCTTATATCGGCGGAACAAATCCAGCCGTTCATTCTTCAGCTCGGTTTTCTGCTCATCAATGACACTCTTTCTTTTCTGGTTCAGCGCTTCCAGTTTTGCATCGCTTTCTCGCATCACGCGGCTTGGCTCTGCGCCCTGCTCGCGAATCGCGCCAACGGTCTCCGGATCGCTTCCGATCTCCTGTGCCCGCATGAGCCGCTCGATCACATCCGAAAAATCGTTTTCCGCTTTTTCTCGGGCTTTTGTGATGCTTGCAATCTGCCCATCCAGCACTGCGATTCTCGCCTGTCGGTCTTCACTTAGCACATTTCGGATGGCCTGATCTCTTGCCTGAATGGCCTGTCGCGCCGCCTGTCTCGCCTCTGCCAGCCGTTGTGCCGCCGCCTGCTGCATTTCGTCCGTTCTGCGCGCGGCGACCGCGCCCTGCTCGTTTGCGGTTTTCTGGTTTTCGCCCATGCGCACGCGCGCTTCGGTCATTTCCTTCTGCCGCGTCAGGTCGCCGTTCATCACCGCGTCGCTCGCTTCCGCGAACTGCGCCCGGCTGTTGTCCGCCGCCGTCTGCGCCGCCTCCGCCTGTGCGCGAGCCTCGTCGGCCTGCTGCTTGGCCTTTGCCGCGTGCGCCGCGCTGCCGCGCTCGTCCTTCCCGCTGATGATTTCCTCGGCAACGGCCTTGCTTTCCTTCTGCTGTCGCGCATAGTCGTTGAGCAGCGCGCAGGCCTGCTCGTCGCCCAGCGTCTTTGTCACGTCCATGATGACGTTCTCCACGTCCGTCCGCTTGCCGTTCATCAGGTCTTGCGCCGCCTTCACGCCGCGCAGCGTGCCCACGCCGCTTCCCGCCGCGCCGGATAGGGAGAACAGCACCGCGCCGATGGCGTTCTCCACCGCGCCGCTGACAACGCCCTCCGCCGCGCCCTTCACGTCAAGGTTCTTGGGATTCAGCAAGTTCAGCGCCATATTCAGGCCGTCCGTGAACGTGATGTCCTCGCCCGCGTCCACCTTGCGGAAGATTTCGCCCAGCGCGTTGTCCGTCCAGTTTGCCGACAATCCTTCAAAGAATTCGTCGTGAACCACTTCGTCAAATTCGTTTCGGGCAAACGCCTTGCTAAACGCCTCGCCAAACGTTCGAATCGCCGCAAGGCCTCTGCAAGCGCCCGCCGGGTTGCGGATGATCCGGCTTCTCGCGGCTTCCGTCAGCGCGCTCATGCCCGTCATCCTGCCCAATACGCCTTCGAACGTGCCGAAGTTCGCCGCGCAGTCAAGCCCCGTGTTCACCGCGCTCAGATATCGGGCGGAATCAATGCTGTACCCCTTTTGCAGATACTCGTCAAAGTTGTTCTTGAACCCGACGACGCTGTACCCCGTGTTAAAGCCGAGCAGGCTGCTGCCCGTCGCCAGCGTCGTTCCCGCCGCCACACCGGCCGAAACCGCGTTGTAGGTCATGCCTTTCACGCGCCCGAACCACTTGAATTCATCCTCCGTCGCGTTCGTGCGCATGAATCCTTCCATCGTCGCGATGTCCCGGCGCACCTCTGCGCTGTTCTTGAGGAAATCCCCCTCAAAATCCATCGGGTCAATGCCGAGCTGGTATACGTCCGCCGCACCGGCCAGCGCCTTTCTCAGCGCATTGGCGTAGTTCTCGTCGAGCGTCCCGCTGGCGAGCGCGCTTTCAATGTCCTTTCGGTACTGCGTCCGGCCATAGGCGCCGTATTCGTTCTGGTATCGATTCTGGATGCGCGCCGCGTTGACGAGCACCATGCCTTGAGAATAGCCCGTGTACAGGCTGTCCTTGAAATCCAGATACCATTGTTCGCCGCCCGCGCGGATGCCCGCGCCGACCGTGTAGCTCGCGCCCACGCCCTGACCGAAGGGAACGTCCAGCGCCGCCATTTCCTCATCGGTGATCGCCGCGCCCTGCTGACTGATGCGGCTGGCCGCGCGCTCGCAAAGCGCGTTCATGTCCACGCCGCCCGTCTTGGCGTAGTATTCGTCCAGCGTCAGCCCCAGCGCAAGCGCCGTCTGCGTGTCCTCTTCGAGCAGCGCGTCCATCTGCTCCCTGAGCTGCGCCTGATAGTCGCCCGTGTCAATTACGCCCTGCGCGTCGAGGTTCAGCTTCACGCTGCTTAAGTCAAACGGACTGACCGCATTTTGGCTCGCGCCCGGCCTGAAATAGTCGTCCACCGCCGCCAGCCGCCCGACGTAGCCCATGTCCGCGTTCAGCTCGTCCTGCCCCGCCTGCGCGTTTTGGCGCACCAGCGCGAGTTGTTCCTCGCTGGCCGTTCCCTTGAGCGCCGCCGTGCGCGCGTCGCTGAGCGCCTGCGCGCTCGCCTCCTCCTGCGCCCTGCGCATGTCGGCCTTGTCGGCCAGTGGCTCGTCTCTGGCCGCGTAGATGCTTGCCAGCTCGTCCATCGCGTGTTCGTCCGTGGTGAGCAGGCGCTCCATCAGCGGCAGCTCCGCGTCGCCGCCCAGCGTCCCCGTTTGCTCCATCGCCTCGGCCTGCGCCGCCCATACGACCATCTGCGCCATCACGTCGCCCCGCAGCTCGTCCGGGAAGGAATCGCTCTTCATCACGTCGTACAGCGTCTTGACCGTCTGTCCCTGCGCCGCGATGTTCCCGTAGGTCACCGCGTCGGCCATGTCGTTTCCGAGGATAATGCGCTGGCTGTCCGCTTCCGTCAGCGTGCCGATCATTCGCCGCGCGTTCCCGCTCTCTGCCAGCATGCGATCCAGCTCATCCTTGCCCGCGCCCTCGATCTGGTCATACCGTCCCTTGAGCAGCGCGTCCGCCGCCTCGCCGATGGTCTGCGCCTCGTGCATGCGAATTTCCGCGCCTGCTTCATCCGTGCGCTCCCTGCCTCCCTCTTCGAGGGAGGTGTCAGCGGAGCTGACGGAAGGAGTTGTCGCCATCCATTCCGCAAAGCTCATCCCGCCCTGTGCGACGATCCGCTCTTCCGGGGTCATCTGAACGGGGCCTTGCACCTCCGGCGCTTTGCCGTTCGCCTTGCCCGCCGTCGGGAAGACCGGCGCGGTCGATGCCGTCATCGTTTGGGAAACAATCCGGCTCTGTGCCTTCGCCTGCGCGGGGCTTTCGGCCTTTTCCTGTTCCTCCTGTTCGGGCACTTTCCCGGCCAGTCCGCTCCAAAATCCCGGCTTCTTCTCTTTCTTCTGCTCTTCCTCGGTCGCGCGTTTCTCGTCTTCCACCTCGGCGGATGCGCCTTCTGCGCTTTCGGAAGGCGTTTCCCCGCCCGTGATGCCCGTGTATGCCTTGTCCAGCGCCGCCGTCAGCTGGCTTTTCGCATAGTCGGAGTAGGCGCTTTCCTCGATCTCCTGCCGCGCCTTGAGGTAGGCCGCCGCGTCTTCCTCGTCGTGCTTTCCGTCGCCGTAGAATCGGCTCGCGTAGTCCTCTGCCGCGTCCCTGTATTCGTCACGTGTCAGGTTCGCGCTTTCAAGGAATGTTCCCACGCCGTCCGCATTTTCGCCGTAGAATCGGCTGCCCTCGGTCTGCGTCAGCGTCTTAAACGCCTTTGCCGCCCGCGCGCGCAGCGTGTCGTCCGCAATGGCGTTGATGCCGCGAATCACCGTCGCCGCGTCCGCCGTATTGGCGTTGATGCTCTGCCCGTCAAAGCCCATCAGGGGCATTTCGGCCAGCTCCAGCATGGCCGTGTTGCGCGCATTGGCGTTCTTCTGCCGCGTTTCCTGCTCGCTGTCAATCTGCTTGTTCAGGCTTTGTTTTAGCTTCGTCTGTCCGGAAATGGTCAGCTCGTTGTTCAGCGCAAGCTTCATGCCTTGAAGGGAACCGCTGGTCTTCCCGGTCATGTCCATGACCGATTCGCCCTTGCTGTTCTTTTGCAAGCCGTATACGCCCGTCAGGCTCGGCTCGTCAAAGCTGGGCGTCTGCGCCGTCTTCATCGCCGGGCGTTCGGTATTCGCATATGCTTTTCCGATTGCGCCCGCGCTGTAATCCTTCACCGCCGATTCTTCCGGCTTTTCGATCTGCGCGTTCTGCTCGTCGTCCTTCTTTTTTCGGTCATTCCACTTGCTCATAGGCTCTCCTTATCCGTATGAAATCGCGTCAACGTCGCTGCTTGCCTTTTTCTTTCTGCTGCTTCCGCCGCTCCCCGCGCTTCCCGTCGTGCTCGTCGTGTGGCTCGCCGTGTCGGTCGTGCCCGTCGTGTCGGTCGTGCCGGTCGTCTGCTGGGTGCCGGTCGTCTGCTGTCCCATCGCGGCGGAAATGGCCGTCAGGTAGTTGCTGTTGTACTCCCGGCGCTGCGTGTCCTTCAGCTCCTGCACCTTCGCCGCCAACTGGCTGGCAAAGTCCGTGTTCAACCGTCCCTGCGTCTGGCTGTTCTGTTTCGCCGCCTGCGTGATCTGGTCTTGAATCTGCCCGGTCTTGCGCGCGTTCTCGTCCGTCAGCTCCCGTACAGCCTTCGCCAGCGCGTCGCCCTGGTTGGCGAGCGTTTGCAGCGTGTAGCTGCTTCTGCCCATGCCCCGGTTCAGTGCCGCCGTCTCCACGTTCGCCTTGCTCTGGCGGTAGGCGCTGTTCTGCTCGTCGATGGCGCGCGTCAGGTTGGCCGCGAGGTTCGCGATCTCCTGCTCCTTGCTCAGCTTCGTCGTTTCAAAATTCTGCCGGCTGGCCTCAATCCCCGCGTTGAGCTGCGGCCGCAGCAGGTTTTCCGCAAACGCCGCGATCTCCTTGTCCGTCATGTTCCCGGCCAGCCCGCCGAGAATCTGGTTCAGCAATTCGCTGTCCAGCAGCTTCTTTGTCGTGCTCTGGCTCTGGCTTTGGCTCTGGCTCTGACTGTGCTCTCTGCTGTTTGTCGTCGAAGATTGAAACGTCTCCGTCGTCGTTCTTTTCGCCATGTTCTCACTTCCCTTCCAGCGCGTCTAACCGCTTTTTGATCTTCTCGATCTCCGCATCCTTGAGCCTGTCCGCGTTCCAGCTCGCCATACAGAAATCGCGCAGGAACATCGTCAGGTTTCGAACGTATGCCGCAAGCGTCCCGCCCGTCTCCTGCGGAACTCTCGGTTGCTTAAATGCCATGCTCACACCTCGTCAAGCGAATACTCCGCCTGCACCCCGCCGTAAATCCGCCAGCCCGCCGCCTTCGCGTGGCTCCTGATTCTCAGCTTCATCCGAACGCCGCTCACCTGAATCTTCACCCGGTAGTCCTTCCTCTGCCTTTGCAGCAGAACCACCCGCGTCTTTTCCCTGCGCTCGGTCTTGATCGTCATTTCAACCGGCACGTCGTTCTCGTCCGCGTCGGCGGTAAACCGCAGCACGAAGTCGCGCTTCATATAGGCCTTGCCCAGATCGAGCCATGGCGTTTCCCACAGGCATTCCATCGGCGCGCCCAGATAGCCGCCGCTCTCCGGGTCGCCGTAGCGCAGCACTTCGAACGGCTCGTCCGCCTGCGTGAAGTACACCGTCCCGCCGACGGCAAAGAAGTCCTTGACGCGCATACCCTTTCGAACCATGAACGTCCCGCGCTCCGTATCGTATTCGAGCACCGTGTTGTTTTCGCTCAGAACGTCGCTCTCGCTTTCCTTGATGCACATCGCCAGATAGTAGATGTGGTTGCATACGCAGGCTCTCGCCGCGCTGTCCATCCCCTCCATGCGCATCCGCATCGTTTCATACAGCGCGTCCCGGCTGAGCAGCCGCAGCGTGTTTCCGTCGTACAGGCCGATTCCGTTCTGCGACAGGTACAGCATGCTCGTCCTGTCCGTGCAGATGCTCCTCTCTTCGACGGGGCCATCCGTGCCGTAGGCCTCCGTGATCGTGAAGCTGCTCGGGTCGGTGCCGCGAATTTCGAAGATCGTCTGCTCCT
>OMBQ01001847.1_pt1 | contig 15499 bp, 10 predicted proteins | sample 1674311 | NCBI WGS metagenome assembly OMBQ01 (sample SAMEA103958160, study PRJEB25191) | human gut metagenome | biome: human-associated habitat [ENVO:00009003]; feature: intestine environment [ENVO:2100002]; material: feces | place: Germany | collected 2013/2015 | reverse complement strand
CCCTATACGGCGAGCGCCTTTTCATGAGCAAACCGCGGCAGCGCCGCTTTGAGTCTGCAGGACGCGTTTGCGATTGGCGCGGGCTGAACTGGGAGACTCCCTATACGGCGAGCGCCTTTTCATGAGCAAACCGCGGCAGCGCCGCTTTGAGTCCGCAGGACGCGTTTGCGATTGGCGCGGGCTGAACCGGGAAAAACGCGGCAGCGCCGCTTTGACCTTCACAAAACACTTAAGAATAATGAAACAGGATGGAGTAAGTATGAAAACACTGACATTAAAAAATAAATTTCAGACAAACGCGACGCTACTGCCAAACGATTTTATCGACAATTACATGGTCAATGCCAACGGCGAATTTATAAAAGTATATCTTTTTCTTCTGCGGCATGCCGAAGACGACAATCCTGCGCTGACACTTTCTATGATTGCAGATTGTCTCAACAATACGGAAAAAGACATCTTGCGGGCGCTTAGATATTGGGAATCCGAAGGACTGCTCCGATCAGAATATGCGGCGGACGGAAAAATCACATCTCTCGAACTGCAAAGTTTTGCATGTGCATGGACTCCTCCCGCGTCCCGGAATACCGATTCTCCTGCCGGAGGCATTGCGCCGCAGACTGTCCGCTCCACGATACAAAATGTGTCCGACCGGAATCTTCCTTCTCAGCCTCAGTCAGATATTTCTTTATCTGCAGGTCTGACAGATCCGGTTCACTCTATACATAATAAAGAAGGGCTGCACACAGCTTCACGCCAGACAGCATCCGCTTCAAATGCATCCATTCAAAAAGCCGTCGCTATTGACGAATTTCGGGCACAAAAAGAAATAAAATCTCTCCTCTTTATTGCAGAACAATATTTGGGAAAAACATTAACACATACTGAAATGGAGACAATTACTTATTTTTATGATACACTGCATATGTCGGCAGATCTGATTGAGTATTTGATCGAATCTTGTGTAGAAAACGGACATAAAAGCATCCACTATATCAAAAAGGTCGCTTTTTCATGGGTCGAAGAAGGAATCGAGACAGTCTCTCAGGCAAAAGAGCAGTCTATGCTCTATTCCAGAAGCTGCTACACTGTACTGAATGCGTTCGGTATCAAAGGCAGAGGACCTGCTGCCTCAGAACTTGAATTTATCAAAAAATGGTCTGAGCAGTATGCATTTTCCTCTGACATTATCGCAGAGGCGTGCAGACGCACGATTACCTCTACACACCAGCCGAGCTTTGAATATGCCGATTCTATTCTGACAAAGTGGCATGAACACAATATCCGTCACTTAAAAGAGATCTCGGCGCTTGACGAAGCTCATCAGAAACAGAACTCTGCCGTAAGAACTGCCGCGCGGCAAAAACCTGTAACAAAGAATCTGAACAATTTTGAGCGCCGCAGTTACGATATGGAATCACTTGAAGAACAACTGCTGAAAAGCAATTAACAAAACGATTATCATTGAGCCAGACGGCAAGTAGAAGGAGTATCTCCATGGCACTTAAAAATTCACAATATTATGCACTGATGCGGGAGTACGAACAAACCAGATTGAAAAATCACGATCTTCAAATGAAGCGTTATGAAGAAGTTTACAAAAAACTTCCGGAATTCAAATCACTGGATGAATCGATTTCCATCCTTTCAGTGCAGTATGGCAAAAAAATGCTAAACGGCGATCCGAAAGCATTGTCTTCTCTCAAAGAAGAGCTTGCAATCCTGCGGCAGAACAAAAAGAACCTTCTTACTTCTGCCGGATTTCCCAAAGATTATCTGGAACCGATCTACGATTGTCCCGACTGCATGGACACCGGATATATCGGAAACGAAAAATGTCACTGTTTCAAACGCTCCGTTATTGAGCTTTTATATGAACAGTCCAATATCAAAGAATTTCCGACAGAAGCATCTTTCGACTATTTTGACCTTGATTTTTATCCGGCTTCCCAGTATGATAAAACAACGGGAAAAAACGCCCGCGCTATGATGGAAGAGACATTAAATATATGCCATCGCTTTATAAATAACTTCGGAAAGGAATTCAACAATCTCTTTTTCTATGGGAGCGTCGGAGTCGGAAAGACTTTCCTTTCCACCTGTATCGCCCGCGAAATCATGGAACGTGAATTTTCGGTTCTCTATTTCTCGGCGCCGCAGCTTTTCAGTGTACTTACGCAGACAAAATTTGACCGCAATGACGTCGATTCAAAAAATATGAATGACTATATATTCAACTGTGATCTTCTGATCATTGATGATCTTGGAAGCGAGTACACAAATGCGTTCATTGCCGCACAGTTTTTTACATGTATCAACGAACGTCTCATTCACAAGAAATCAACGATCATCTCAACAAATCTTTCTCTTGAATCGCTTGCCAATCTTTATACCGAGCGCTCTTTCTCGAGAATCACAAGCAGCTATGCATTGTTAAAGATAATCGGTGATGATATACGAATCAAGAAAAAATTAAAAAATAGGGAGGTACATTAATGTTACGCCGAACAGAACGAATTTTGGAAAATATTCCGGTAGGAAGTCTTGGTCTTATTTCCCTCACGGGATGTGAAGAACTGGGAAAGAAAGTAGATGACTATCTTGTAAAATGGAGACACGAAAGCGGAAATGCTTTTCGCGACGATATTGCATTTTCGGGATATGAAAAAGATTCTTATCTTCTTGATGCCCGCGTTCCGCGCTTTGGCTCAGGAGAAGCAAAAGGAGTTCTCGGAGAGTCCGTTCGCGGAAAAGATCTGTATCTTATGGTAGATGTATGTAATTACAGCATTACTTACTCTCTTGCGGGAAAGACAAATCACATGTCTCCTGACGATCATTTCCAGAACTTAAAGAGAATTATCGCTGCCATTGGCGGAAAAGGACGACGTATCAATGTTATCATGCCGTTTTTATATGAGAGCCGTCAGCACAAAAGAAGTTCCCGTGAATCACTCGACTGCGCTCTTGCTTTGCAGGAACTTGTACGCATGGGAGTTGAAAACATCATTACTTTTGACGCTCATGACCCACGTGTACAAAATGCGATCCCGCTGAGCGGATTTGAAACAGTTTCTCCGACATATCAGTTTATAAAAGGGCTTCTGCGCAATGTCAAAGACTTACAGATCGACGCAGATCATATGATGGCGATCAGTCCTGACGAGGGCGGAACAAACCGTGCCGTATATCTTGCCAACGTACTTGGCCTTGACATGGGTATGTTCTATAAACGCCGCGATTACACAAAGATTGTAGACGGACGTAATCCGATCGTTGCTCATGAATTCCTTGGCTCTTCCGTAGAGGGAAAAGATGTCATCATCATCGACGATATGATTTCTTCAGGAGACAGCATCATAGATGTCGCTACGGAACTGAAACAGCGTAAAGCAAACCGGATTTTCGCTGCGGCTACATTCGGTCTGTTTACAAACGGTATGGAGAAATTCGACAAAGCATATGAAGACGGTATTATTCACGGTATCCTTACGACAAACCTGATCTACCAGACACCGGAGCTTTTGTCTAAACCATATTACATCAACTGTGATATGAGCAAATATATTGCTCTTATCATCGATACATTGAATCATGACGGATCTCTTAGTTCTATTTTAAGTCCGAACGAAAGAATCCAGCATGTTCTTCAGAAATACAAAAACGGAGAGCCGGTCTAAGACCGCTCTCCATGCTTTTTTCATACTTTAAGCGAATAAATTACTATGAACAGACAAAACAACAAAACAGAACGAAAAAAAACGATTTCTGACACACTATTTACAGCTTTCATGCTCTTCACTGCGACTGCTGTTTCTTTTTGTTTCTTTCACTTAGGAAATAAAAATTCAGCAAACATCACTGTGATCTATACGCTTGCGCTCATTTTGACCGCTCTTAAGACGTCCGGATATGTATACGGCATTGTCGCCTCTTTATTCTGCGTCATCGCCGTTAATTTCCTTTTTTCTTATCCATTTTTTAAATTTAATTTTTCATTGGACGGATATCCTGTCACGTTTATCGGGATGCTCGCGATCACACTAATCACAAGCGCAACAACAACTTCTTTAAAACAACATCAAAAAGCCGCTGCGGAACGAGAAAAAGCGCTGGCAGAAGCTGATAAAGAAAAACTGCGTGCAAATCTTTTACGTGCCGTATCACATGATCTGCGAACACCACTCACAAGTATTATCGGCTCTTCCTCTTCTTATTTGGAAAACGGATCAGATATGACCGAATATGAACGAACCGAACTTGTATCAAATATTAAAGAGGATTCTGAATGGCTGCTGAATATGGTCGAGAATCTTCTTACGATCACGCGCATAGACAACAACTCTCAAGACAAAGTGAAGAAGTCTCCGGAAGTCGTCGAAGAAGTCGTTTCAGAGGCTATACAACGGCTCAGAAAACGGCTTTCGGACGTCCGTATCAAAGTCCATATGCCGAATGATTTTCTTATGATTCCCATGGACGCCACATTAATCGAACAGGTTCTCATTAATCTTCTGGAAAATGCTTCCGTTCATTCTGAAAGTACGGAAGAGATCGATCTGATCATTACACAGACAAAAGAGTGTGTTTCTTTTTCTGTCCGTGACTACGGAAAGGGAATCGATCCCGAACAGCTTCCTTATATATTTGAAGGTCAGCGCAGTTCCGGAAAAAATTCAGACCACCATAAAGGAATCGGAATCGGTCTGTCAATCTGTAAGACGATCATAGAAGCTCATGGAGGGAAATTAACCGCTGTCAATCACAAACACGGCGCCGAATTTATTTTTACACTTCCAAAAGAAAAGGAGGTTGAAGCAAATGCCTAAATTTTCAGTCTTAATCATTGAAGATGAAAAAAATATACAAACTTTCATGGGAAAGGTTTTAAAACGTCATGACTATCAGGTTCTTTATGCCGATACCGGTAAGCAAGGACTGGAAATGATCCGTTCCCGATGCCCGGATCTTATCCTTCTTGATCTGGGACTTCCGGACATGGACGGCTGTTCTATTATCCGGGACGTCCGTACATGGGCAAGTACTCCGATCATCGTTATTTCCGCCCGCACTGCCGAACGGGAAAAGGTTGCGGCTCTTGATCTGGGCGCTGATGATTATATTACAAAACCATTCGGAACTTCCGAGCTTCTTGCACGGATCCGCGCTTCCCTCAGACACAGCAATCGTCTGCTCACTGACAGCACCTTCTATATCCGTCCTTACCGACATAAGGATTTAATACTTGACTTTTCCAAACGGCTGCTCACGATTCGCGGCAATGCTGTCCATCTGACTCCGATCGAATATAAGATTGTAGCATATCTGGCGCAAAATTCCGGAAAAGTCATTACATATGCATCGATTCTTTCAAATGTATGGGGACCTTACGCTGATAATGACAATAAGATTCTTCGTGTCAACATGGCCAATATCCGCCGAAAAATCGAAGAAGATCCCGCACAGCCTCAATACATTTTTACCGAAGTCGGAGTCGGCTATCGTATGGCTGAAGATGAAGATGAGTAAATGTTAAAAACCCGCTAAGGTTTTTGCCGCTTTATTCCATTTTACACTTTGCTCCTTTAAAATAGAGACTGATTTGTTTTTATTTCATTTGTTTTGCACAGAAAATTATTTTTTTGTGTAAAACCGCAAAATTTATTTTAAGGAGTGACCTACAATGAATATCGGTTTAATTTTACTTATGCTAATCGGAGGCTCTGTCGGAGTTTTTTCTACACTCTACATTCTGATCAGCCTTCCTGTCATAATTTTTCTGAAGATTTATCGAAAAATTCGATTCGGAGCTTCTCTTTATGATTAAATAAAATCAATGATTTTCTTATCTTATGCATGTTTTTTACAGAGCTGAACAAAAAACTCCGTATACGTCACCGGGTTTTATCCCGAATCTGTATACGGAGTTTTTATTTTATCTTATTCTTTGTCTTTCTTGTTTATTATTCTTGCACTTTCTTGCTTAGCAGAACAATGATCTTTTATTCTTCTGTGACAAAAGCCTCTTCATCATCTGCTTCTTCTGTATCCATCACTTCATCCGTCAACGCTGTCTCTTCGTTTTCCAAACTTTCATTTACTGCATCTGCGCTTACTGCCTCAGCGTTTTCCACTTCTGCATTCTCTCCTTCTGCGCTCTCTTCAGTTTCAAGTTCCTCTGCCAGCATCGCTTCTGCTCTGGCATCTGTATTTAACGCTACGTCACGATATTTTTTCATACCCGTACCCGCCGGAATATGTTTACCGATAATTACGTTTTCTTTCAGACCGACAAGATGATCGACTTTTCCTTTGATTGCCGCTTCGGTAAGAACTTTCGTTGTTTCCTGGAAAGATGCGGCTGAAAGGAAGGAATCTGTAGCAAGTGAAGCTTTCGTAATACCAAGCATGATCTGCTCGCCTATAGCCGGCTCTTTTCCTTCTTCTTCAAGACGCTCGTTTACTTCATTGAATTCAAGAACGTCAACCATTGTTCCCGGAAGGAATTCTGTATCACCCTTCTCTTCGATGCGGACTTTCTTCAACATCTGGCGAACGATAACCTCGATATGCTTATCGTTGATCTCAACACCCTGCAGACGGTATACTCTCTGCACTTCCTGAAGCATATAATCCTGAACGGCTCTAAGACCTTTGATCTTCAGAATATCATGCGGATTTACACTACCTTCCGTCAGTTCGTCTCCGGCTTCAAGCATCACGCCGTCCTGTATTTTAATACGAGAACCGTACGGGATCAAATACGCCTTTGATTCGCCTGTCTCATCATTTGTAACGATGATCTCACGTTTCTTCTTCGTGTCGGAAATCATTGCGCGTCCGGCAAATTCCGTGATGATCGCAAGACCTTTCGGCTTTCTCGCCTCGAAAAGCTCCTCGACACGCGGAAGACCCTGTGTGATATCGTCACCGGCAACTCCTCCTGTATGGAACGTACGCATTGTAAGCTGTGTTCCCGGCTCACCGATCGACTGGGCAGCCACAATACCAACTGCTTCTCCGACCTGAACCGCTTCTCCTGTCGCCATGTTTGCTCCGTAACATTTTGCACATACGCCGTTCTTACATTTACATGTAAGGATCGTACGGATCTTCACTTTCTTCAGTGACTCGCCGTTCTCATCCACGCCTTTTTTCATAACGCGTTCCGCGCGGCGCGGTGTGATCATGTGGTTTGCTTTTACGAGTACATTTCCGTCTTTATCTTTGATGTCCTCACAGGAATAGCGTCCTGTAATACGCTCCTGAAGGCTCTCAATCTCTTCATTTCCATCCATAAATGCAGATACATACATTCCCGGAATCTCTTTTCCTTCTTCTGCACAATCAGAATCATGGATAATCAATTCCTGAGATACGTCTACAAGACGTCTCGTCAGGTAACCTGAATCGGCTGTACGAAGAGCCGTATCTGACAGACCTTTACGAGCACCATGAGCAGACATGAAATATTCAAGTACGTCAAGACCTTCACGGAAGTTTGATTTGATAGGCAACTCGATCGTACGTCCTGTCGTATCTGCCATAAGTCCACGCATACCTGCAAGCTGCTTGATCTGCTTATCAGATCCACGGGCTCCAGAGTCAGCCATCATAAAGATGTTATTATATTTATCAAGACCTGTCAGCAGAGCCTCTGTCAGCTTATCATCGGTTGCTTTCCAAGTTTCGACAACTTCTTTATAACGCTCTTCTTCTGTTATAAGACCACGTTTGTAATTCTTTGTGATTTTATCTACGGTATTCTGTGCTTCCTCGATCATCTGAGGTTTCTGCGGCGGCACCGTCATATCTGAAATTGATACAGTCATAGCCGCTCTTGTAGAGAATTTGTATCCGATTGCCTTTACATTGTCAAGCACTTCCGCTGTTTGTGTTGCTCCGTGAGTATTGATTACTTTTTCAAGAATCTGTTTCAACTGTTTCTTTCCGACATGGAAATCAACCTCGAGAAGCAGCTCGTTTCCTTCTACCTCTCGATCTACGAATCCAAGATCCTGCGGAATAATCTCATTAAACAAAAGACGTCCGAGTGTCGCATCGATCGTTCCTGTCTTCTCAGTTCCGTCCGGCATCATTCTAGTTACACGAACTTTGATTCGCGAGTGGAGCGTAATATATCCGTTCTCATATGCAAGAATTGCTTCGCTCATGCTCTTAAAGAACATTCCTTCGCCCTTTACTCCCGGTCTTTCCTGCGTCAGATAATAAATACCGAGAACCATATCCTGTGAAGGAACCGCCACCGGTCCTCCGTCAGACGGTTTCAGCAGGTTGTTCGGTGAAAGAAGCAAGAAACGGCACTCTGCCTGAGCTTCCTGTGACAGCGGAACGTGTACCGCCATCTGGTCACCGTCGAAGTCGGCATTGTACGCTGTACAAACGAGCGGATGGAGCTTGATTGCCTTACCTTCTACAAGAATCGGCTCAAATGCCTGGATACCGAGTCTGTGAAGCGTGGGGGCGCGGTTAAGCATAACCGGATGTTCCTTGATCACTTCCTCAAGAACATCCCAAACTTCCGGCTGAAGTCTCTCTACCATTTTCTTTGCATTTTTTATATTATGTGCTGTTCCGTTTGCCACAAGTTCTTTCATAACAAACGGTTTAAACAGTTCGATTGCCATCTCTTTCGGAAGACCGCACTGATAAATCTTAAGTTCCGGTCCTACGACGATAACAGAACGTCCCGAATAGTCGACACGTTTTCCAAGCAGGTTCTGACGGAAACGTCCGGATTTACCTTTCAGCATATCTGAAAGTGATTTCAGTGCTCTGTTTCCCGGGCCTGTAACCGGACGTCCACGGCGTCCGTTGTCGATCAAAGCGTCTACCGCTTCTTGAAGCATACGTTTTTCATTTCTTACAATAATGTCCGGCGCTCCAAGCTCAAGCAGTCTTTTCAGACGATTGTTTCTGTTAATGATTCTTCTGTACAGATCATTCAAATCACTTGTCGCAAAACGGCCTCCGTCAAGCTGTACCATAGGACGAAGATCCGGCGGAATAACCGGAATTGCAGAAAGGATCATCCATTCCGGACGGTTGCCCGACTCACGGAACGCCTCAACAACTTCAAGGCGTTTCACGATTCTCGCTCTCTTTTGACCTGTCGCATTTTCCAACCCTGCCTGAAGTTCTGCATATTCTTTTTCAAGATCGATGCTTTCCAGAAGTTCTTTGATTGCCTCGGCTCCCATGCCTACGCGGAATGAGCCGCTGCCCCACTTCTCTTTCTGTTCCTGATACTCTGTCTCAGAGAGAATCTGTTTATACTGAAGATCCGTCTCTCCTTTGTCGAGAACAATGTATGAAGCAAAGTAAAGCACTCTTTCCAATGTTCTCGGAGAGATATCAAGGATCAATCCCATACGGCTCGGAATTCCCTTGAAATACCAGATATGAGACACCGGAGCGGCAAGGGCGATATGCCCCATACGCTCACGACGCACACTTGCCTTTGTAACCTCGACGCCGCATCGGTCACAAACAACACCTTTGTAACGGATCTTTTTATATTTTCCACAATGACATTCCCAGTCTTTGCTGGGTCCGAAGATTCTCTCACAGAACAGTCCGTCTTTTTCCGGTTTTAATGTTCTGTAGTTGATCGTCTCCGGCTTTGTAACCTCACCTCTTGACCATTCCATGATCTTTTCCGGTGAAGCCAGACCGATCTTGATCGCGTCAAATGTTAACGGTTGATATTGTTGTTCATTATTGTTTGGCATATATTTGGATCCTCCTCTTATTCTTCCTCATAATCGGAATACTCGTCAAACTCAATGTCCACCGGGGCATCATCATCCGGCTCTTCCTCAGGTTCAACATCCTCGAGTTCCTCGCCTACAAACTCCTTCTCACTAAATCCGTGATCACCGAAAGATTCATTCTCATCACGGTACTTTCTGTCTCCTTCGATAATGTGACGCAGATCTGTCTCGCCGTAATCTACGTTCTCCATAATCTCTACTTCTGTATTGTCATCACGCAGGACACGCACATCCAACGCAAGAGACTGAAGCTCTTTTAAAAGCACCTTAAATGACTCCGGAATACCCGGTTCCGGTATATTTTCTCCTTTGATGATCGCCTCGTAAGTCTTCACACGACCTACAACGTCGTCGGACTTCACTGTCAGGATCTCCTGCAGTGTATAAGATGCGCCGTACGCCTCCAGCGCCCAAACTTCCATCTCTCCGAAACGCTGTCCGCCGAACTGTGCTTTACCACCGAGCGGCTGCTGCGTAACGAGGGAGTAAGGACCTGTAGAACGCGCATGGATCTTATCATCTACAAGATGGTGAAGTTTCAGGTAGTGCATGTGTCCGATTGTTACCGGACTGTCGAAATACTCACCTGTACGTCCGTCTCTCAAACGCACTTTACCGTCTCTTGAGAGCGGAACGCCTTTCCAAAGGTTTCTGTGTTCTCTATTGTCAGACAGGTACTGCAATACTTCCGGAAGAAGCTCCTGTCCATGCTTTTTCTCAAACTCTTCCCACTCAAGATTGACATAATCATTTGCCAGATCAAGAGTATCCATAATGTCGATCTCGTTTGCTCCGTCAAAGACAGGCGTAGAAATGTTAAATCCAAGAGCTTTCGCCGCAAGACTCAAGTGGATCTCAAGCACCTGTCCGATATTCATACGAGACGGCACACCAAGCGGATTCAAAACAATATCCAGCGGGCGCCCGTTCGGAAGAAACGGCATATCCTCTACCGGAAGCACACGGGAAACGACACCCTTGTTACCGTGACGTCCGGCCATCTTATCTCCTACAGATATCTTTCTCTTCTGCGCGATGTAAATTCTGACCGCCTGATTTACCCCGGGTGAAAGCTCGTCGCCGTTTTCTCTTGTAAATACTTTCGCATCTACAACGATACCATACTCACCGTGCGGCACTTTCAAGGATGTATCTCTTACTTCACGGGCTTTCTCTCCGAAAATCGCACGGAGAAGTCTCTCCTCAGCCGTAAGCTCTGTCTCTCCTTTCGGAGTTACTTTTCCGACGAGAATATCTCCGGCGCGCACTTCCGCACCGATACGGATGATTCCTCTCTCATCAAGGTCTTTCAACGCATCATCGCCGACGCCCGGAATATCTCTCGTGATCTCTTCAGGTCCGAGTTTTGTATCTCTTGCCTCTGCCTCATATTCTTCGATATGAACAGAAGTATAAACATCATCCTGTACAAGTCTCTCACTCAGAAGAACAGCATCCTCGTAGTTATAACCTTCCCATGTCATAAAACCGATGAGCGGGTTCTTACCAAGAGCCATCTCTCCGCCTGATGTAGACGGTCCATCTGCAATAACCTGTCCTGCCGCAACAACGTCGCCTTTATTAACGATCGGACGCTGATTGTAACAGTTACTCTGGTTGCTTCGCTGGAATTTTGTCAGCTTATAAGATGTCTTCTTGCCGTCTTCTTCGCGGACAACGATCTCTTTTGACGTAGAGCTTTCTACTGTTCCCGCCCGTTCTGCGACAACACATACTCCCGAGTCAACGGCAGCTTTTACTTCCATACCCGTACCGACTACCGGAGCCTCTGTCGTCAGAAGCGGAACTGCCTGACGCTGCATGTTCGATCCCATAAGAGCACGGTTGGCATCGTCGTTTTCAAGGAACGGAATCAGAGCCGTAGCGACTGAGAATACCATCTTCGGAGAAACATCCATGTAATCGAACTTGCTTCTCTCGTATTCCTGTGTTTCCTCTCTGTAACGACCGGATACATTTTTATGAATAAAGTGGCCTTCTTCATCAAGCGGTGTATTCGCCTGTGCCACATGATAATTGTCTTCTTCGTCAGCTGTCATATAAACAACTTTTTCTGTAACGACCGGATTTTCCGGATCAGACTTATCAATCCAACGATATGGCGCTTCAACAAATCCATACTGATTAATTCGCGCATATGTTGCCAAAGAGTTGATCAGACCGATGTTCGGACCTTCAGGCGTCTCGATCGGACACATTCTTCCATAGTGTGAATAATGTACGTCTCGAACCTCGAATCCGGCGCGATCTCTGGAAAGACCTCCCGGTCCAAGTGCGGAAAGACGTCTCTTATGTGTCAACTCTCCAAGCGGGTTGTTCTGATCCATAAACTGAGACAACTGAGAAGAACCGAAGAACTCTTTCACCGCTGCCGTCACCGGTTTGATATTGATCAGTGACTGCGGGGAAATTCCTTCCTGATCCTGTGTCGTCATACGCTCACGGACAACTCTTTCTAATCTTGAAAGACCGATTCTGTACTGATTCTGGAGCAATTCTCCTACTGCGCGGATACGGCGGTTACCCAAATGGTCAATGTCATCATCCGTTCCCATGCCATATTCAAGATGCATATTATAGTTGATGGACGCGAGGATGTCCTCTTTTGTAATATGCTTCGGGATCAAATCGTGAATGTCACGTTTGATCAACGCTTTCATCTCTTCGATGTCTCCTGCGGACTCTTCGATAATTCCCGCCAAAACCGGATAATATACCTGCTCCGTAACACCTACTTCTTCAGGATCGATATCTGTAACAGCCTGAAAATCTACCATCATATTAGAAAGGATCTTGATGTTTCTCTCTTCATCTTCACCTTCTACCCACAGATAAGGAACGGCATTGTTCTGGATCTTATCTGCAAGTTCACGAGTAATCTTCGTACCTTTTTCAGCAACTATCTCTCCCGTAAGCTGACTCACCGCATCCTCTGCAAGTATGCAGCCTGCAATACGGTTTTTCAGCATCAGTTTCTTATTGAATTTATAACGTCCAACCTTTGCGAGATCATATCTTCTCGGATCAAAGAACATGCTGTTGATCAGACTTTCCGCGCTGTCTACTGCAAGCGGCTCGCCCGGGCGGATCTTCTTGTACAGTTCCAAAAGACCTTCCTGATAACTCTCCGCAGTGTCCTTTGTAAAGCTTGCAAGGATCTTCGGCTCTTCACCGAAAAGATCAACAATCTCTGCATTCGTTCCGATACCAAGTGCACGGATCAGCACTGTGATCGGAACTTTTCTTGTACGATCGACGCGCACATAAAAAACGTCGTTGGAGTCTGTCTCATATTCAAGCCATGCGCCTCGGTTTGGGATCACTGTAGATGAGTACAGTTTCTTTCCGAGTTTATCATGAGCAATGCCATAATAAATTCCCGGAGAACGCACGAGCTGACTGACGATAACACGCTCTGCACCGTTGATAACAAATGTACCCGTCTTTGTCATCAGCGGAAGATCTCCCATAAAAATCTCATGCTCGTTAATCTCATCAGTTTCCTTATTATAAAGCCTTACTCTGACTTTCAGAGGTGCTGCATAAGTTGCATCACGTTCTTTACACTCATCGATCGTATATTTCACATCGTCCTCGCAAAGTGTGAAATCTACGAATTCCAGACTTAAGTGTCCGCTGTAATCAGCGATCGGGGAAATATCGTCGAACACCTCTTTGAGTCCTTCGTCAAGAAACCATTGATAGGAATCTTTTTGAACTTCAATGAGGTTAGGCATCTCCAATACTTCTTTCTGCCGTGAGTAACTCATGCGGAAACTTTTTCCGGTTTTAATGGGACGGATTCTGTTTTTCTCCATTGACGTTTCACTCCTCTATCATTTTTTCAATCATTCCTCTTTCGTTGTCCGCATCTCCTTTGTCGGACAACATCGAATGACCTGAATCTTTACAAACGGGACTTCTCTTGCATCTCAATTATTCCCGTTATCGTGGCAGTCGCCAAAACACCGTATAAACAGAGATTTTGGCACGTTGCTTCGCGTAAATGAAAAGAGCCTTGTAATAGTAATAACGCTTCTAATACGGCATACCTTTCCATAATAGTGCATTTTTAACTATAACACAAAGCTCTTTTCGTTGTCAATAACATTTCCCATTTTTTTCTTGACATTTTTCTTCATATATGATATTATGCGTCACTTTTCGACAAACGGCGATGTTTAACGTAAACGCACAACAAAGACAAAAGAACCGCAGAAGCATTTTATCTTCTGCGGTTGATTTTCTTAAGACCGTCTTACTTAAAGACGTTCATAAAGTTATCGGAAACTCCGATTATTTCATGCTAACTTCTGCACCTTCTGCCTCAAGTTTAGCTTTGATCTCCTCAGCCTCTGCTTTGGAAACACCCTCTTTGAGTGTCTTCGGAGCGTTGTCAACAAGCTCTTTTGCTTCTTTCAGTCCAAGACCTGTGATCTCGCGAACTGCTTTGATAACTTTAACTTTGGAAGCTCCTGCAGATACGAGTTCTACGTCAAACTCATCTTTTTCTTCTGCTGCTGCGCCACCGTCTGCTGCTGCTGCAACTACAACGCCTGCTGCTGCAGATACACCAAACTCTTCTTCACATGCTTTTACTAATTCATTTAACTCTAATACTGATAACTCTTTGATCGCTTCGATCATTTCAGCTGTTGTCATTTTAGCCATTTTTGATATCCTCCATTTTTAAATTTACTCTGCCGGACTCTTCTTCTGATCTCCGGTTCAGATTTTGTTCCTTTTTACATTGCGCCGCATATCCGGCACATCTGTATTTTACTCCTCTGCTGCCGCTTCTTCGGCCGGAGCCTCTGTTGCTGCCTCGCCGTCTTTCTCAGCGATCTGTTTAATAACACGAGCAAAGTTTGTAATCGGTGACTGCAAGCTTCCGAGCAATTTGGAGAGAAGTACCTCTCTTGACGGAATCTTAGCCAGTTCATTCAATCCGGCTACATCATATACAGTTCCTTCAATTACACCGGCTTTCATCTCAAGTTTGTCTGCTGTCTTAGCAAACTCTGCAAGAATTCTGGCCGGAGCTGTCGCATCTTCCTTAGATACGCAAAGTGCGCTCGGTCCTTCTAAATACTCATCCAGACCCGCGAACTCTGTTCCTTCAAATGCTCTCTTCATCATTGTGTTCTTACATACTTTGTAAGTAACGCCGGCTTCTCTGAGCTTTTTACGAAGCTCTGTATCCTGTGCTACTGTAAGTCCACGGTAGTCAACGATAACTACAGACTGAGCATCTTTGATGTCTTCTGCGATAGCTGCTACGATCGGTTGTTTTAATTCAACTTTTGCCACGTCCAGGTGCACCTCCTTATAGATTTTAAATGACTGCGTCCTGAGACCTTCAATCATCGGAAGCGCCGAAAGGCACATCCCGGGATTGCAGGCGATTACCAACATCCCGGGCAACCCCGAACTTTGGCTCGTCGCCTATACAAAAAACCTCTGCGACAGAAGACACAGAGGTTTACAAATGTTCTTTTTAAAAAGAATTCGTATCTTCCTCGGCAGGCGTTCTCAACCTTATGCCTAACGGCACCTGCTGTCTTCGGCAGTCAATTACTTTTATAAAATATCACTACTCATCCAAATTGTCAAGCACTTTTTTCACATATGTTATTAACTTGTGATAATGTCTCCTTAAGATTCACTTGAGGTTTTGTCTCTTT
>OMBQ01001846.1_pt1 | contig 15500 bp, 10 predicted proteins | sample 1674311 | NCBI WGS metagenome assembly OMBQ01 (sample SAMEA103958160, study PRJEB25191) | human gut metagenome | biome: human-associated habitat [ENVO:00009003]; feature: intestine environment [ENVO:2100002]; material: feces | place: Germany | collected 2013/2015 | reverse complement strand
GAACCTGGTCTTTGCTCCGTCCAAGACTTCAGTATGGGAAGCTTCTTATTTTTATGACGAATGGATGCCTGCGCTCTATTCCACACTGGCTTACTATGACGATACCAATCCATTGCACACGAGTGAGGGTAATCCCGCTTTGCGTCGTTCGGGGGCACACCGTGCTGCGCTTAGTTACCGGGCCAATTTGCAGAAACACCAGCAAGTGTTGCGCTTTGGCTTGGAGTATGGCAAGAATGTGCATAGCATTTCCAATCTCGTACGTTACAACACACAGACGGGAGCTTACCACACGAAGCCTGTACACATTCGCGGGGGAGAAACTTGGCGTTTCCGCAGTAACTACACGCAGTATTTCAAGGAAGCCTGGGAGTTTACGAACAACCTCTCCTTGTATATGGCTACCAGCTATTCTTACTTGCAGCAGACGGAACACATGCCGCAACCGTTGCTCAACCGTCACCGCAGTTACGAAGTGAGTGAAGCACCCCGAGTGACTTACCGTGCGGATGCCTTCAACGTGAGTCTTGGGGGTGAATATGTCTTTAGGCGTTACGACAATAATGCCTATAAGGCAAGCTTTGACCAGACGATGAGCTACAATGCCAACCTTAATGCCGAATACCGTTGGCGCAGCTTTACCTTTGGTACCGACTTTCGCTTGCAAGGCAATTCGGGGTACTTGTCGCCTGAACTCAACCGCCTGGTTCCCTTGTGGAATGTGCGTGCCGAGTATAAGTTCCTCCGCAACAAGGCCGTCTTGAAAGTGGGCTTCAACGACTTGCTTAACAAGGATAATAGGGTCTATGGTTATGTCAATGCCTATTCGCGTCAAGAGATGCACCGTTATTATCGTCACCATTATTTCTGGGCCTCTTTTGTTTACCGCTTTGATGCGAAGAAGGGTAAGTAGTGTAGGCTAACGAACATCATGAATGCATCCCAATGGGTAGCGTCAAGCCGCGACCTGTTGGGATGCAATGCTTTTGATGTGGTAAGCAGGAGTAGTGATTGGATAGCTCCCTTCCTAAATTATAACCATATCAGATTAAATTCGTACTTTCGCGTACAATCAACTTCTCTCAAAATGGAAAATCAAGATTTAAATCGGCTTAAAGTTGTTCTCGCTGAAAAGAAGCGTACCAACCAATGGCTGGCAGAGCAATTAGGTAAAGACCAGACCACCATCTTCAAATGGTGTACAAATGCTTATCAGCCAGACTTGGCCAGTCTGATGCAAATTGCTAAATTACTTGATGTTGAACTTGCCGACTTAGTGCGGTTTGAAGAATTTAAGAGGAATGGAACAAGGTAAAAACTATACAGAGTTAGTTGAAAAAAGAAAAGAGATAAAGGAGGAGTTTACCTTTTATCTTACCCATGTAGCCAAATCAGCCAGAAGAACAGAAAAGGGATATAATCTACAGCCAACAGCCGTACAAAGTTTCCTGTCTTTTCTTGATGTCAATAGACTCTTTGATTACAACCCGGAAAAATGGAAAGACATTGAATGCATCTATGACATTACTGACCCTGATGAGCTGTCAAGAATCGTAAATGCCTTGTTGGATGATTCTGACTTTATACAACTGGATAACGATAAAAATCAAGGTTGGAGATCGGGGAGTATCATGCATTATGCCTGTTTTATTAACGCAAGAGCCTATTTTCTAAAAAAAATAGAGAAATCATTACAGGCTCATACAGAGCAAGTATTCAACTCTAAACTTTCATCTTCACCATCCTCTCTCCAGCAAATCTTCTACGGGGCTCCCGGCACCGGAAAGTCCCACACCATTAATGAAGAGACCGCAGGAGAAGATGTCATCCGTACTACCTTCCATCCCGACACAGACTATTCTACTTTTGTAGGAGCTTATAAGCCCACCACCCTGGAGGAAACCGTGATGACAGTTATCGGAACGAAAGCCGTTCCAGTGGAGAATGCAGACGGAACTCTTCGCACGGAGTCGAAGATTGTCTATGAGTTCGTAGCGCAAGCTTTTCTGCAAGCCTATGTGGAAGCCTGGAAGAAATATGCACAAGCCGAAGGTGAACCGAAGAAGCAGTACCTGGTCATCGAGGAAATCAACCGGGGTAATTGTGCTCAAATCTTCGGGGACTTGTTCCAGCTATTGGACCGTAACGACAGCGGATTCTCAGATTACCCCATCCAAGCGGATACCGACATGAAGCGACAGCTGCAGAAGGCATTCAGCGGGTTGGAACTGCCGAACAAGGAAACGCTCAACCATCTGTACAAAGGAAGAAAGGTAGCAGACGAAGTGATGACTGGCGACATCCTGCTGCTGCCCAACAATCTGTACATTTGGGCCACCATGAACACCAGCGACCAAAGCCTGTTCCCGATTGACAGTGCCTTTAAGCGCAGGTGGGATTGGACCTATATGCCCATCTCGGATGCACATAAGGAATGGACCATTGAGTTGGACGAACAGCACTATGACTGGTGGGAGTTCCTAGCACTTATCAATGCTAAAATCAGCTCCATGACCAGTTCGGAGGACAAGAAACTCGGCTATTTCTTCTGCAAAGCGGAAAATAACGTGATTTCCGCCCAGAAATTTGTCGGCAAGGTTATCTTCTACCTGTGGAACGATGTATTTAAGGACTACGAGTTTGGCGATGCCATCTTCGACGATGCCGACGGCAGCAAACTGAGTTTTGACAAGTTCTATACCGAAGAAGGTAGGAATTCGAAGGTGGTAGCGAAAAAGGTGGCCTTGTTTCTCCAAAACTTAGGAATGCAACCCGTTTTTATTGAACCTGATACAGAGAATACCCCAGACTTAATTTCTGACTTTGATAAAAAGATGGATTATTCAAAATATTCACTGAACGGAAAAGGAAGCTATAGCAAGGGAGGTATCGTGTATGAAACAGTCAAATGTTATGTTGAAACTCACCCCGAAAGCACAGCAGATGAAATAGTGAATACTTGGCTCAATATAGGAATCAAAGTGCCAAATCTGGTAGAAACTGCAGTTGTGCATGAACAGAGAAAAAAAGAAAAATCAGATAGTCGTTTTGACCAAAGGTCCAAGATGTTAGAACTTCCTTCACATGAAGTTATTTACGTAAGTAATCAGTTCAATGTGCCACGTATAGAAGACTTCATGGAAAAAGTGAACGCTCAACCTTGGAATCTGACCATTGCTAAAGTATGACTTTATTGAACGGAAATGGCCATGAAACATGAAATAAGAAACAGCACAGCGGAATTTCTGACTTTTATAGCTGCCGGAAAAGAAGAAGGCATCCAGGTGCTCTATAAGAACGAAACTATCTGGGCCACCCAAAAGGCCATGGCGACTTTATTCGATTGCTCCACCGACAATATCAGCCTGCATCTGAAGAACATTTTCAAAACAGGGGAATTGATAGAGGAGGCAACTACCGAGAAATCCTCGGTAGTTCAAATGGAGGGAGAACGTGAAGTTAAACGAACGGTCCAGCTTTATAATCTGGATGTCATCATCTCGGTAGGGTATCGCGTAAACTCCATCCGTGCCACTCAATTCAGACAATGGTGTACCTATGTGCTACGCCAGTTTGCCTTGCGAGGTTATGTGATTGACAAAAAACGGATGGAGAACGGCTCGTTCATCGGGGAAGACTATTTTGAGCACCTGCTGGCAGAGATACGGGAGATACGCTTATCGGAACGCAGATTCTATCAGAAACTGACAGACATCTATGCCACCAGTATAGACTACAATAAAGATGCACCCACTACCCGACAGTTCTTCCGTAAAATTCAGAATAAGATGCACTATGCCGTGCATGAGCATACGGCTGCGGAACTCATTGTGGCACGTGCCGATGCCGGAAAGGAACACATGGGATTAACATTCTGGGAAAATGCACCGGACGGAAAAATCGTCAAGACCGATGTAAGTATAGCCAAGAATTACCTGAAGCAAAACGAACTGGAGGACATGGGCGGCATTGTAACAGCCATACTGGAGTTTGCTGAAAGACGTGCCAAACGGCACATACCCATGACCATGGAGGACTGGGCTACACGTATAGATGCCTATCTTTCGAGTGACGAGCGTCCGCTGCTGCCGGATTCCGGCAAAGTAAGCCATGAGTTTGCCAAACAATATGCCGAAACCGAATTCGAGAAGTACCGGATAATTCAGGACAAGCTGTTCAGCAGCGACTTTGACAGGTTCAACCGGGGTGAGGACGAGTTGCCCCAACTTCCTATGGATGACCAATAAAACAAAAGAGTCATGAGAATACTGATAGAAGAATATCCCTATGAGGCAGCTGCTGTGAAGGAGATTCTCCACGGTATCGATGCCCTGGAGAATGTGGAGGGCCGTGTGTCTGTCCACTATGTTGGCTATTACTACAATACGCTTCTCAAGGACTGTGTGTTTATCCTGCCCAAAGTGCTGCTGAAAGACGGAAAGGAAGGAAAGGAACTGGCCTTTGGTAAATATACTCCCGAAGCCATCGTCAACCTCGATGCCGACAATCCGCTGAACAGCGAAGAGCGCACCTTTCTGTATAAGTTTGCCGTGTGGATTTATCGCGCCATCGTAGTGTACAAAAACGATAAGCGGAACGATACCGACATTGTGTATCATGCCACTATCAACCAAATAGGAAACGGACGGAAACGGCTGAGCAACACGTATTTGGATATTCTCCTGTCTCTCATTCAGTTTAACCGCGGAAACCAAAGCTTCTTCTTCTTTGTCATCAAGAACCTGCATAGCGGTCTGAACAAAATAAACTGGACGCGCACGATGGCCACCCAAACAGCCATTGTGCAGCAAGGCCGTCCCATTTATCTGAATCCGGTCAATAAAAAACGGCAGATAAACTTTGATGAAGAGCTGCTCGTTATTTACTTCTCCATCCTGAATTACATAGCAGATACCTATGGATTCCCCAAGGAGCTGTGCTGTCAGTTCCAGCTGATAACCGGGAAACGGTTCGAAACCTATCTGAACGGCTTCGGCAAAACCCGATTGCGACAGATAAAGTATAAATACTACTCGGACAAAGCCCTGCAACTGTGGGATTTGTGTTATGCCTTCTTCGACGAAGCCCGCATAGTCCATATTCATACCGAACAGCGAGAATACCTGCTTGTAAAGAGTTTTCATATCGTATTTGAAGCCATTATAGATGAGCTGGTAGGTGATAATCCACTGCCCGATGGCATGGGGAAGAAACAGGAAGACGGAAAGATAGTAGACCACCTGTTTACCGCACAAAGTCTGATAGACAGCGAAAGCAGGCAGACCTACTATATAGGTGATAGCAAGTACTATAAAATGGGGCATGAGTTGGGTTCTGAGTCCATCTACAAACAGTATACCTATGCCAGAAATGTGATTCAATGGAATCTGGACATCTTCAACAGCGGACAGATACCGGCATCCGGCATCCGGCTGCGCGATGAACTCACCGAAGGTTACAACATTATTCCCAACTTCTTTGTATCAGCCAAGATGGATGAACACTTTGATTATACCCATGACGGCATTGAGAAAACGGACAGAAGAAAGAACAGGCACAAGCAGGTGCAGTTTGCCAACCGTCTGTTCGATCGCGATACCCTGCTGCTATTCCACTATGATGTAAACTTCCTTTTTGTGCTGTCGCTCTATGCTCGCAATAATACCAGTCAGAAGCAAAGCTGGAAGGACAAAGTCCGAGAGAAATTCCGCATGGAAATTCAGGAATGGCTGCAAAAGGATTACCACTTCCATGTGATGAAAGCACACCCCGATGTAAACGGAGAAGAATACATCAAACAACATTTCAAAGAGCTGCTCGGTAAAGTATATACTCCATTTGTGGATAAAGCTATTTACTCATTGGCATTGGACAAAGACGAGGTTCATGAAGCTGAAAACAATAGGCTTCTCCGACAATTGTCCCAGCACTTTTATTTGGCAGACTGTCCGCTCGGATGCCAGCCCGAAACAGTTTTGGGGAATGTCATTGCCCAGGGAGTTGCACCTTCACCAGAGGGAAAGAAAGATGGGGTACTCTTAGTGATGATGGAAAATTTCGAAAAGGAGAAGGCGAGTTTTCTGTCGCACGGCAAACTGGCCATCGGTATCAAATACACCAGAGACAGTATGGAAATCGTTGAGCACTTGCAGTCCATCGGCTATGTATTGTTCCATCACCGCAGTAACTTCGATCAGCATCTCTATGCCGTAAAGGGCGAATGTATGATAAAGTCTGCCGAAGAATTGGAGGAACAACGCTACTGCCACCTGAAGACTACCGAAATGTACGTGGTTGCAGACATCGATCCGACAACGGAACTCGATGCCAGCCAGCTCCATTCAAAAAAGAAATCGTATTCACTCACAACCCGGTATGATGCACAGTATACCACCATACAAGATTTAATGCTTTAAGCATGTAAGTAGGTGCTGAAAATTAGTTTATATCATCAGTTTAATTGCTTGCACAACAACGCAATTTTATGTATAACTAATTTTCAACACCTACTTAGGTTCTTGTTACTTGGCTCATTGGTTTGTTTTCTCCTTTCCTTTCTGCTTCCTTCTCATCGTTGAGGTTTGTCCCCCTCTTCTCCCTTACGAGTTCGCCCCTAAGAAAGCCCCGTTACAGGACAAACTTTTATTTATTCGCTCGATACAGGTTGAGGCTATTTTACTACTTTTGCAACGTAATGAAAAAGACAGTATGTAGCGTAGCCGTTGTGCTCATGTTGGCGGCTTGCGGTGGTTCGAAAGTTTCAGACCCTCAGGTAGAGTGTGCTGATACGGTGACTGCAGACAGCAGTCAGCAAATGGAAGCTTCAGATTCGGAGCCTCCTTATGCGGCCGACGGACTGTTTGACGATTTTGTTTATTCCTATATGGCGAACCGTGCCTTTCAGCTGGAGCGTACAGACTTTCCCTTGCCTAATCTGGTGGATGGGAAAAATCATCCGATAGCACGGAAGGACTGGAAACACGACTGGCTGTATAAGAAGCAAGACGTGTATACGATGATTTTGGATGGCGACCAGTCGTTGAATGCCGAAAAGGATACGGCTGTCAAGCAAGTAACCGTAGAATGGGTGTACCTGGATCAGAAACGGGTGAAGCAATACCTGTTTAAGAAACGGCAAGGACAGTGGCATTTGACTGGGTTGGACAGTCATTCGCTTCGTCGTAACGAAAACAGTGACTTCTATCACTTTTACCGTCAGTTCTCTTCAGACCCTGCTTACCAGCTGAAGCATATTGAGAATCCCTTCCGCTTTAAGACTTACGATTACGATAACTTCCAGAACCTGGAAGGACTGTTGGATGTCAATCAGTGGCAAGACTTTAAGCCCGTTTTGCCCCAGCGGGTCATTACGAATATCAATTACGGACAAAGCTATGCAAACAGTCCGCAGCGTGTGCTGATGATTTGCAGTTTGTCGGGCGGCATGGGCTGCTCGCTGACCTTTACCCATAAAAAAGGTACGTGGATGTTGGAAAGCCTGGAGAATTAACAGGAAGGAAGTGCTATGAATGATAGTTTAGGTGTTTAAGGTTTAAGAGCTTGTGAGTTTATTATGAGTTTAAGAGTTTAAAGTTTATGTTTCAAACCGACGACTTTCAATCTCAACTCTTCAACTTCTCGACTTCTCATTTATAGAACCAGCCCTAACGTATTCTTGCCTAACCTAACTTCATCCCTGTATCACCTTAAAATATCCGTAGCAATGTACTCATTACTTCATCATAACACCTTTGGCATTGATGCCTGGTGTCGCGACTTCAAGGAATATAACAGTGTAGAAGAGCTTCGGGAGTTATTGCCCGAACTGCGTGCTGACCGTTGGTTGCACATCGGTAGCGGCAGTAACTTGCTGTTTGTCAATGACTTTAAGGGTACCATCCTTCACTCGGGTATACGCGGCATCGAAGAGGTGCGCCGCGATGGACTCTCCGTGTGGGTGCGTGCAGGAGCCGGTTGTGTGTGGGATGACTTTGTAGCAACCTGTCTGGAACGGGGATATTACGGTCTTGAGAACCTTTCGTACATTCCGGGAGAAGTCGGAGCGAGTGCCGTGCAGAATGTGGGTGCTTACGGGGTGGAAGCCGGTAACCTGATAGATAGTGTGGAAACCCTCGAAGTTGCTACAGGCGAAATGCGTACATTTACACAGCAGGAGTGTGCGTATGCCTATCGAAGCAGTGTGTTTAAACACCAGCTCAAGGGACAGTATATAGTGACGGCGGTGGTCTATCGGCTTTCACTTTGCTTTGTACCCGATTTGGAATATGCTGCCATACACCGTGAACTCCAAGCTCGGGGGATTCAGGCGGAGCAAGTGACTCCCAAGTTGTTGCGTAACCTGATTATTGAAGTAAGACAAAGCAAATTGCCCGACCCCGATGAGGTGGGCAGTGCCGGTTCGTTTTTTATGAATCCCGTGATTTCGCACGAGCAGTTCGTGGCACTTCAGAGCCGATATCCGCAAGTGCCCCATTATCCGATGGGTGACGGAGTCAAGGTGCCTGCCGGGTGGCTGATAGAACAATGTGGTTGGAAGGGGCGTAGCCTCGGACCAGCCGGTGTGTATAGTAAGCAGGCATTGGTCTTGGTGAACCTGGGAGGAGCTGCCGGTGAAGATGTGGTGAAACTCAGTGAGGCTGTGCAGCAAGATGTCTACGAGAAGTTTGGCATCCGCATTCATCCCGAAGTAAACTTTATTGAGTAGCAGAATTATATTCCAATTCTGTCATGGGATGTTCTATAAATTATAGTTTAGGAGTTGATGAATTTAAGGTTGATTCATCAAGTCAATGACTTTCAATGTAAACTCTTCAACCTTCAACTCCTCAATAGATAATTCATAGCATCAGCCTCATTTATATTACGAACGATGCCCAAACTCTATTTTCTTGGAACAGGTACCAGTACAGGAGTTCCCCAAATGGGATGCTCCTGTCCGGTCTGTACCTCTTCAGATCCGCGTGACCGCCGCCTTCGTACCTCCGCTATGTTGGAAACGGACGAAGGACGGCGGATTCTCATTGATTGTGGTCCTGACTTTCGGCAACAGATGTTGAGCATACCCTTCCGTCCGATGGAGGCGGTGTTGCTGACCCATGAGCACTATGACCATGTGGGCGGACTGGACGATTTACGTCCCTTCTCTGTCTTTGGTGTAGCTGAAATTTATGCCGACCCTTACTGTGCCCGCCATTTACGTGAGCGCATTCCGTATTGTTTTGTAGAAAAGAAATATCCCGGTGTGCCCAGTCTGGTCTTGCATGACTTGACCTTAGGGCATCCCTTTGAAGTGGCGGGTTGTGAGGTGTTGCCTTTTGAGGTCATGCATGGCAAGTTGCCCATCGTGGGGTACCGTATCGGTGAACTGGCTTACATCACAGATATGAGTGTGATGAATGAAAGTAGCAAAGCCTTGTTGAAGGGCTTGAAGGTGTTGGTAGTCAATGCGCTACGTTTCGAACCTCATGCGACCCATCAGTCCTTGAAAGAGGCATTGACCTTGATCGAAGAGCTGCAACCCGAACGCAGTTTTCTAACCCATTTTTCTCACGGTATCGGACTGCATGCCGAAACCTCCTTGCGTTTACCGCCCACGGTCGAATTGGCCTACGACGGACGGGTCGTAGCGTGGTAAAAACCAGAGAGAAAGAAACAGTCAAACAAACTTTTTTGTAAGTTTGCAGTGGCGAAAATTGGACGGTAAGTGAGGTATTCCGATGGGTTTATACTTCCAGGGTTGAAAGGAACTCCATTTGGAGCCGCTTGGGCACCTCTAGTAACCTTCAGCCCGTTTCATTTCATCACCTGCTTACTAAGAGGCATTCACCAGTTTGTGAATGTGTTTTGCCGTTGTTCATGTTGAATCTATTCAAACCGGAGAAGGGTTACGTCCAGCCTGATTCTCCTCTTTGCTAAAATGAGAAAGAAATTCGTTGCTTTTCTGTGGTGTGTATTTGCTTTGCTCGTACTGGCAGGCGTAGCTGGTGTATGGGGAGTAAAGCGTGGTTGGATTGGTTATATGCCTCCTATCGCAGAATTGCAGTCTCCAATTAATAAGTATGCTTCCCAGGTGATCAGTGCCGACGGTCGATTGATGGGTACTTGGTCACGCAATGAAAACCGTGTGTTCGTAGGTTATGACAGTATTTCCCCGCACATGTTTGACGCCTTGGTGGCCACAGAGGATGTGCGTTTCTATGACCATTCCGGTATTGACTTCCGAGCCTTGATGCGTGCGGTGGTTAAGCGCGGTGTATTGGGACACAAGGAAGCGGGTGGCGGAAGTACCATCACGCAGCAGTTGGCGAAGCAGCTTTATTCTTCAACGGCAGAAACGACGATGCAGCGTTTGATGCAGAAACCCATTGAATGGGTGATTGCCGTGGAGTTGGAACGTCACTATACGAAGGAGGAAATCCTTACGCTGTATCTCAATTACTTTGACTTCCTGCACAACGCGGTGGGCATCAAGACGGCTGCCAATGTCTATTTTGGCAAGTCGCCCAAGGAGTTGACCTTGACGGAGTGTGCCTTGTTGGTCGGTATGTGTAAGAATCCTTCTTACTTTAACCCGGTACGCGAACCCGAACGCTGTCGCCAACGTCGTAACGTGGTGCTTCATCAGATGGTGAAAGCAGGCAAGCTGTCGGAAACGGAATATGCTACCCTGTCCGAAGAACCGCTGAAGTTAAACTTCCACCGCATTGACCACAAAGAGGGATTGGGAGCTTACGTGCGTGAATACCTTCGTCGCATCATGATGGCTGACAAACCCAATCCGGATCATTACCGCCAGTGGCAACGTCAGCAATATTATGAAGATTCGCTGGCTTGGGCCAATGACCCCTTGTATGGTTGGTGTAAGAAGAACTTCAAGCGCGACGGCAATAACTATGACATCTATACCGACGGTTTGAAGGTGTATACCACCATTGACTCCCGTATGCAACAATATGCCGAGGAGGCTGTCTACCGTCATTTGGGCAAGAAGTTGCAACCGCTCTTTGAACAGCAGAAGCAGACTTCACCCAACTTCCCCTATAATGCCAATTTGGCTCCGAAGGACGTGAAACGCCGTATCGAAAGGGCAATTAAGCAGTCTGAACGCTACCGCGTGATGAAGGCGGCCGGTGCAACGGACGAGGAAATCAGAAAGGCATTTAATACGAAGGTGCCGATGCGTGTATTCTCCTACCACGGTGATGTGGACATGGTGATGACGCCGCGCGATTCGATTCTCTACTATAAGAAGTTCTTGCGTTCGGCTTTGGTATCGATCGAGCCGCGTACTGGACAGGTTAAAGCCTATGTGGGCGGACTGGACTTTACGCATTTCCAGTACGACATGGCCTTGGTAGGTCGTCGTCAGATTGGTTCGACGATGAAGCCTTTCGTTTACGCCATGGGCTTGCAGGGAGGCATGACTCCTCAAACCACGATTATGAATGCCCAACGTACGTATGGGGACTGGACACCGCGTAACGGTAGCCATTCACGCTATGGCGAAATGGTTACCTTGAAGTGGGGCTTGAGTCAGTCAAACAACTGGGTGACGGCGGGCTTGATGTTCCAGATAGACCCCACGGGACAAGGATTGGTTCGTGACCTCCACGACCTGGGAGTAGCCAGTGACAATATGTATCCGTCGTTGCCGCTCTGCTTGGGTACGTGTGATGTGACACCAGCTGAACTGGCATCAGCTTATACGGCTTTCGTGGAACGAGGTATTCGCCGTGCTCCGTTGTTGGTGACGCGTATCGAGGACAATGAAGGAAATATTGTGGCGGAGTTTACGCCGCGAACGAATGAGGTGTATAGCGAAGAAACGGCCTACAACATGATTGACATGATGAAGGCGGTAATCGACCACGGTACGGGTCGCCGTTTGCGCTATGCCTATAACCTGAAGAACCCGATTGCAGGTAAGACGGGTACAACGAATGACAACTCCGATGGTTGGTTCGTAGGCTGCGTTCCTCAGCTGGTAACGGCTGTATGGGTAGGTGGTGACGAACGAGACATCCACTTTAACTCGACTTCTTTGGGACAGGGTGCCGCTACGGCCTTGCCGATATGGGCACTCTACATGAAGAAGGTTTATGGTAACAAGGCTTTGGGCTATGATATCAATGCGGACTTCCCTAAACCAGAGGTGGCAGAAGATCATTTGCATCTGGCAGACTCCATTCAGGGAGGGGAGGAACATCCGCTGCCTGAATCGTCTGAACAGGAAAAGACCGAACCGAAGCCTGCTCCGAAAGAACCCGCATCTCAACCGAAGTCAAATGCTTCGGCTGAAAAATATTTTGAATAGCGTGCCACGAAACGGATTCATCCGGGTGGACTGTCCGAAGGGAAGGATGGCTTGAGGGAGGACGCCCTTGGCTGGAGCTTTCCGTCGTGAGGGCCTCGGTGGGGCTGTATGTGCCCGTCCGGCTACTTCATCGTAAACGCTTTACTCTTACAAATCTTCAAGTAATGAAATTCTTAGCACTGATACCAGCTCGTTATGCTTCTACACGTTTTCCCGCTAAGCCGTTGGCAACATTGGGGGGTAAACCCATCATTCAACGTGTGTATGAACGTGTGGCGCGCGTCTTTCCCGAAGTGTGTGTAGCTACGGATGATGACCGCATCTTCCAGACTGTAACACAGTTTGGAGGCAGGGCTGTGATGACTTCAGAAAGTCATCGGAGCGGCACCGACCGTTGTTTTGAAGCTTACACGAATTTGGGTAGCGACGCCGATGTGATTGTCAATGTACAGGGAGATGAACCTTTCATTGCAGCCTCACAGTTAGAGGCGGTGATGTCCTGCTTTGAGGACGAAACGACCGAAATCGCGACTTTGGTGAAGCCCTTTGCTTCGGATACGCCGATCGATGTGCTTGAAAATCCGAATACTCCCAAGGTGGTTGTCGGTGATGAAGGGCAGGCACTCTACTTCTCACGCAGTGTCATTCCCTATCTGCGTGGGGTCGATCGTAACGAGTGGACTGCTCACCACACCTATCTGAAGCACATCGGTCTTTATGCTTATCGGGCAGAGGCGTTGCGCCGCATCACTGCTTTGCCGCAAGGCGATTTAGAAAAATGCGAATCCTTGGAGCAGTTACGCTGGTTGCAGGCTGGTCTGCGCATCCGTGTGGCAACGACGGACGTCGAAACCATCGGTATTGATACGCCCGAGGATTTGGCCGCAGCGGAACGTTTCCTTGCTGCTCATCCTGAACTGTAGTATTTGATGGGTCAAAACAGGTATGCGATAAAGCGAGTATAATCGCCGGCATACCGACACTGATGTTGACCTCCTTATTTCAATAGCTTCTCTCTAAGTTTCATCTCTATGCGATATATATTTCTGACAACGCTTCTTTCCCTCTCTTTGCTTGAGCCTGTATCGGCACAAAAAATTGTGGTAGGTTCGTGTACACTCAAAGACGGCGGTATTTATACCGGTGATCTGGTAAGTGGCAAACCGACCGGAAAGGGAAGAGTGCAATACGAAAACGGCGATACCTATGAGGGTGCATTCTATAAAGGATTGCGCCACGGAGAAGGTACATTTACAGCAGCCGACGGTTCCCGTTATGAAGGTAACTGGACAAAAAACGAGCGGAACGGTCGCGGCGTGTTCTATGCGGTCAATAACAACCGTTATGAAGGGGTGTGGTACCGTAACTGTAAGGAAGGACACGGCACGATGTATTACTATAACGGTGACAAGTATGTAGGATCGTGGAAGGATGACCGTCGCAATGGTAAGGGTACCTATACTTACAAGAGCGGTGCCTATTACAAAGGTGAATGGGTCGATGACCAGAAATGTGGCAAAGGATTCTTTGACTGGAATGACGGTTCAACCTATAACGGCTCGTGGCTGAACAACCAACGTAGCGGCAGAGGGGTATATACCTATGCTGACGGTGATTCGTATAGCGGCGACTGGAAGAAAGACATGCAGGATGGTCGCGGTATTTACAAGTTCCGTAACGGTGACGTGTATGAAGGTGAATACCTGATGGGTGAACGAACGGGTGAAGGTACGTTTCGCTTTGCCAATGGTGATACCTATGTGGGTAACTTCCTGAACGGCGAACAAAGCGGACAAGGTACTTTCCACTGGAAGGGAGTCGCTACGTATACCGGAGAATGGAAGAATAACATGATGGAAGGTCGCGGTACTTACAAGTGGAAGAACGGTGACGAATATCAAGGCGAATGGAAGGAAAACCGCATGGATGGTGAAGGTACGCTTCGCTTTGCCGACGGTTCTCGTTTCAAAGGCCAATTCCGTGAAGGAAAGCGTGACGGTAAGTCGGTGGAGGTGCGTGCTGACGGTACGCGCATTGACTGTACGTATCGGGAAGGACTGAAGCACGGAAAATACGTAGAATATGATGCCAACGGAAACGTGGTAAAGAAAGGCGAATACAGTAACGGAAGAGTGGTGCAGTAGGACCTTGGTGACGAGCCGTGGAAGGTTGGATGGTTTCCCTGTAACGATGTGAAGGGTGGGGTAGACCATGAAAGGTGGTTATATTCCAAGCTTTAGGTTTGAGTCTGTCGTTGCAACTTTATGTCGGCATAGATTCTTTCATTCTCCACCTTCCTCCTCGAATGCTTGTTCGTTCACCGCTCCGTTCCTCCTTTTGGAATTCTCTTAAACTCAATAAAGCCATGAAAGCTAAAACAACCGAAAAGCAGGCAGCAAAGACGACTGCCACAAAGAAAACAACCCAACGACGCACGACGACTACTCGTAAAAAGGCTGCTGTTAAGAAAGCCCCTCAGCGTTTGGCCATCGTCAAGAATGACTCTTGGTTGGAGCCCTTTGAAGGTGCCATTCAAGGTCGTCACGACCATGTACTTTATAAGATAAATGAGCTGACTGGCGGTAAAGGTAAACTCTCTGAATTTGCTGACGGTCATCTTTACTTCGGATTGCATCGTACGGCACGCCAATGGGTGTTGCGCGAATGGGCTCCGAACGCAACGGCCATTTACTTGATTGGTGACTTCAACAAATGGCAGGAAGACGAGAAGTATGCTTTCACTCGTGAAGCGGGTACGGGAAACTGGGAATTGAAACTTCCGCTCCGTGCGCTCAAACACTTGGATCTCTATAAGCTTTCCATTCATTGGGAAGGAGGTCAGGGTGAACGTGTACCGGCCTGGGCAACCCGTGTTGTACAGGATGAACAGACGAAGATCTTTAGTGCTCAGGTTTGGAATCCGGAAAAAACGTACGAATGGAAAAAGCCTGCCTTCCGTCCGAAGAAAGCACCCCTCTTTATCTATGAGTGTCACATCGGTATGGGACAGGATGCTGAGAAGGTGGGTTCTTATACGGAGTTCCGCGAGAAGGTGTTGCCTCGTGTAATTGCCGACGGTTATAATTGCATTCAGATTATGGCCATTGCTGAACATCCTTATTACGGCAGTTTCGGTTACCATGTCAGCTCGTTCTTTGCTGCTTCC
>OMBQ01001840.1_pt1 | contig 15550 bp, 10 predicted proteins | sample 1674311 | NCBI WGS metagenome assembly OMBQ01 (sample SAMEA103958160, study PRJEB25191) | human gut metagenome | biome: human-associated habitat [ENVO:00009003]; feature: intestine environment [ENVO:2100002]; material: feces | place: Germany | collected 2013/2015 | reverse complement strand
CCGTCAGATCGAAGAGGACATCAAGGCCACGCAGTACGACCTTGACCATCTCACCGAGTACGCCGTGGCCTACTACGAGCGTATCCGCGACAAGTACGGCAAGGGCAAGGAGCGCCGCACCGAGCTGCGTGAGTTCGACAACATCGAGGCCACGAAGGTCGCCGTGACCAATGCCAAGCTCTACGTCGACCGCGCCGAGGGCTTCTTCGGCATCGGTAAGTCGATGAAGGACGCCGAATTCGTATGCGACTGCTCGGACATCGACGACGTGATCGTCTTCACGAAGGACGGCCGCTACGTCATCACCAAGGTGAGCGACAAGGCCTTCTTCGAGAAGGGCATCTACTACATCGGGGTCTTCAAGCGCAACGACGAGCGCACGATCTACAACGTGCTGTACCGCGACGGCAAGAACGGCCCGATCATGATGAAGCGCTGCGCCATCAAGGCCATCACGCGCGACAAGGAGTACGACATCACCAAGGGTACGCCCAAGAGCGAGATACTCTATATGTCTGTCAATCCGAATGGTGAGGCCGAGGTGCTGAAGGTTTACTTCAAGCCCCGTCCGCGTCTCAAGAAGGTGATCGTCGACCTCGATTTCTCGACCCTCGCCATCAAGGGGCGCCAGAGCCAGGGCAACCTCTTCTCGCGCTACGGCATCCATAAGATCGTCCTCAAGGAGCGCGGCACCTCGACGCTCGGCGGCCAGAACGTCTGGTTCGACGAGGATGTCCGCCGCCTGAACGCCGACGGCCGCGGCAAGCTGCTGGGCGAGTTCAAGGGCGACGACCGGATCATCGTCTGGACGTCGAAGAACCAGTACTATATCACGGGTTACGACCTCGGGCAGCATTTCCCCGACGAGACCGTGCGCGTGAGCCGCTATGAGCCCGACCGCGTTTACAGCGTCTGCTACTACGACCGTTCGCAGCAGTTCTATTACATGAAGCGCTTCACGGCCGAGATGAGCGACAAGATGCAGTTCTTCCTCGACGAGGACGGACAGGCCGACCTGGTCGCCGTGACGGAACGCACGGGCGCCAAACTCGAAATCACCTACAAGGGGGCGCATGCGTCGCGTCCCGCGGACGAGGTCGACGTCGACGAATTCGTCGGCGTCAAGAGCCACCGCGCCAAGGGCAAGCGCCTGACGACCTACGAGGTCGCTACGCTGCGCTTCATCGAACCCGAACTGCCGCCCGAGCCCGAACCTTCGGACGACGGCGATGCCGGGGAGATTCCCGACGGCCTGCTCTCCGGCGGCGGGGCGGATGACGGGGCGGCGGATGCCGGTGCCGGCGACGCTGCGGCTGTTTCCGGCGGGGTGGAGTTCGAGATCGAACGCGCCCGGGGCGATGCCGACGAGGTGATCGACCCCGAACAACTGAACCTGTTTTGACCTGCCGGCGATGAAACCCCTCTTTTTGGTCGGTTACATGGGATGCGGCAAGAGCACCCTCGGGCGCAAGCTGGCGCGCAGGCTGGGCGTCGGCTTCGTGGATACCGATGCGCTGGTCGAGGAGCAGGCGGGAGCCTCCGTGGCCGATGTCTTCCGTTATGAAGGCGAGGCACGGTTCCGCGAAGCGGAGCGCGAAGCGCTCGAACGGGCGATCGCCGCAGGCGGCGAAACGGTGGTCTCGACGGGCGGGGGGCTCCCCACCTGGAGCGACAACATGCAGCGCATGAACGGCGTGGGGCATACCGTCTTCCTGCACCGCACTGCGGAGCAAATCGCCCGCCGCCTGAGCCCCTACGGACGCCGGAAACGTCCCCGCTTGCGGGGGCTGGACGATGCCGGACTGGTCGCTTTCATGGAACGCGATATGGCCGTGCGCGAACCCTTCTATGCGCAGGCGCATCTGGTCGTCGACTGCGATGCGATGTCCGACGACCAGGTCGTGGAGCATATCCTGAGGCAACTCGGCCTGAAATAGAAAAGACCCTGCGGCTGCGGCCCCGGGAGTACCCGGGGGCGCGGAAACCGCAGCGAACGATACGACGCGGCCGTGCCGCGGACGATGATATGCTGCAACTCCTGAAAGACGTGGATAAACTTTCAAATAATGCACCCATCGGTGTTTTCGATTCGGGGCTGGGCGGGCTGACCGTCTGGCGCGAGGTGCGGCGTGCGCTCCCCGCTGAGTCGCTCGTCTACCTGGGTGACGGTAAGAACTGCCCCTACGGGTCGCGCCCCCGCGAGGAGGTGCGGCGCCTTGCCGACGAAGCGGTCGCCTTCCTTGTGGCGCAGGGGTGCAAGCTGGTCGTCGTGGCCTGCAATACCGCTACGGCCGCCGCCATCGACTTCCTGCGCGAAAAATACGCCCCCATGCCGATCGTGGGCATGGAGCCGGCCGTGAAACCCGCCTGCCTGGCGACCCGCAGCGGGGTGGTGGGGGTACTGGCTACCGAACGGAGCCTCGACGGCGAGCTCTTCCGCCGCACGGCGGCCAGGTACGGCGACGGCGTAGACCTTGTCACGGCGCCAGGCCGGGGCTTCGTCGAACTGGTCGAAAACGACCTCGAAGCTACGCCCGAGGCCGAGGCTACCGTCCGTGCCGCCGTCGCGGAGATGCTGGAGCACGGGGCCGACCAGATCGTGCTCGGCTGCACGCACTATCCTTTCCTGCTTCCCGTCCTCGAACGTGTCGTCGCGGGCCGCGGCGTCACGGTCGTCGACCCTTCGCCCGCCGTCGCCCGCCGCGTCGTGCAGCTGCTCGACCGTTACGGCCTGCACGTCGACCCCGCCCACCGCGCGGAATATACGTTCCGCACCTTTGCCGACGAGGCCTACCGCCTCCGCCTGGAACGCAAGGCCTTGGGGGCACTTTAATAGCGCCGGATTCGCTTCCGAACCCGATTTTACATCGCGATATTCCGAAATGTCGAAAAAAATGCGTAACTTCGCTTGATAAAAATCAAGCGCAACACAGATGGCATCTAAAAATACATCCTCATCCCCCAACGGACGGCAGAAAGTCCAGCGTTCCAACAGCGACAGTGCGCGCTGGGTCGCAGGATTGCTGCTGCTTTTCATCGGGGTGTTCGCCGCCTCGGCCGTACTGTTCTCGTTTTTTACCTGGGCGGCCGACCAGAGCGGGCTGCTGCTCTCGCCCGAGGAACGTGCCACGCTGGGCGTCGAGCCTGGAAATCTCTGCGGCTGGGCGGGTGCCAGGCTGGGACGCCTGCTGGTCGACAACTCGTTCGGCGTGTCCGGCATTCTGATCCCGGTGATGGTGGTGCTCGTCGGCGTGCGCGTCATCCGCCAGCGCCCGCTGCTGTTCAACCATTCGATCCTCTCGCTTTTCCTCATCCTGATCCTCGGTTCGCTGACGCTGGGCTTCGCCTTCTCGGACAAGTGGAGCCTTTGCAGTTCGACGGGGTGGGGCGGTGCCTTCGGCATCGAGACCGCAGCGCTGCTGCGCACGCATATCGGGGTGCTGGGGACGTTGATCCTGCTGCTGGGCTGCTGGATCCTTACGGGGGTATTCATCAACCGCAATTTCATCAACAAGGTCAACCGTGCGGGCAACGTCATGGTCGATAAGAGCGGCAAGATCGTCGAGATCGTCAAACATAAGGTCGTGCACGCGCACGGGCAACCGTCCGATGCCGCCGGGGATGCGGCTGCCGTATCTGCGGAATCCGCCGGGAATCCCGGGGAGAGGCCTGCCAGGCGGTCGGCCGACACTCCGGCCGTGGAGTCTGCCGTGAAGGCGGAGCCCGAGGTGGTCGTGCGCCGTCCCGAACTCGAACTGGCCGTGCAGCGTCCGGTGCCGGAAATGCCCCGCGCTGTACGTACTCCCGGGCCTGCTGCCGCCGGGACTCCCGCCGCCCCGCAGGCCGCCCGCCGCGATGCGGACGACAATCCGTTCGTGGAACTGGGCCCCGACGGCATGCCCATTGTGCCCGAAGCCCCGCAGGCGGCAGAGGCCGCCGCATCCGATGACGACGGCGAGTTTACCGAGGTCGACCTGTCGCGCCCCGAAGGCCGGCTGGTGATCGGCCCCAGCGGGCTTGTCGAGCTGGAACGCCCCGCGGTGCGTCCTGCCGCCGGCACTGCTGTCCGGCCTGCTGCGCCTGTGTCCGACGAACCTTTCACCGAATTATCCCTGGGCGGGGAAGACCCCGTCGGGACACCGGCCCCGGCTGCCGGGATGCCCTCTGTTGCCGGGATGCCCTCCGCTGCCGCTCCTGTATCCGGGGAGCCGCTCCCCGACGGGCCGTTTACCGAGATACCCGTTCCTGCCGGGGGCGTCGTCGTGACCGTCGAGGCCAACGAAGCCCGTCTGGTCGATGAAAAGGCGATCCCGACCGAGAGCTACGACCCGCTGAAAGACCTCGTGAACTACCACAAGCCGCCCGTGACGCTGCTCGAAGACTATGTTTCCGACTCGGAAGTGAGCGACGAGGAGATTTTCGAGAACAAGACCAAGATCGAGGATACGCTCCGCAATTTCGGCATCCCCATCCAGCGTATCAAGGCCACGGTCGGCCCCACCGTGACGCTCTATGAGATCGTGCAGGCGCAGGGCGTCAAGATCTCGAAGATCCAGGGGCTCGAAAACGACATCGCCCAGAGCCTCAAGGCGCTGGGTATCCGCATCATCGCCCCTATCCCCGGCAAGGGAACCATCGGCATCGAGGTGCCCAACCGCGATAAGCAGGTGGTGTCGATGTACTCCGCCGTGCGTTCGCTGCGTTTTCAGGAGTCGAAGGCCGAGCTCCCGGTGGTGATCGGCCGTACGATCCAGAACGAGAATTACGTGTTCGACCTGGCCAAGATGCCGCACCTGCTGGTGGCGGGCGCCACGGGACAGGGTAAGTCCGTGGGGCTGAACGCCATCATCACCTCGCTGCTCTACCGCAAGCACCCCGCGCAGCTCAAGTTCGTGATGATCGACCCCAAGATGGTCGAGTTCTCGCTCTATGCCAAGATCGAGCGCCACTTCCTCGCCAAGATGGAGTCCGAGGACGATGCCATCATCACCGACCCCAAGAAGGCGGTCTACACGCTCAATTCGCTCTGCACGGAGATGGACAGCCGCCTGGAACTCTGCAAGAAAGCCGGGGCGCGCAACATCGCCGAGTACAACGAGAAATTCACCGCCCGGCGGCTCAGCCCGCTCAACGGGCACCGCTACCTGCCCTATATCGTCGTGGTGGTCGACGAGTTCGCCGATCTGATCATGACCGCCCGCGAGGTCGAGGGGCCCGTCATGCGCCTCGCGCAGAAGGCGCGTGCCGTCGGCATCCACCTGATCATCGCCACGCAGCGCCCCGACGTGAAGGTCATCACGGGCGGTATCAAGGCCAATTTCCCCGCGCGTATCGCCTTCCGCGTGATGCAGATGATCGACTCGCGTACGATCATCGACCAGCCGGGGGCCAACCAGCTTATCGGCCGCGGCGACATGCTCTTCTCGAAGGACGGGGAACTGATCCGTATCCAGTGCGCGCTGGTCGAAACCAAGGAGGTCGAACGCATCGTCGAGTATATATCGAAGCAGCAGGGCTATACCTCGGCCTATTCGCTGCCCGACTATACGCCCGATACGGGCGATTCTTCGGGGAGCATGGGCAGCGAGGACTCCGCCCCCGTGAAATACGATTCGCTCTTCGCCGAGATCGCCCGCGACGCCGTTTCGGGCGGCAATATCTCGACCTCGATGATCCAGCGCAACTACGAGGTGGGCTTCAACCGTGCCGGGCGCATCATGATGCAGCTCGAACGTGCCGGCATCGTCGGCCGCCAGCAGGGAGCCAAGCCGCGCGACATCCTTTTCCATGACATGCCCTCGCTCGAAGCCAAGTTGCAGGAGCTGGGCCTATTCTGATGCTGCCATGAAACGACTCCTGTCCCTCCTGTTGCTGCTTTCCGCGATGCAATCCGTCGCCGCAGTTCCGGCTGCCGCGGATGTTCCGGCTGCCGCAAATAATGTTCCGGCCGCCGGCCGTGCCGACGCGATCCTGGCCGGGGTCAGCGACGGCTTCCGGGCGCTGGGTGCCTACGGGGTGTCGTTCGAGGTTCGCTCGGACGAATACGTCACGCGCGGGCGCTATGCCGTCGAGGGGGAGAATTATTACCTCGTGCTGGGCGATGCCGAGGTCTACTGCGACGGAGCCGTGCGCTACGAGGTGGACAACCGCCGCCGCGAGGTGACGATCGACGTGGTCGACACCGGCAGCCGCAATATCCTCAATAACCCCGTCCATGCCTTCGATTTCCTCGGCAGCGAATATGCGGCCTCGCTCGCCGGCGAGCAGGAAGGCCGTGCCGTGGTGCGGCTGACGCCTGCGCCGGGGAATACCTCCTCGGCGGGCAATATCGTCCTTACGGTCGATACCGCCGCGATGCGTCCCGTGTCGCTCCGCTACGATTACGACGGCGAGCAGGTGCAGGTTTCGGTGCTGGGCATCAAGCCCCTCGAAACGCCGCTCAAGGCCTTTGCGAAGGATAACTACGCCGGGTACGAATTCATCGACTTCCGCTGACCATGTTCCGCCGGCCGATTATGCTGCTGTTGTCCGTCGCCATCCCCGCGGCGATGCTGGCTGCGGCGCCGGAAGACCCGTCGCCGGCGGGCGGGCATACCCCTGCCGCCGGACATGACCGCCCTGCGGCGGATATGCCCGGTTCGGTTCCCGGAGCCGGAAGCCCGGCCGGGCAACAGCCTTCCGGCACGGCATGGGAGCTTACCTGCGAGCGCGATCTGCTCTATGCGGCGTCTTTCGTAGGGGATTCCATACCGGTGCGGGTGTTCCTCGAATCGGGCGTCTATTTTCCGCTGATCGACAGCGCGCTGGTCTGGTCGCACCCCGGGCTTTTCGAACCCGTCGAACTCGAACGCCCCGTGCGTTTCCGCATGGCCGGCGGCACGGACTATTCGGCCCGCTATAAACTGGCGCCGGGGCTCAGGGTGGGGGATACGCGCAGTTTGTGCGAGAGCTATGTCGTCGATCTGCGGCGACGCAAGCCCTGCGACCTGCTCTACCCGCTCCATACCTTCACGACCGACAGCGTGGCCGCGCCCGGTATTTTCGAGCTCGATGTCCGCCGCGGCATTTTCCGTCCGCTCTCATCCGGGAGCCTGCCGCAGCCCGGTGACGGGTGGGAGGCCTACGAACTGGTGCCCGACGGGCATTCGGGGATGTTCTGGGTCATGGATACGGTGCGCTTGTCCGACGACCGGGGACGCAGCCGTGCGATGCCGATGCGGCTGGTCGTCGATTTGGGCAACGCCAACCTGCTGGCACTCTTTGCGTTCAAACCTGAGGTCGGAAAATTCGTGTCACGCGCCCCTGTCGATCTGGTGGAAGGCCATACGCCGGGCGGGATGACCCTGCGGGTGCTGATGCCCGCCGTCGCCACTTTCATGGGGTGTTACTCCTTCGGCGGGCTGCCTGTCGTGGTGCTTGACAAACCGATGAAACTCCCCGGCGACGGTTTCCTCGGCGTAAAATTCTTCTCCGCATTCCGGGTGGTCTTCGATTTCCGCCACGGGCGGTTGTGGCTCAGGCTGGCGGATTGACCCCTATTTCCGGTTGAGGTACCAGTAGAGCCCGCCGACGAAGATGCCGCCGCCCGCGATGTTCCCGAGCGTGGCGGGAACCAGGTTTGCGGCGACCATGTCCGCCGCCGTCACCGGGGCGCCCAGCATCATCCCCAGCGGGATGAAGAACATGTTGGCGATGCAGTGCTCGTAGCCGATCACCACGAAGCACATGACCGGGAAAAACAACCCCATCATACGGCCTGCCGCGTCGTCGGTACTCAGCCCGAGCCATACCGCGAGGCATACCAGCCAGTTGGCGCCCACGCCGCGCAGGAATACCGTCAGCCACGGCATCGAGACCTTGGCCTGCGCCACGTTGCAGGCCGCTTCGCGCCACAGCTCCGACGAGAGTACGCCGGGCAGCACCACCAGGAAATAGGCGAAGAAGGCCGCCCCGATGAAATTCCCCGCGTATACCAGCCCCCAGTTGCGCAGCACCTTGCCCCATCCGTACCTGCGGCCCAGCGCCCCGGGTACGAGCACGGCGTTGTTGCCCGTGAAGAGCTCCGCCCCGGCGAATACCACCAGGATGAGCCCCAGCGGGAATACCAGCCCCGAGAGCAGGCGCTGCAACCCGGGCGCTTCGGCCACCCCGGGGAACCCGAACCCCGCCATCAGCGAGAAGAGTCCGCCCATGGCGATGTATGCGCCGGCCAGGAATGCCAGCAGGAGGGTCTTGCCCGCCGGGAGTTGCATTTTGCCCGTTGCCGACTTCTGAGCCAGCGCGAGTACTTCCTTGGGTGTGTTTATCTGTGCCATGTTCGGGAAATAGAGGCCGCAAAGGTAGTGAAACGATCCGGAACGCGCAAGCGGATGCCGTCAGTCTGCCGGGAATTTTTTTTGAGGCCGTCAGATCGCCGGAAAAGGGGCAAAAACGGGGCGTCGTCCCGGAAATCTTCCGCGCGGAGGCGATATTTATCGGCTTAAAGTTGCTCAGATCGGAAATAAATCGTATTTTTGTTCGTTAAAAGACTGTAATTTTAAAGAGATAAGATGCTAACTGAAGAAGAAAAGAATGCAGGTTTGACAGGACGTATCATTCCTATCAATATCGAAGAGCAGATGAAGTCGGCGTACATCGACTATTCGATGTCGGTCATCGTGTCGCGTGCGCTTCCCGACGTGCGCGACGGCATGAAGCCCGTGCACCGCCGTATCCTCTACGATATGAGCGCGGAGCTCAACCTCTACTCCGACAAACCGACCCGTAAGTCGGCGCGTATCGTCGGCGACGTGCTCGGTAAGTTCCACCCCCACGGCGACTTGTCGGTCTACGACGCGATGGTGCGTCTGGCACAGGAGTGGTCGATGCGCTACCCGCTGGTCGACGGCCAGGGTAACTTCGGTTCGATGGACGGCGACTCGCCGGCCGCCATGCGTTACACCGAGGCCCGCATGAAGAAGATCACCGACGAGGTGATGGCCGACATCGACAAGGAGACCGTCGACTGGACGCTCAACTTCGACGATACGATCCCCGAACCCACGGTGCTGCCCACCAAGATCCCGCTGCTGATCGTCAATGGCGCCAGCGGTATCGCCGTCGGTATGGCCACCAACATGGCCCCGCACAACCTCAGCGAGGTGGTCGACGCTTGCTGCGCCTATATCGACAACCCCGAGATCACGGGCGAGGAGATGCTGCATTTCATCAAGGGCCCCGATTTCCCCACGGGCGGTATTATCTACGGCTACGAGGGTGTCCGGGAGGCCATGCTTACGGGCCGCGGCCGCGTCATGATGCGTGCCAAGACCGACATCGAGCATACCCCCAGCGGCCGTGAGTGCATCGTCATCACCGAAATCCCCTACATGATCAACAAGGCCGAGATGATTAAGAAGATCGCCGACATGATCAACGAGAAGAAGATCGACGGCATTTCCTACATCAACGACGAGTCCGACCGTGACGGCCTGCGGATCATCATCATCCTCAAACACGACGCCGTGGCGAGCGTCGTGCTCAACACCCTTTATAAGAATACGCCGCTGCAAACCTCGTTTGCGGTGAACAATATCGCGCTGGTGAACGGCCGTCCGCAGCTGCTGCCGATGCGCGATCTGGTCATGCACTTCGTCAACCACCGCCACGACGTGGTGGTGCGCCGCACGCGTTACGACCTGCGCAAGGCCGAGGAGCGCCTACATATCGTGCTGGGTCTCTTGATCGCACAGGACAACATCGACGAGATCGTGCACATCATCCGTTCGTCGCAGACCCCCGACCTGGCCAAGCAGGCCATGATCGAGCGTTTCGAGCTGAGCGACATCCAGGCTTCGGCCATCATCGAGATGCGCCTGCGCGCCCTGACGGGGCTGGAGTACGGCAAACTGACCGCCGAGCGCGACGATCTTACCAAGCTGATCGCCCACCTGAAGGACGTGCTGGAGAATGTCGGCATGCAGATGCAGATCGTCAAGGACGAACTGCTCGAAATCAAGGAAAAATACGGCGACGAGCGCCGTTCGGAGATCGTCTATGCCTCCGAGGAGTTCAACCCCGAGGATTTCTATGCCGACGACGACATGGTCATCACCATCTCGCACATGGGCTACATCAAGCGCACCCCGCTGGCCGAATACCGCACGCAGAACCGCGGCGGCGTCGGCGCCAAGGGCAGTGCTACGCGTGACGAGGACTTCATCGAGCATATCTACGTGGCTTCGATGCACAATACGATGCTCTTCTTCACCGAGAAGGGGCGCTGCTACTGGCTCAAGGTCTACGAGATCCCCGAGGGCGCACGCTCCTCGAAGGGACGCGCCATCCAGAACGTCATCCAGATCGAACCCGACGACAAGGTTCGCGCCTATATCAACGTCAAGCGCCTGAACGACGCCGAGTATGTGAACAACAACTTCATCATCATGTGTACCAAGGACGGTACGATCAAGAAGACGAAGCTCGAAGCCTACTCGCGCCCGCGCCAGAACGGCGTGAACGCCATCGTCATCCGCGAGGGCGACCAGCTGATCGAGGCCAAGCTCACCAGCGGCAACGCCGAAGTGATGATTGCGGCCCGCGAAGGCAAGGCCATCCGCTTCAACGAGTCGACGGTGCGCCCGATCGGGCGTGTCGGCGCCGGTGTGCGCGGCATCTCGATCGAGGAGTCCGACGAGGTGGTCGGCATGATCTGTGTGGAACCCGATTCGACGCAGGACGTGCTGGTGCTGAGCGAAAACGGTTACGGCAAGCGTACCGACCTCGACGAATACCGCATCACCAACCGCGGCGGTAAGGGTGTGAAGACGATCAACGTGACGGAGAAAACCGGTAAACTTATCTCCATACAGGCCGTTACGGACGACAACGACCTGATGATTATCAACCGTTCGGGACTTACCATACGTACGGCCGTGTCGCAGATCCGCCTGGCGGGTCGTGCCACGCAGGGCGTGCGTATCATCAACCTGCGCGACGGCGATGCCATTGCCTCGGTGATGGCTGTGCCTGCTGCCGGCGATGAAGAAGAAGTACAGTCCGCGGAGGCTGCTGAAAACGGGGGCGCAACGCCCGAAGCAGGACAGCCGGCCGAGGAATAGATGAAATGAATTTGAAAACTTTAAATTAAATTTTGTTATGAAGAAAACATTTTTGACGGCTTTCGCGGCGCTGCTCGTGGCTATCCCTGCCGTGCAGGCGCAGAAAGTCAACAAGAGCGGGCTCCTCACCAAGATCGAGAAGAGCGACGCCGACATCGCCGATGCGAAGAAGAACGCCAAGGCCTCCACGTGGATCAACCGTGGCAAAGCATTGTACGAGGCTGCCGTGGAACCGACGAAGAGCCTCTTCGTCAACATGGACGCCGCGATGCTGAAGCTGGCCGTGGGCGAACCTTCGGCCACCAAGCAGGTGACGCTTCTCAACGTTCCCTACGAAGCGTGGGAGTACCCCTATTTCATCGCCTACATCAAGGACGGCAAGGTCGTTACCTGGACGCAGACCGACTGGGTGCTGAAAGAGGCTCCCGCCATGGCCATCGAGGCTTACAACAAGGCTTACGAGATCGACCCCAAGAGCGCTGCGAAGGCGAAGGACGGGTTGCAGCAGATCAGCGATTTCTGTTCGCAGGTTGGTAACACGGGTATCGACACGGGCGAGTACGTTGCCGCCGCCGATGCCTATGCCACGGCTTTCCGGGCACAGTCGAGCCCCGCTTACGGCGCAGCCGCAGATCCCGCGCTGCTCTACTATGCCGGTTACCTGCGCACAGTGGACGGTTCGGCGCACCCCTCGTCGTTCGGACAGGGTGCCGAGTACCTCAAGAAAGCGATCGACCTGGGGTATACCGACGAGGAGGGTAACATCTACTACTACCTCTTCCACTGCTATTACGGCCTGAAGAACGTCAGCCAGGACAACGTCATGCTGGCCAAGGACGCCCTGATCACGGGTATCGGGAAATTCCCGAAGAACGAGCGTATCCTCGACGGCCTGATGCAGCTTTACACGGCCGAAGAGGGCGTGGGCGACCCTGCCGACCTGGTAACGCTGATCGACTCGGCCATTGCCGACAACCCCGAGAACGTAGACCTCTGGTTCGGCCGCGGCCGTATCTTCTATGCGCTGAAAAACTACGACGAGAGCATCGCATCGTTCAAGAAGGTCGTGGAGCTGAAGCCCGACCTGTTCGAAGGCAATTATTACCTGGGCGTGTTCTACACGATCAAGGCCGACGAGATGAACAAGGTGATGAACGAGAAGCAGTACAGCAGCCAGACTGCCTACGATACCGACCTGAAGGAGGTGAATGCGGTCTATATGGAGGCGGTGCCCTGGTTCGAAAAGGCATACGAGCTGAAGAAGGACGACGTCAACACGCTCGACTTCCTCAAGTCGATCTGCTTCCGCCTGCGCGACGAGGAGGGTATGATGGACAAGTACAACAAGTACAATACCCTGCTCAAGGAAGCCAAAGGCGAAGAGTAATTCCCTGCGGGGGCGGCGCTGCCGCCCTGCGCTTACAGGAATCCCGGCTCCGAAACACGGAGCCGGGATTTTTCATGCGCCGATGTGCCTGTCGTGATGTCCGTGCCGTCGAATTCGTAGGGTAATATCCGTGCGAGACGTCCGTGCAAATCCTGTGCGGCATCCGTGCGAAATGCCTGTGCGGTTGTGCCGATCTCCGGGACATTCGGCCTGTGGCGCGACCCGCGCTTCAAGATTCCGGGATGCCGAACCCCAACTGCCGGAGCATACCTTCGTGGTCGAGGCAAAAGCGTTTCATCAGCAGGTAATGCGGCGTTTGCTCCAGTTCGGTGAGTTGCAGCCCGTTGTCCGCGATCTCGTAGATGTCGGCGCCGGGGTAGGCCATGACGATAGGCGAGTGGGTGCTGACGATGAACTGCGATCCGCTTTCCACGAGTTGTTTTATCCGGCACAGCATATACATCTGCCGCGACGGCGAGAGGGCGGCCTCGGGCTCGTCGAAGATATAGAGCCCGTTCCCGCGGAGCCTGTGTTCGAGCAGGCTCAGGAAGCTTTCGCCGTGCGATTGCCTGTGGAGCGACTTGTCGCCGTAATAGCGGTGTATGCCGTCGGCTATCTGGTCGATTTCGGTGGCGACGTTGTAGAAACTTTCGGCACGCAGGAAATAGCCGTCGCGCGGCTGCAACCCGCGTCCGAGCACGAGGTTCCCGTATAGCGGGGAATGAGTCTCGCGCGTTGCGAACCGAAAGTTCTTCGACCCGCCCTCGGCATTGAATCCCGCTTTTACGGCGATGGCTTCCAGCAGCGTCGATTTGCCCATGCCGTTCTCGCCCACGATGAACGTCACCGGGCGGCGGAACCGCAACCCGCTGAACCCCGCCAGCGCGGGCACCGTATAGGGGTATTCGTGCGGCAAATCTCCGGCCTCTTTCAGTCGGATATATTTGATATAGAGTGCGTTTTCGGATAAGATCATGGCGGGTTTTTGGGGGGTTCCGTTCCGCTAATTTAGTGATTATCCCCGGATATGCGGCCTGTTATCGCAGGAAACCTTCCTGATTCCGGACGTTGCCTCTCCCGGGCCGTTCCGGCCTCTCCCTGCCCGGGGATTCACCGCCTCTTCCTTATGCGCCGGCTTTGCGGTAGATTGTCCGCAGGCTGTGCGTCATGAAGTATTGCAGCACGCCGCGCAGGAACATGTACAGCGTGAAGGCGAGCCACAGGGCGTTGTTGCCTATGAGCGTATGCCCGATATAGAAGATGCCGAAATAGGCTGCCGTAGCCCAGAACATCGAGTTGCGCATGACGCGCGTCTGCGTAGCGCCCACCATGATGCCGTCCATGATGAAGGGCATGGCGCTGGCTACGGGGATCAGGATGATCCATACGATATACCGTCCGGCGACCTCCACGATCGTCGCGGCGTTTGCGGCCGAATCGTCGATGAACAGCCCCACCAGGTCGCGCCACCAGACGATGTAGATTCCCACGAACAGTACCGACACGGCCGTGCCCCATGCGATGCAGCGCCGCAGGCAGTCGCGCAGCGCCTTTACGTCCCGGGCGCCGATGAACCGTCCGGTCAGCGCTTCGGCGGCATATGCGAAGCCGTCGTTCATGTACGAGAAGAGCGTGAAGAGCTGCAACAGCAGGGTGTTCACGGCCAGCAGCACCGGGTCTTCCATGCGGGCCGAAGCCCCCGTGAAGAAGGTGTAGACCGCCACGATGCAGAGCGTACGCAGCATGATGTCGCGGTTGACGATGAAGAAGGTTTTGAGCGGTTTCATGTCGAATACCTCGGCCCAGTCGATGCCCGTCAGCACCTTGCGGTAGCGCAGCATGAGCAGCAGCAGCGAAAGCCCCACGCCCGTCCACTGTGCGATCACCGAGGCGTAGGCGATGCCGACGATCCCCATGTCCATGCCGAAGGCGAACCAAAGGCTGCACAAGACATGCACCGCGTTGACCGAAATAGCCGTGAACATCGGTATCATGGCATTCTGCATACCCGTGAACCAGCCGTTGAACCCGAACAGGAGGATGCCAGCCGGTACGGCCCAGATGCGGGCGTAGAAGTATTCGGCGACCAGTTCGTCGCCGTTCATGGCCCAGATCGCCGTTTGGCCGAGCGGGTATTGCAGCAGCAGGATCAGTGCGCCCAATACGGCCGCGACGAGCAGCGTGCGCGCCAGCGTGGCGGTGCATTCGCGGTGGTTCTTCGCGCCGTAGGCCTGCGCCGTCAGTCCGCTCGTGCCCATGCGCAGGAAGGAGCAGTTCCAGTAGATGAAGTTGAAGATCGAAACGCCGACGGCCAGCGATCCGATCGCGCGCGTGGTGTCGCCGCCGCCCAGATTGCCGGCGATCATCGTGCTGGCGATGCCCATGACGGGGACGGTGATGTTGGAAACGATGTTCGGAAGCGCGAGCCGCAGGATTTCCCGATTCATAAACGAGGGGTTTAACGTGCCGCAAAGATAGTGCAAGCCGCGGGCAGAACCAAATATATTTGCATGACGGTGCGATGCCGGCAGCCCGCCGCGGATTTACGGCCGGCTGTGCGGGTGGGAACCCATGCGGTTCCGCGCCGTTCCGGCGGCGGACGACCGGCCTTAGGAATGCCCGCGGAGATACGCACGGGGCATTTTTACGGACGAATGCTGATTCTTTCGCCGTGGCGGCTGATTTGGTGCGATTTGTGCGGACAATCTGCGAAAATTAGATTACCTTTGCCACGAATTAATTTGAATCGAAATGAAAGACTACAACAGCGACTCGACGGTGGTTCTCGACCGTTTCGCACGCGACAAGCGCAAGCGCACGACGACCGCCGAACGTATCGAACGTCGCCCCGGTCCCCGGCGTGATGCCGATGACACCCCGCGCGAACATGCCCCACGGCGTGCTTCGTACAATCCCCACTTCACGGAAGACAACCGACCCGTCGACGAGCGCCCGCGCCGTCCGTCCGGCGGTTCCAGATATGGCGAAGGCCGGCCTTCGGGGTCTTACCGGGGCCGTCCGGACGGGCCCCGTTCGGATCGTTCGGGCGGCTACGGCGGCGAGC
>OMBQ01001839.1_pt1 | contig 15560 bp, 14 predicted proteins | sample 1674311 | NCBI WGS metagenome assembly OMBQ01 (sample SAMEA103958160, study PRJEB25191) | human gut metagenome | biome: human-associated habitat [ENVO:00009003]; feature: intestine environment [ENVO:2100002]; material: feces | place: Germany | collected 2013/2015 | reverse complement strand
TCCAGCGGGGCGCTGTTCATCACGGTCTCGGTGGTGCCGTCGATCTGCAGATGGTTGCGGTCCAGCATAACGCAGAGGTTGGACAGGCCGTAGTGAGAAGCAAACATAAAGGCCTCCCAGCACTCACCCTCTTCCACCTCGCCGTCACCCAGGATGGTGTAAACATTGATGGGCTTACCGGCGTGCTTGGCACCCAGTGCCATGCCGCAGGCGGCGCTCACGCCCTGACCCAGACTGCCGGTGGACATATCCACGCCCGGCACACTGTTCATGTTGGGGTGGCCCTGCAGGTAGCTGCCGATCTTGCGCAGGGTCTTGAGATCCTCCACCGGGAAGAACCCACGCTCAGCCAGCGCGGCGTACAGCGCCGGAGCCGCATGGCCCTTGGAGAGCACCAGACGGTCGCGGTCAGGGTTCTTGGGATCCTTCGGATCCACCTTCATCTCTACGAAATAGAGGTACGCCAGCACCTCGGCGATATCCAGGCTGCCGCCCGGATGGCCGCACTTGGCGCTGTGAGTGCCCTCGATCACGCCCATGCGGATGTGGCAGGCGTGTTTTGCCAGGGTAAGCTTTTCTGCATTTGTCATCTTTGGTCCTCCCGTATGAACCTCAGCGTTTGCATCGGATATGGTACGCACCCGGGCCGTACGCCCTGATGCGCTATTTCTCAAGTCTATATTATCTATTCTATGCAAAAACGTCAAGGTTCTTTCGTCAAAATGTACATCCCTTGGCAAAATCGCTTGTAAATGTTCCCGTTTTTGTTGAAAATGCAGGGCCATTTTGCCCCCGCAAAACATTTTTGCAGCTTTTGGCCGCTTTGCTTTCTGATGCCGAATTGAATGCAGCCTCCGACAAGGGTTATTCTCACGTCAATGTCTGTAACAGTACATTTGCAGAAGGCCCCGGTGAAGATTCCTTTTATTACATCTACAAATTTCAAAAATCGGCAAACACCGCCCCGTAACCATCCTCATCCGCTGAGCTTGACAAGGCGGCTTTGCATCTGCTATACTTTTTGCACAATTCCCGGCTGAAGCCGGGGCTTTGCGGGCCGAAGCCCGTGTTTCTCCCCGCAAACATTATTTTGAAACAGACACCATGAAGGGGTCTGCCGCTGGCGCGCGTGCTGGCGGCAGGCCCTTTTTGTCTGTGCATTTTCAGGAGGAATCATTGATGAATACCAAGACCCGTTCCACCACCCGTGATCTGGTGCTGGCCGCACTGTTTCTGGCACTGGCCTTTGTGCTGCCCATGATCACCGGCCATGTGCCGCAGATCGGCAATATGCTCTGCCCCATGCACTTCCCGGTGCTGCTGGCAGGCTTTGTGCTGGGCGGCCCCTGGGGCCTGGCACTGGGCTTTGCCGCCCCGCTGCTCCGCTCGGTACTGTTCGGGATGCCCCCGATGTACCCCATTGCCATCGCCATGGCCTTTGAGCTGGCCACATACGGCGCTGTGGCCGGTTTCATGTACCGCAAGGTGCAGCACACCCTGCCCATGATCTACACCACCCTTGTCACCTCGATGGTGGCAGGCCGCCTTGTCTGGGGTGCGGTGCGCTTTGTGCTGGCCGGTCTGTCCGGCTCCAGCTTCCCGTTCAGCGCGTTCCTGTCCGGTGCGGTGCTCACTGCCGTGCCCGGCATCGTGGCGCAGCTCATCCTCATTCCGCTGATCGTGGCTGCACTGCAGAAAGCAAAGCTGACAGATTAACCCCCCTGCGCTGACCGAACCCACACAGCAAAAAAGCCCGGAACCGTACCTGCTATGGCGGCAGGTGGTTCCGGGCTTTTCAGTTCATATTACAGTGTGGCAGCAGCTGTAACAAAAAAAGAAGGAGAATCTTCAACCGGCAAATTGGAGAAGATCAGCCGGCAAAGCTTGCATTGACAGCGCGGCGGTTGCTCTGGTTGACAAAGTTCATCTTTGCGCTCTCGAGCAGGCTTGCAAAAGCCAGGCCAATGCCGCAGTTATCGGACACGCCCTCGGTGACAGTCAGGTAAGCGTCCATCATAGTGTTGTCCAGAATAGCAGTGTTCTTGTTCATCATAATAAATATCCTCCGTATATCGGTAAATGTCATTGTGTTTTTTGGCAGGGCCTCTATCTCCCTGCATCCTCAAAGCGGAACCGTTCAGAACCCTTCGTTCTTTTGTTCTCCTCTCTGAGGATGGCCATATTATGCCACTCAATTATGAAATCGTTTTATAAATTCTATGAACAAATTATGAATTTAGTGATACATTTTTAACGTTCTTTCGTTCTTTGCGCAACTAGCACAAAACGTTTTTTATGAAAAATAAAGTTCTTGTATACATGGACGATTGAAACCTTGTTTGGAAAACTTTTTCAGATTTTCTCTCCGTTTTGCCCAGAATTTCTTCTACAAAAAGAGTTCTTATCATGCAAAATCCGTCAGAATCCGTCAATTTCAAACAGGACGAGGGCTTTCCTGTGCAAAATGCCCAGAAAAAAGTTCCAGACAAAAAAGGCCGCCGTGCCAGCAGCACAGCAGCCTTTGAAAAGCCATTTCAGTTTTGTCAGTTTTGCATCACTTGCACAGGAACGCCGGCAGGGGCTTGCCCTCCTTGCGCCACTGGTGATATTCCGCAGTGGCGGCAAATTCCACGTCACCGGCGGAGTTCAGGGCAGTTTCCACGGAATCCTGCACCACGCCGATGATAAAGCCGACACCGACCACCTGCATGGCGATATCATTGGAGATGCCGAACAGGGAGCAGGCCATGGGGATCAGCAGCAGGGAGCCGCCAGCCACGCCGGAAGCGCCGCAGGCACCCAGAGCACTCATCACCGAAAGAAGGATGGCGGCGGGCAGGGACACCTGAATGCCCAGCGTATTGGCCGCAGCCAGCGTCATAATGGTAATGGTGATGGCGGCACCATCCATATTGATGGTAGCGCCCAGCGGGATGGAGACGGAATACATATCCTTATCCAGCCCCAGCTTATCGCACAGATCCATATTGACCGGGATGTTGGCGGCAGAGCTGCGGGTGAAGAAGGCGGTCAGGCCGGATTCACGCAGGCAGCGGAGCACCAGCGGATACGGGTTGCAGTGCAGATACACAAAGATGATAAAGGGCGAGACGACCAGTGCCATAAAGAGCATGGTGCCCACCAGCAGGAGCAGCAGCCTGCCGTACTGGGTAAAGATGGACAGGCCGTTGCTGGACACATTGGTGTACACAAGGCCCATGATGCCGAAGGGTGCCAGATTGATGATCCAGCGGACGATCTGGGAAACTGCATCCGCTGTGTTCGCCAGGAACAGCTTGGTGCTGTCCGCGCCGTACTTCTTCATGGCCAGACCGAACAGGCAGGCCCAGAACAGGATGCCGATGTAATTGCCGTTCAGCAGGGCACTGACGGGGTTTGCCACAAAGTTGGTGAGCAGGGTGTTCATCACATCGCCCAGACCCTGGGGCACCACCTCGGATTCTGCCGCCTCGGCCAGAACGATGGTCTGAGGGAACAGGAAGCTGGTCGCCGCCGCAATGGCGGCGGCCAGGAAGGTAGTGAGCATGTACAGCCAGATGACCGTGCCAAAGCGCCGGTCCAGCCTGGACGTGCCCTGCGCCAGCGCACTGGCCACGATAATGAACACCAGCACCGGGGCAATGCCCTTCAGGGCACCCACGAACAGGCTGCCGAACTCTTCCACCCAGCCCGCACCGGGCACCGCCAGTGCCAGCACCGCACCGACCACAAGGCCGATGACGATGCGCAGGATCAGGCTGGTGGCGTTGTACCTTGCCGCAACCGCTTTCAACGTTTTCATAACTTTTCTACTCCCCTATCCAGATTGTGCGCCTATTGCGCACAGTTTTCCCATTCCTCTACACGGAACAAGTACGATTATACGCCTTGCAGGCCGAAAAGTCAAAGATTTTACCTGCTTTTTTTGTTTTTCATTTCAACATATACAGACACGAGCTTTTTTCACTGTCCGTATATGAAATACAGATTCACAAAAAGAGACCGCACCCCGTGTGTTTCGGGATGCGGTCTGTTCCTGTTTTAGTCGAGATAGGACACCTTGCCGGGCACAAAGCCCTGAATGCCCATGCCGGGCGCGTCGGAGACGGTGATGTTCTTTTCGTTGAACACGGCACCGCCGAGGATGTGGTCCTCGCTGCAGAGCACCGGGCCGTCGAGGTCGATCTTGGTGATGATCTTCTTGGCGCAGGCCAGTTCCACAGCGGCGTTGACCGAGATCTTCGCTTCCAGCATACAGCCGATCATGCACTCCACGCCGTACACCTCAGCGGCGGCGGCAATGCGCAGGGCATTGGTGATGCCGCCGCACTTCATCAGCTTGATGTTCACCAGGTCGGCCGCGCCGGTCTGCATGATCCGCAGGGCATCTGCCGGGCTGAACACGCTCTCGTCGGCCAGCACGGGCACATCGGCATGGCGGGTGACATACTGCATCCCCTCAAGGTCTGCGGCGGGCACGGGCTGCTCCACGAACTCAATGTCCAGCCCCTTCTCCTGCATCTGGTTCAGGATGCGGACCGCCTGCTTGGCGTTCCAGGCCTGATTGGCATCGATGCGGAGCTTGATGTCCCGGCCCACGGCCTGCCGCACCGCGGCAAGGCGGGCCACATCCAGTTCAGGGTCGATACCTACCTTGACCTTCAGGCAGTCGTAGCCGCGCTGGACGGCGGTGCGGGCATCCCGGGCCATCTCCTCCGGCGGGTTGACACTGATGGTGATATCGGTCACGATGTTTTTGCGGGCACCGCCCAGCATCCGGTAAACAGGGGCGCTGTACTTCTGGCCCAGCAGATCCCACAGGGCCATGTCCACAGCGGCCTTGGCGCTGGTGTTGTGGACAAGCGCCTTCTGCACAGCGGCGGTCAGATCCTCAAATTCATCGAGGTCGCGGCCCAGCAGGGCAGGGGCGATATGATCCTGAATGGCACCGAGGATGGCCCCGGTGGTGTCGCCGGTGATGACACCGGTCGGGGGTGCTTCGCCGTAGCCCACCGCACCGGTATCGGTGTGGAGCTCCACGATAACATCCTCAACGCTGTTCACAGTGCGCAGTGCCGTTTTGAACGGCACCCGCAGCGGGGTGGAAATGCGGCCCAGCCGCACCTGTGTGATCTTCATAGTCCCGTCCTCCTTCTTATTCCAGCGGCAGGTTTGCCAGCTTGACAATGGCGTTTGCAATGATCTGGGCGTTCTGCACCAGACGTTCCAGATCGATGCATTCATCGGGCTGATGCTCTGTGACCGGGTCACCCGCGAACAGGGGGCCAAAGGCCACCACATTGGGCAGCATCTTGGCGTAGGTGCCGCCGCCGATGCACTTGGGCGGGGCATTGTCGCCGGTGGCATCCCGGTAAACCTCCAGCAGGGCGCTGACCAGCGGGGCCTCGGCAGGGTAGTAGAGCTTTTCCTTGTGCACCTGCCCATCCAGCGCCCAGCCTGCGGCCTCAAAGGCGGCCTGCACAGCGGGCTGGCAGTCTGCCCGTTCCATGGTCACAGGATAGCGGTAGTTCAGCTTGACCCACAGATGCTGCGCGTCGCCCTCGATCAGCCCCCAGTTGCAGCTCATGGGGCCGGAGAGTGCATCCTCCAGCCGGTGGCCCAGCAGGCGCTCGCCGTAGGGATCGGTGCCCAGCTTCTCAGCCAGAAAGTGCACGGCCTGTTTGGCATCCCCCTCCAGCGGCAGCCGGTCGAGGTAGCACACCAGCCGCCCAATGGCGTTTTCGCCCTGCTCCGGGTGGCTGCCATGGGCCGAAACGCCCACCGCTTCCACCTGATAGCCGCCGGGGATGGCTGTCACGGTGATGTGCTCCGCATCCGGCAGGGCGGCCCCCGCCGGGGCGGTCAGCACAGCACAGGCGTAGTCCGGCACCACATTGCCGGCCACGCCGCCCTGCACCCTGCTCAGCTGCCAGGCACCGGTCTGGTGCAGCTGCACGGCATAGCTCTCGTTCAGGATGCCCTTTTCGCCGTTGATGAGCGGATACTCGCCGTCCGGGGTGAAGCCCAGCACCGGGATCTCCCCGCCGTGGGCCTTGTAGTACAGCACGTCCCGGTCGTTGGTCTCCTCGTTCAGGCCGAACAGCAGCCGGACACGGCGGTTGAGCGGAATGCCCAGATCCCGGATGGCTTTCAGCGCGAACAGGCTGGCCACCACCGGGCCTTTGTCATCAATGGAACCCCGGCCATACAGCCTGCCGCCCTCGATCTCGGCGGCGTAGGGCGGGTGATGCCAGCCCTCGCCCTCGGGCACCACGTCCAGATGCCCCAGCACCGCCACCATCTCGTCCCCGGTGCCGATCTCGCACCAGCCGATGTACCGATCCATGTCGGTGGTCTCAAAGCCCAGCTCACGGCAGAGGGTCAGCGCCTCGGCAAAGCAGGCATCCACCTCTTCGCCAAAGGGCTTGCCCGGCAGCGGGTCGGCCTCCACACTGCGCCTGCGCACCAGCCGCTGGAGCGCCGCCACCATCTGGGGCCGCAGCGCCGCCACGGCCTCGTTCAGTTTTTTGTCCATACGTTCCACCCCTTTTGTGATTCATTTCACAGCTTGTATTATAGAACGATTGCCCCCGCTCCACAAGCCCCCAGTTCCACGAAAAAGCGCCCCCGCATACTTCATCAGAAGTATCCGGGAGCGCTCGGTTTCAATTGAAAATTGTCAAATCCTATGATATACTGTTTTTAATGCTGGTAACAGCAGGAAAAAAGGTGCTGTCTGCAATGCAGGTGGTCATGCTTCTCGCTCCTGGTGTGCTTACAACGCCGCGCAAGCGGCAACGTTGCTCCGGGAAACGGAACTTTTTTGATTTTGTACCCTTTCCCGGAGCCTTTCAGGCGAAGGGAGGGATGTCGAATGTCTCTGACAGAAGTTTGTGCTCTGTTGACGGTAGTGATCAGTTTGCTGGCTCTGCTTGTCACCGTTGCGAAAGCCGCATTTGATGCTGGCTGGAAGATTTCTCACGAGAAGAGCGATAAAAACAAAGAAGATTGACCGCCACAGTTCCCCAACTCAAACGGTCAATCTTTTTTGATCCACTAGAAACGGGAAGCTGACCAAACATTGCTCGTCAGCACCTTTTCTATTTGTAGTATAGTCAATTTTAAACGATTTGTCAAGGGATATCCACCACTGTCAGACTGCCGTCTTTTCGCTCCACAAGCCCCCAGTTCAGTGGAAAAGGCTTGACCTCTAGCAGTAGGTACGTTATCATGTATATTAAGAGGTGATGCACGATGACGACCACCAAGGATGGCAACGCTGTCCTGCTTCCCGAGGAAGATTACAGCGGCATTGTGGAAACGCTTTATCTCGTCTCCGTGCCGGGAATGCGGGAAAAGCTCATGGCGGCCAAGGCCGAACCACTGGAAGATTGTGTTGACGAATCGGCTGTGGAATGGCAGTCATCAAGATTTTAAGCCTTTGGACACATTACGAAAGATGACCCGAAAACGGACTGTTTTGCAGTTCGTTTTTTTTTTTCAAATTTTTTTGAAAAAGGGTGAAAGGATTTCGCGCGGCGTGTATTTAAGGAAGTAAGAGCATCCATTTTTGCCGGAGCTCCACTTCCGGCCCAAAGAAAGTGAGGGACCCCCTATGAAGAAACGACTTATCAGCCTTCTGGTGGCGCTGTGCATGGCGGTAACGCTCCTGCCTGTGTCGGCACTTACAGCGTGGGCGGAGGGAGGCGGCCAATTAAAAATTGTAGATGGCTATCCTGTCGGTTCCGGTAAAAACCATGATGAAGATTGTTCTGGTGATGGCTGGAGCTATGATGGTGCCACTCTTGACCTGCATCCTGCCAGCCCGACAGATTACGATTTTTCCAAACTTATTTCTGGTAGAGGAAACGTCCTTGCATGCGCTCTCAAAATTGGTGAAAAAGCCACAATTACAGATGGGCGCTTTATAAATAATATAACGAATTCTGGAACGATTACTGGTGGAGTCTTTCAGCCCTTGAGTAGTCAGAGTTTAACATTTGAAAATTCTGGCATCATTACAGGCGGTGAGTTTCTTTCTACTTTGGGGCCTCTATATTTTACAAATAACATTTCCGGAACCATTGAAGGTGGTATCTTTAGTGTCTCTAGTCTTTCTAATAGTGGTACTATAAATGGCGGCATTTTTCAAGAAAAACCAAATGGTGGCAAGGTTGCTGCTGGCTATACTTTGAATGTAGAATCCCCGGACAGTACTACCGAGGCAGGCATCGAATATTTCAAGGACTCTCGTTATATTATTCCCCATTCTTCCTATACAGCTAGTATCACCGTCCTGTATTATAATCGCCTTGGCCTTCAACCATTTCCTATTGATGTTGCATTTAACAACACACAGATGCTGTTAGAAGATTGGGCACAAACTGTAGAATATCCTAAAAAAGATTGGAATATTTTTTTCGTCACTTTTACTGCACCACCCGCCAAAGCGGACACCGTTACCCTGAGCAAGCTGACCCGGCTGGTGATCGATAAAGCCGGCTACCCCGTTGGCACCGAAGGCGGCACCCAGGATTACAGCGGCAACGGCTGGAAGTTTGAGAATGGCACACTGACGCTGGAAAGCGGCAATTATAATTTCTCCGGTGAGAAAAACGCGCTGCACCCCCTGAACCCGGCTGTCCAGTTGGAGGTCAAATCCGGTGCAACGCTGACCGGCGGCGCATTTGCGAAAAAGCCCACTGGTGAAGGTGCAGGCACATTCAAAAAAGTCACTCTGAACGGAACCGGTTCTATTACAGCGGTCAACGGTCTTGCGTCCGGCGACTGGGGCAACAAACTTTATGCAGTCAAGACCGGGAATAATACCATTACCGCCAGTGAACCCATCCTTGATATCAACCGCTATGTACTTGAAAGCGATGACTTTCTATACCCCGATTCCTCTAACAAAAGCACTATAAGTCTCAATATAGAATATCTCGAGAATATTAATTTCATTGCTTCGGATGAAGATATCGTACTGAACCAGGCTTCTTACGATTTACCACTTGAGATGGCCAATGATGGCACTCCAATTATAAATGATAACGCTCCCTATGACGGCGGCGGTGGTTATTATAACTATTATGGTGACGGCTGGTATGTTCAGAAATCATCTGATGGCAAGAACCTTGACGCGTATCTGACCGGCGAAAAAACCTACAACTTCCGTTATACAGACCCAGTCAAAAAAACCGGCCAGTTGGATGCAGTGAAATGCGGCATCATCAATGAGGGCAGCACCATCGAGGACGGTGTTTTCAACACTCTGGCAGCAAATGGTTTGCCCAACAGCACTTCGAGCATGACCCCTAAAATCAAAGGCGGCACATTTGCAGCCGGTCTGTATTATAACAACGGCGAGATAACCGGCGGTGCATTCAACGGAAAAGACAGCATTCTCACCCAGGGAACCGTGCTGAGTGGAAATTATCGCTCTGTTACCGTAAAAGATGGAGCTATCGTGAAGGCAAACGATACGTTTCCTCTTGTTTACGATAAGACCGCCTATGATTTGGTTCAGGGTACCGCATGGGATCTGTATTCCTACGCAGGCACCGTCCTCATCGTAGAATCCAATGTAGATATTACGAATATCAACGGTCAGGAAATCGGCAAGGCATTCAACAGCTACTACCTGAACGGTGAAACCAACAAAAAAGTGGTATGCTTTGAGATGCCCGACAGCGATGTGGAGTTGAACTCGACCAAAATTGTTGTTCCCGACCCGAAACCGGAACCCAAGCCCGAACCCAAACCTGACCCCGAACCCGAAGCCCCCACCTACACCCTGACGGTGAAGGGCGGCACGTTCACCTACAACGGCGGCGAAGCCATGACCAGCGCCAACGTGCCGGTGGATGCCGAGGTCAAGGTGACGCTGAACCAGAGCGCCGTGCCCGAGGGCATGGTGTTCGACCTGTGGGCCATGGATGAAGCCAGCCTGCTGGGCAACCCGGCGGTCGCCTACAACCAGGAGAGCTTTACCATCCCGGCGGGCAGCGTGGCCAAGGGCAGCACCGTGACCGTGGAAGCCCAGTACCGGGATGCCACCATCGAGAGCGAGCCCAGCGTTCTGGGCACTGCCGCCATCATCGGCGTGGCCGGTGCAGGCACGGCGGTCATCGTGTGGCAGGGCTACCGCATCGGCATGGAGCTGTACGAGAAGTATTTCCAGCCCACGCCGGAAGAAACTGCGGTTGTCGAACCCACGCTTGAAGGTCAGATGACAGATCCGATTTCCTGAAAGCGGGCTCACCCGCTCCCTTCCACGGCTGACAGAACTGCATAAAAACAGCGCCGCTCCATCGTTTCCGGTGGGGCGGCGCATTTTTGCGGTTCAATCCCGGCGCAAAGGCAGGGTAAGGGACATTTTCTGGTAGGCAATGCGGGGCGTGCCATCCTCCACATGGATGATGCCGCACTTGGTAAAGCCGTTTTCTTCCAGCAGGTGCTGCATGATCTTGTTGTCGGCGTGGGTGTCGGCCCGCAGGCTCTCGCAGTGCTCCAGACACCAGGTGATCACAGCGGCGGCAACGCCGGGGTGCCTGCCCGCCGAAGCCAGCCGGTGGATGGTGCCGTAGGGCAGGGTATCGTTCAGCCACTTGCCATCCTCGATCCGGGCATAGGTGGGGTCCGGGCCAAGGATAAAGGCAAACACGCCCTCCAGCTCGCCGTTGACAAGGTAGAGGAACAGCCGGTTGGAATCAATGTCCTCTTCCAGCAGCTCCTGCGGCGGGAAATGATCTCCCCACTGGGTGGGGTTGCCGGAATCCGCCATCGCCTGCCGGGCGCGGGCATAAATTTTCAGGATCGCATCCAGATCTGCACGTCTTGCTCCACGAAACATCGTCATCCAACCTCTCTTCCGGCAGGCCGCTGCCCGCCCTGATCGTTCTGCCTTAATATAACACAAAACGGCCCTCTCCGTCAAAGCCTGCTGCAAAGGCGGAGAGGGTCGTTCACTGATGCGCTTATGTGCGCTGGCTGCGTGCCCGGCGGTACTCCCGGGGGCTCTGGCCATACCGCTCATGGAACAGGCGGTAGAAGTAGCTGGTGTTCTCGTAGCCCACCTGGGTGATGATCTGCTGGATGTTCAGGTCACTGCGGCGCAGCAGGCGGGCGGCGGTCTCCATCCGGTGCTTCTGCAGCAGCTCCTTATAGGTCTTTCCGGTCTGGGCCCGGACGCACTCGCTGACATACGCCAGCGAAACGCCGTAGCTGCGGGCCACATTGGAAAGGCTTGCTTCGCGGTAATTCTGGGTGATCTCCTGTAATGCCGCCTGGACCAGCGCTTCGCGGCTGACCGCCTCGCCGCGCGTTTCCAGCGGAAAATTCTTGGTCTGTACCATAGCGTAAAACCCTCCGTTGCGGCAGCGGCGGGCGGGGACAGGGGGATGCCGGACACCCGCCGCAGCCAGTTCATCAGGCTTTCTGGGGAAGCCTTTCTGCCTATAATACGGGCGGGTCACAGAAATAATTGCAAATAGCTCAAATTTTTACAGAAACAAAAGATCAGAACATATTTTCGTTATGATAACGCCCGCTGCGGACAAACTCCACCCACTCGGCCAGGTTCACGGCGTGGTCGCCGATGCGCTCCAGATATTTGATGACCATGAGCAGATCCAGGGCGGCATCCACCTTGCCGGGGTCGGCGGCGATCTCCTGCGCCAGCGTATGCTTGATGGCGTTGAAATCGTAGTCCACCTCATCGTCGGCGGCAATGACCCTGAGGGCGGCCTGCTCGTCCTCAGAGGTCAGGGCATTCAGGGCATCCAGGATCATCTTGTGCGCCTTCTGGCCCATCTTGATGGCCTGGCTCACAGCAGGGTCACCCTCCTTGCGGACAGTGACCAGATGGGGGATGATCTCCGCGATATCGGAGGCATGGTCGCCGATGCGCTCCACATCCGTGACCACCTTCATGGCGGTGGAGATGCGGCGCAGGTCGCCTGCCACCGGCTGCTGGCGGAGCAGCAGGGTCATGCAGCGGTGCTCAATGTCCCGCTCCATGTTGTTGATGCGGCCATCGCCCTGCGCCACGGCGGCGGCAGCCTCGGCATCGGCGGTGCAGAGGGCTTCCATTGCAGCTTCCACGGCATCGGCAGCGCTCTGCCCCATCTCGGTCAGGGCCGTTTTCAGGGCGGCAAGGTCGTTTTCGTATTGTGTACGGTTGCTCATTGCGTTTTACTCCTTAGCCGAACCGGCCCGAAATGTAATCCTCGGTGCGCTTATCCTGCGGGGTGCTGAAGATCTGCGCCGTTGGGCCGGCTTCCACCAGCTCGCCCAGCAGGAAGAAGGCGGTGCGGTCGCTGATACGGGCAGCCTGCTGCATGTTATGGGTCACAATGACCACAGTGTAGTTCTTTTTCAGCTCGCTCATCAGCTCCTCCACCTTCATGGTGGAGCCGGGGTCCAGGGCACTGGTGGGCTCATCCATCAGCAGGACTTCGGGCTTGACAGCCAGGGCGCGGGCAATGCACAGGCGCTGCTGCTGGCCGCCGGAAAGGCCCAGAGCGCTCTTTTTCAGGCGGTCCTTGACCTCGTTCCAGAGGGCGGCACCCTTCAGGGAGCTTTCCACCAGCTCGTCCAACTCTGCCTTGTTGTGCACACCGTGCAGCCTGGGGCCGTAGGTGATGTTATCGTAGATGCTCATGGGGAAGGGGTTGGCCTTCTGGAACACCATGCCCACCCGGCGGCGCAGCTCGGTGGGCTGCATCTCGCGGGCAAAGATATCCTGCCCTTTCAGGCGGACATCGCCCTCGATGCGGATCCCGGGCACAAGGTCGTTCATCCGGTTCAGGGTCTTCAGGAAGGTGGACTTGCCGCAGCCGGAGGGGCCGATGAGGGCCGTGATCTCCCGCTCGCCCATGTCCAGCGAAATATCTTTCAGCGCCTTGAAATCCCCGTACCAGAGGTTCAGGTTTCTGGCTGTGAGAATGGGTGATACGTTTTCCATAGTTTTCCTCGAGATCTCCTCGTGTATTAAACCCCTCAGTCTCGCATACGCTCGACAGCCCCCCTAGTAGTGGGGCCCTTGGCATAGAGGGGAACTTGCAGTGCTTCACGCTGCGCCAGGGCCGCCCCTATTAGGGGCGGTGGCAATGCGAAGCATTGACGGTGGGGTTTATCTACTGCTTCTGTTTCAGTTTGGTTTTGGCCAGCCGGGCTGCCAGATTGATGGCAAGCACCAGCACCAACAGCACTGCACCAATGGCCCAGGCGGAGTCGAAATCGCCGTCCTCAAAGGCACGGAGGTAGAGCAGCACCGACAGGGTGGCACCGTTGGAGGTGTAGGCCTTGAGCACGCCGCTGGCAATGACCTCGGCGGCACCGGCGGTGAAGAGCAGCGCGGCGCTTTCGCCCACGATGCGGCCCACGGCCAGGATGCAGCCGGTCACAATGCCGTCGATGCTGCAGGGCAGCACGATGGTGCGGATGATGTGCCATTTGCCCGCGCCCAGACCCAGCGCGCCCTCACGGTAGCCCTGGGGCACCGTTTTCAGGGATTCCTGGGTGGTGCGGATGATGGTGGGCAGGTTCATGATCACCAGCGTCAGGCTGCCGGAGAGCAGGCAGGTCTGGAAGCCCAGCGTCTGGGCGAACACCAGCATACCCACCAGACCGTAAATGATACTGGGGATGCCCGCCAGCGTCTCGTTGGTGAACTCGATCACCGAGATGACCTTGCGGTTCTGGGCGTACTCGGTCAGGTAAACGGCCGCGCCCACACCCAGCGGCAGTACGATCAAAAGCGTCAGCAGGATGACATACAGCGTGTTGAGGATCGCAGGCAGGATGCCGTCCGTTCCCCTCAGCACACTGGCGGTGGTGGTCAGGAATTTCCAGCTGATGTGCGGGATGCCGCGCACCAGCACCATGCCCAGAATGCCCGCCACCAGTACGATGACCAGCACAGCCGAAGCCCAGACCAGAGCGTTCATCACGCGGTTCCAGGTGCGGCGGGAGGCAGAAGCACTGTTATTCATCGCGCTTTCCTCCCTTCAACACCACATTGAGCAGGATATTGATGCCCATGATAAAGACGAACAGCACCAGCGCAATGCTGAACAGCGCCTGTTTCTGCAGGCCGCTGGCGTAGCTCATCTCCTTGGCAATGGCGGTGGTCAGGAAGGTGACGCTGCGGAACAGGCTGTCCGGCATGTTGGGGCTGTTGCCAGCCACCATCATCACGGCCATGGCCTCGCCGATGGCGCGGCCGATGCCCAGCACGATACCGGCTGCAATGCCGCTCCTGGCAGCGGGGACGCTGACCTTGAACCAGGTCTCGGCATCCGTTGCGCCCAGAGCCAGGCTGCCCTGCTCATACTCCGGCGGCACAGCGTTGAGCGCTGTGACCGACACCGACACGATGCTGGGCAGGATCATCACCGCCAGCACCACGATGCCGCTCAGCAGGCAGGCACCGGAGGCCTTGCCAAAGGTCCTGGCCACGGCGGGCACCAGCACCTGCATGCCCAGCAGGCCGAACACCACGCTGGGGATGCCGCTCAGCAGCTCAATGGCGGTCACGACCACGGTGCGCACCTTCGGGCCTGCGGCCTTGGAGAGGAACACCGCCGTCAGCAGGCCGATGGGCACACCGATCACGGTGGCACCCAGCGTGCCGTAAACGCTGGACAGGATGAAGGGCAGGATGCCGTAGGCCGGGTCGGCAGCGGTGGAAGCCCACCGGGTGCCGAACAGGAACCGGAACAGCCCGATCTTCTGGATGGCAGGCACACCGGAGAGGACCATGTACACCGAGATCAGGAGCACACAGCCCACCGCCAGAATGCCGCAGAGGAAGAAGATGAAGTTCATCACCGCTTCCAGCCACTCAGCAGGGGTTCTGGGGAGAGAAATCTTTTTGTTGTTCATAGCATCATGGCTTTCCGCAATTACTCATTCACAGGAACAGCACCGGCAGTGCGGATCAGGTCAGCAGCATCGGCACTGGTGGCAAAGTCGAAGAAAGCCTGTGCCTGCTCAGACAGGGTGACAGACTTGTTGGTGACGAACACGAAGGGGCGCTGCACCTCGTAGCTGCCGTCCTTGACGGTCTCCTCGCTGCACTCCACGCCGCCAACGGTGACCATCTTCACGGTGTCGCCCACAGCGGACAGGGAAGCGTAGCCGATGGCCAGAGGGTTGGCCTCCACAGCGCTGATGACAGCGCCGGTAGCGGTCAGCTCCTGCGCGTACTTGCAGCTGTCCTTGACATCCACGATGCTCTCAAAGCCATCACGGGTGCCGGAGCCAGCCTCACGGCCGATCAGAACGATCTCGCCGTCGTCGCCGCCCACCTCAGACCAGTTGGTGATCTCGCCGGTGAACATCTGCTTGAGCTGGTCAACGGTCAGATCCTCGACCTTGCTTGCATTGTTGACGATGATGGCGATGCCGTCCAGAGCGATGGTGGTGCCATCCACGTCAGCCTTCTCGTCGTCCTTCAGGGCGCGTGAGGACAGGCCGATGTCCAGGGTCTTATCGGTAGCACCGGTGATGCCTGCGCCGGAACCGGTGGGGTCGTAGCTGACGGTGACACCCGGCTC
>OMBQ01001836.1_pt1 | contig 15585 bp, 13 predicted proteins | sample 1674311 | NCBI WGS metagenome assembly OMBQ01 (sample SAMEA103958160, study PRJEB25191) | human gut metagenome | biome: human-associated habitat [ENVO:00009003]; feature: intestine environment [ENVO:2100002]; material: feces | place: Germany | collected 2013/2015 | reverse complement strand
ACATTTTGTGTATGAATTAGTTGGCTAATTTTATACTATTTACTGAATATCCCTAAATAATTTTTGTGCACCGATCCTGCAAAAAATATAAAATTATTTTGTATTCCCCAAAAAAAGTATTTACTTTGCTCTATGAATTCTGAAGCAAACTGCAAAAAAATGAAATAGTTGCAAATAAAGAAAACGAACGTTTAATTTGTGTAATCATATAACCATCCCGGGAAGGGGTGGTTTTTTTATTTGCATATAAGGTAATTTTTTGATTCTCAAACACTAACACATAATTCATCATAATTTATTTTTTTATAAAAATCATCCAATAAAAAACGTTCGCTTTTGTTGGATATCTATAAAGTTTTCAATATAGAAATCAGATCTGATTTACATGGGAATTTTCCTATTTTATGTCATTGATATGTTAATCTTATATTTATACAAACCAATAAAAAACTGATTGTACATAGCTAATAAAAAATTAAATAGACAAACAATTAACTTTTAGAAACTAATCACTTTTAAATTTATTTCAGATGAGACAAACAACAAAATTTTATGCAGTTTTATTGTGCGCAGCGTTGGGCTTCTCTACATCAATTCAGTCTTGTAAAGACTATGATGATGATATTGACAGCCTGAATAAACGAATCGATGCTGTAAACAAAAGCCTTGAGGATCTGAAAAAAGATTTCGGAGCTCTTGCTTTTGTCAAAGATGTGAAATGGGACGAATCAACCCGCACACTGACCATCACACCGGCAACCGGTAATCCTGTGACTTATACCATAGCTGATGCCGATACTAAGGATGGAAACACCCAATATACTTTGGAAACAAAAGCAGAGGGTAAAACTGTTACCATTACTTTAAAAAACGATAAAGGCGAAGTTATTTCTGCACCGACAATCACAATGCCTGACACGCCGGCTGAATTTGATGGAACAAAATTGACTATTGGAGAAAAGGGAGCTATTTTATATGATGGCGAACCGACTGGAGCAACTTTACCTCAAGTTACCATTCCGGGAATGACTATCACAGAAATCAAAGATGCTGCCGGTACAGTCATCGGTTACACCATCAAATATGGCGATAACGAACCGGTTAACTTAAAATTGATTTCTGAAAAACTGCAAGGTTTGGTATTCATACCTGACTTTTACTATCAGGGAATTGAAGCTATGGCTGCCAATACTTTCTACTACAAGGCTCTGACATTGCCTACTGTTAACGCAAACGACGACTTTTCTACTGATAAAGCCACAGAAGGAAAAACTTTCTCTTTAACCCCGAATTTAGTTGCAAATTACCACCTGAATCCTTCAAATGCTGCTGTCAGCGATCTGAAAAAAGAGAACATGTTCTTCATCGCTGAAGATAAAGCATATACTAAAGCTGGTGCACACAATGTTGAGGTTACTGACTTCAAAGTAAATAAGGGTGTATTGACAGTTCAGGCCGGCTTGAACAAAGGTATGCTGAAAGACATTGAAAAAGACGGTGAAGTTACAGTTTTGGCTCTGCAAGTAGGTACCAAGAATGCAGAAGGTGATACCCTGATTACTTCCGACTATGCCGCTGTTAAAGCAAGGGAAGTGAAAAATATTGTTTTGGCCGATGCAGCAAAAGGATATCAAGCTACAGAGGTACATTTTGTAACTACAGCTGCCGAAGCTATTGCCAATGACCCGCAATTCACTATCCTTTGGGATAATGCTAAGGGAATCGACGTAGCTGAATTGGTAGCGACACATGCAGATGATGCTGACAGCAAGCATATTAGTCTTGATGAAAAGGCTTCAACCGATAAAATCAAAGCCTACGGATTCAAGTACAAGTATGAATTGATTGGATACCTTGCAGGTGACAATAAGACTTCTCAGAGTGCTCATGCAGCAATGAACGGTTCTATTTTACGTGCACAAACAACACAAAACGGTTTACAACAGGCTTTCGGTGCTGAGCAGAATCGTTCAACCATCGGTCGTATGCCGTTGGTACGTATAAGCTTGATTGATACTGCTGCAAACAACGTAGTAGCTGTAGCTTACATCAAATTCAAAATCACAGACAAAGAAGAAGTTGCTCCAGTCGATGAGGTATTACATGTAGCAAACTTTACTTTCAACGACAAGTACACAGTTGGCTGTACTCCTGCTTCTTACAACTTCCCGTTGAATTGGGCTAAAGTAGAGGAAGGTATCTACACCGCATTGAATATGTCTAAAGAAGAGTTCGAAGGTGAATTCAAATTGGAATTCTATACCGATCCGAATCTGGAACAATTCACTAACACAACCATCAACGCACAGAAAGTTACGACGAGATTGGGCATTGCCTCCAGAAAACAGGATAATACTGGTGGCGAAATGACCGACGTACTGGCATGGGAGGTATCTCAGGCAGAAGCTTACAATATATTCTCTGCAGGTGCAACAGAAGCTAAAATCATCGTTCGTTTCGTAAGAGAAAATGCCAATAATACGAAACACTATGTATATGTAACCTTGACCTGGAAACCGGCCGAATTGAATGTAGAGCCTACAGGAGCCATTTTAGACGATGCGAACACTAAATTCACAAGTGCTTGGTTTGCAGAAGATAAAGGAACTCCTGGATTCTATGAAGTTCACTTCAATGTTGAGGTTCCTAAGACTGATGCAACTTGCAAATTCGAAAAGAATATTCTTGACGTATTTGTTGGACAAAAAGTACTGATTAGCGATGTTGATAAAACGACATATCCTTCATTCACAGCTGATAAGTTAGTTAAAGAATTTGTATTCGTTACTCCTGACGAAACTATAGTATCCGGTTCTGATGATAATAGCTACAAATTAAGCGTAAGTACAGACGGCCTGACATTGAATGCAACCCTGTTGGATCAGAATGGTAAGGAAACTGCAACTAAAGATGCTGTAGCTGTATTGTCGACTACTACAGATGCAGATGCTACTAACAACTTTGTAACTTACCAAGATAATGACATTGCAAAAGCAGTATTGAACTATGCCGGACACTTAGCCCTAGGTAAAAATGAAACTCTGACTGCAAAAGTACAGGTAAATGTAGTTAACGGTTGTGACCAGAAGTTGGATGTTGCCAACAATACATTCGATGTGAAGTTCTTGCGTCCAATCTCTATCGAGGCTACCGATGGTTCTTTGGAAGATGCTAAAGACAATGGTTCTGATCTTGCTTTGAAGGACGCTATGCAGTTTGTAGATTGGAGAGGATTTGAATTTGTTCCTGATAACATGAACTATTTCGAATACTATGGTGTTGAAACAATCGCTATCAATGTTGATGACATCATGTTAGGCGGTAAGAAACTGAAAGACGTGTATCCTGCTGCACGGGTTGATTATTCCGAAACGACAACGGATAAGATCGCAAGTGGAGATTTCGGTACAATCACCTGGCATAACAACAGTACAGCATTGTCTGCAGATATCACCATCGAGTTACCGGTAGAGGTTACTTACAAATGGGGTACTTTCAAAGTTCCTGTTCCTGTTGTGGTTAAGAAAACCATTGGTCAATAAGATATTGAAGCGGATATATCATTGACAGAGGGGGCGTGAATGCGCCCCCCTTTTTTATCAAATACGATTTTACACATGAGAATACTAGGATTGTTATTGTTGCTTGCAATGGGTCTTGCCGCTTGCCGCGATAAGGGCCCGAAGACAGAGGTTGTCTATGCTACCGACCCCAATGTCATGAAGGTAGGATCAAAGGATTCTGCAGCTGTCAAAACCCTCGTCACCATGTTTATGGATCGAATGAAGTCTGGGCATCCGGATTCGGCACTGATGCTGCTGCGCACGGCAAAACCGGATTGCGAACCACAAGGTTTGAACCGGGAGGGGTTTATAGAGTTCATGAAAACATACAGACAATTCCCGGTGGCAAATTATACGTTGGAATATATTAAATTTAAGAATCCCAACAATAATGAAATAAAATGCAGGATATTAACATCAGACAACACAAAGCTAAACTGGTATTTTAAACCTGTTCGCTACCTTGGTCGTTGGAGTCTTTGCCTTAAAGACAAAGTAGACGATCCGTTGGAGTGAAAATGAATTAATCACAAAATCCATTATCATGAATATGAAACAAACAATTTTAGCCGCCTTGCTTTTAGCAAGCACTACTTCTCTTTTCGCCCAAAAGGAGACAGAGAAAATTGAGTTCCGCCCGCATTGGTATATGCAGGTTCAGGGAGGTATCGGTCATACGATCGGAGAAGGTAAGTTTTCCGACCTGGTGTCGCCGGCAGCAGCCCTGTCGGCAGGCTACCGTTTTACGCCCGTGTGGGGATTGCGCGGAGGATTCAGCGGATGGCAGGGGAAAGGCTGTTGGGTGAATCCCCGACAGGAGTATAAGTTCAATTATGCACAGCTGAACGCAGAGGCCACTTTCGACATCGCCAACTGCCTCGGAGGATTCAATCACAAGCGTTTCTTCAACCCTTATCTGTTTGCAGGTATCGGGGTCAACATGGCTTTCAACAACGACGACGCTGTTGCCCTCAATGAGGCTGGAAACAAACTGCAATATCTATGGGACGACACCAAGGCTTTCGTGGCAGGCCGTCTGGGAGTAGGGATGAATTTCAGAATTTGTGATGCCGTAGCGTTTAACCTCGAAGGGAATGCCAATACCCTATCCGACCATTTCAACTCGAAGAAAGCAGGAAATGCCGACTGGCAATTCAACATTCTTGCCGGCGTGAGCATCCGCTTCGGCAAGGGATATACCAGGAAAACACAAAAGGCTGCCCCGACTTCTATCCCACCCCGGAACGTACCGAAGGAAGAGCCGAAAGAGGACCCGAAACCGGTTGTCGTGCCTGAAAAAAAGACAGAAAAACTTCAGCCGATACAGGTAAATGTGTTCTTCAAAATCAACTCAGCTGTGATCCGGAGGAAGCCGGCAAAGTGGATGAACTTGCCGCTTATCTGCAAAAAAATCCGGCAGCGCAAGTTACCCTGACAGGATATGCCGATGTGCAGACCGGCAATCACCGTCTCAACAAGACGCTTTCCGCCAGACGTGCACAGGCCGTAGCCGATGCACTCACGGCAAAAGGCATTGCCGCCGACCGCATCACCGCCGACTCCCAAGGCGATACCGTCCAGCCATTCGCCACTCCGGAAGAAAACCGGGTCACCATCTGCATCACAGCAGACGCTCCGGGCATGTAACGACAAAGACATCCCCTAAAAGAAAATTGCCCTCTGAAAGCCGTTCAAAACTTTCAAAGGGCATTTCCTAACTTCGTCATCCAGAATCAGCAAAACAATGCCTTTTCCGTAAACTCCCCGACTTTCAGGTATTTCCGATAGATTTCCTCATACAGCTTCGCATTGGCAGCATTGGGAGTATATTCCATAGCAAACCCGGAGCTCATGGCCTTCTGAGCATCTTCAACACGGTTATATACCCCGGCCGCGGTAGCCGCAAACATAGCAGCTCCCAGGGCACAGGCCTGATCAGTCTTACAGACTTTGATCGGCATATTCAAAACATCACTCAGCGTCTGCATAACAAACGGAGATTTCAAAGCAATTCCTCCGATTCCGATCACGCTATCGATCTGAACCCCCTCATTCCGGAAACGATCGACGATCGCCTTCGAACCGAAAGCGGTAGCCTCTACCAAAGCCCGGAAAATACGGGGAGCGGTACTTCCCAAAGTCAATCCGGTAATCGTTCCCTTCAACAACTGATTGGCATCCGGGGTGCGCCGTCCGTTCATCCAATCGGTAGCAATAACCGTACTTTCTTCCGCCGGTATCTTTTCAGCCTCGGCCGTCAAAGCAGGAATAATCCGGTTGCAAGCTTCTGCCACAAGCCGCTCTTTCATCTCCTCATCCAGCAAATCGCTCTTTCCGACTATCTCTTTCAACGGGAATTCCAACACCCGTTTAAACCAGGCATAAATATCCCCGAATCCCGATTGTCCGGCTTCCAAACCGACCATACCGGGAATAACCGACCCATCTACCTGCCCGCAAATGCCTTTGATCAGTTTATGTCCGATCTCCTCATAAGTAGCCACCATGACATCACAAGTCGATGTACCGATCACCCGCACAAAAGTATGCGGAGTGACCCCGGCTCCGACAGCTCCCATATGGCAATCGAAAGCACCTCCTGCAACCACGACTTCTGTAGTCAACCCCAGGCGTTCAGCCCATTCCGGTGATAACTTACCTACCGGTTTATCGGCAGTCTCCGTCTTTTCAAACAAGCGTGAACGAAAACCGGCCAACAAAGGATCTAAAGTGGTCAGAAACTCCTCACTGGGTAATCCTCCCCATTGTTCGTGCCACATCGCTTTATGGCCACAGGCACAACGGCTGCGGACGATATCGTCACTCTTGGTCACTCCGGTGATCAAAGCCGGCAACCATTCACAATATTCTACGATCGAATATGCTTTCGCCCTGACATGCTCATCTTCACGAAGTACATGTAAAGCTTTTGCCCAAAACCATTCCGACGAATAGATTCCTCCTTCATAAGCCGAATAATCGATATTCCATTCTCCGCAAAGTTTATTGATCTCGGCAGCTTCCCGGATTGCCGTATGATCTTTCCAAAGTACAAACATCGCGTTCGGATTCTCAGCGAATTCCGGCAAGAGCGCCAAAGGAGTCCCCGTGGCATCGGTAAAAGCAGGGGTACTCCCGGTTGTATCGAAAGCGATCCCCACCACTTTTTCCGCCGTACCGGCAGGACAAGCCGCCAAAGCCTCCTTCACCGAAGCTTCCAACACATCGATATAATCCTGCGGATGCTGACGATATTGATTGATCGCCGGATTACAGTATTTCCCCTCTTTCCAGCGGGGATAATATTTCACAGCAGTAGCCAGTGTCTCCCCTGTCAGCGCATTCACAACGATCGCCCGGGCCGAATCACTACCATAATCTAAACCTATAACGTATTTTTCCATATTTTCTCTAATTGAAAACTGAAAATTGACAGAAATAATTGTCAATTATCAATTAACAGAGTGCTTTATTCAGCATATAATAAACTTCGTTCATACGGAGTTCTTTCTTGAATTCCGGAATGGTGGTGTTTTTGTCGATCACAACCATTTCTATCCCTGCTATCTCGGCATAATCTTCCCAATATTCGGTAGTCAGGTCATACGAAAAACTGGTATGATGCGTACCTCCTGCCAAAATCCAGGCACCTGCACCGACTTCCAGATTCGGTTGCGGTATCCACAAAGCCGAAGCAACGGGAAGTTTAGGTAATTTTTTACTCTTGATACAATCCACCACATTGACAATGAGACGGAAACGGTTACCCAAATCCACGACAGTAGCAGCAACTCCTTCTCCTTGTTTGCTGGTGAAAACCAAACGGGCGGTTTCGCTGTCGATACCGATACTCAGCCGGTGTACTTCCAGCCGTGGTTTCTGCTCTGCAATCAACGGGCATACTTCCAGCATATGAGCCTGTAAGATGGCACTCTTTTCCCCATCGAAATGCAAGGTATAATCTTCGAGGAAAGAACATCCTTTAGGTAATCCCTGACTCATAAACCAGGTAGTCCGGTAAAGAGCCGCCGTTTTCCAGTCACCTTCCGCCCCGAAGCCATATCCTTCAGCCATCAGACGCTGTGATGCCAAACCCGGAATCTGATCGAACAATCCCAGATCGTTGAAATTGGTTGTAAATCCTTTTGCTCCGGTATCTTTCAACAAACGGCGCAAGGCGATCTCGGCTTTTGCAGAGTTCCAGACTTTGGTATAAGCTTCCGTACCGGTCTGTTCCAGAGCAGCATCATGCTCGTATTCTTTAAAATAAGTAGCCACTAAAGCCTGTACCTCCTTATCCTCGACAGCCTGATAATAAACCATCAGATCATTCACCGGGCAATAGTCGACATGATACCCCAATACCTGTTCTGCAGTCACTTTATCCCCGTCGGTCACAGCCACATTATTCATCTGGTCACCGAAACGAAGGATCAGCATATCCTGAGCATCGGCCCAGGCAGCAGCGACACGCATCCAAACTGCAATTTTTTTCTGAGCGGCCTCATCCTGCCAGTGCCCCACCACCACCTTGCGGGGTTTACGCATACGGGTCACGATGTGACCGAACTCCCGGTCACCGTGAGCACTCTGATTCAGGTTCATAAAATCCATATCTATGGTATCCCAGGGGATTTCTTTATTAAACTGAGTATGGAAATGCAACAACGGTTTCTTCAGTTCCTGCAATCCATGAATCCACATCTTAGCCGGAGAAAAAGTATGCATCCAGGTAATTACCCCGATACATTTAGCATCATGATTAGCAGCCTTGAATGCTTCCGTGATTTCTTTCGCCGAATTCACCGTACCTTTATATACTACTTTCACCGGCAAATTTCCGGATTCATTCAATCCTTTTACCATCTCATTGGAGTGAGCATCTACAGCCACAACAGCATCTCCTCCGTACAGCAGCTGAGCTCCTGTCACAAACCATACTTCAAAATTTTCGAAAGCCATAATTATTTTAAATTGATAATCGACAATTGATAATGCTATCCATTTTCAACAGTCAATCTGAATTATTACTTATTTTACCTATTATATTCCGGCAATGCACCCGACAGTAAAGGTCAACTGTGCATTGTCAATTCAATTTATTGTCCGTAATAAGCATTCGGACCGTGTTTACGGAAGAAATGCTTCTGAATCAGATAAGGATTCATAGATAAACGGGGGTTAACCGTAAATGCCACAAAAGCCATCTTAGCCACTTGTTCCATCACCACAGCATGGTGTACCGCTTCGTGAGCATCTTTTCCCCAGGAAAAAGGACCATGGTTTTTGACCAGTACTCCGGGGATATATTCCGGGTTCAACTTCCGGAAACGTTCCACAATCACATTCCCGGTTTCCTCCTCGTAGGCTCCTTCGACTTCCGCCTGAGACATATCCCGGGTACAAGGAATCGGCCCACTGAAATAATCCGCATGTGTGGTGCCGATATTCGGTAGATCGATACCGGCCTGAGCCCATGACGTAGCATACGTAGAATGGGTATGCACCACTCCTCCGATCGCCGGGAAAGCCTTGTACAACACCAGATGGGTCGGAGTATCCGAAGAAGGTTTCAAACTCCCCTCTACGATATGCCCGTCTAAATCCACTACTACCATATCTTCCGGTTTCATCTGTTCATAAGCTACACCGGAAGGTTTGATCACCACCAGGCCCGATGTCCGGTCGATAGCACTGACATTCCCCCAGGTAAAAATAACCAGGCCATGCTTCACCAATTCCAGATTCGCCTCACAAACCTCTTTTTTCAATGCTTCTAACATAACTACTATTTTAATTTATTACCAGAAATACCAATAGAACACAACGGTAATCAGGATAATGATAGCGGAATGGATGACATCCCATTTGTTCCAGCTAGCACGGGTAACCGCCTTTTGTTCGTCTGTCGTCGAACCGAATGTCAGGCCGACGATCTGTTCTGCAGGTGCCGGTGTTGTGAAACGGCTAACAACCACAATCACCAGCATACAGAACAATAACATACCTCCACAAAAGAACAACCAGTTCGTATCGTAAAACAGATATTTAAACCAGGAATCGCTGAAAGTCGCTCCCGAGGTATAATACACTTTAGCCCCCAAACGGGTGATACCGATAATAAATCCGGCGATCAAGCCCCACATACCACCCTTCGGAGTTGCTTTTTTCGAGCAAATACCCAATAAGAAAGCCGCTGCAATACCCGGTGCCAGTACAGATTGTACATCCTGCAAATAGTTATACAACACCGATCCTACACTTTTCATTACCGGAATCCAAAGAATACCTAACACGACTACCACTACCGTAGCGACACGTCCGACATAAAGCAAAGTCTTTTCGGAAGCCTTCGGTCTGTATTTTTTATAGAAATCGATTGTAAATAACATAGCGGAAGAGTTGAATAAAGAAGCCAGCGAACTCATCAAGGCTGCCAAAATACCGCATACGACCAACCCCTTAAAACCGGCAGGCAATAATTTAGCTACCAAAGTCGGGAATGCAGCATCGGCGGAACTCATCGTAAATGTTTCCCCATTCACGGTAATACCGTGTTTTTGCATAGCAAAAGCAACCATTCCCGGAATCAGGAATAAAAAGACAGGCGTCAGTTTCAGATAAGCACCGAATATAGCCCCCCGCCGAGCCTGAGTTTCATCTTTACCCGACAATACACGCTGTACGATAAACTGGTCGGTACACCAATACCAGAAACCGATAACAGAAGACCCGATGAACACCCCTAGCCAAGGGAAATTGGCATCCCGGTTACTCCGGATCAGATTGATCATCGAATCACCATATTCATTTACCGGAGTCACCCGACAAGCTTCCAACACCTGATCCCAGCCACCGACAGCTTTCAAACTCAACACCAGAATCACCAAAGAACCGATCAGCAAAATCGGAGTTTGAAGCACAGAAGTATAAAGCACCGATTTCATACCACCGATCACCGTATACAAAGCAGTCAACAGCACCAATCCGATCGCAGCGATCCAGAAGAAATCGATTCCCCATAGTTCCTGAATACCGAACACTTCTTTGAAAACCAAACCTCCGGCATATACCGTCACGGCTACTTTAGTCAAGACATAACTGACCAAAGAGATTACCGATAAAATCGTCCGGGATTCTTTATTATAACGTCTTTCAAGGAATTCGGGCATCGTAAGCACCATACTTCTGGAATAAAAAGGCACGAACACCCAACCGAGAATCAGGATCATCCAGCCCTGAATTTCCCAATGTGCCATAGCCATTCCACTCGAAGCACCGGCACCGGCTAAACCGATCAAGTGCTCGGAACCGATATTCGAGGCAAAAATCGAGGCCCCGATAGCCAACCAGGTTGCATCACGTCCGGCCAGAAAAAAGTCGCCGGAACTTTTCTGTTTTTGTTTGAAAACCCAGACAACGATTCCAATCATGGCAATCGCAAAAAGGGCAATTACGATATAATCTAATGTTCCCACAATAATGATATTTAAAAATGAATATTTAGCGATACACTTTATTTCTCTACAGAAAATTTATAGATACAACGACTGGAATAAGTCTGCCCCGGTTCCAGGTAAACAGACGGCCATCGGGGTTTGTTCGGAGAATCGGGAAAATGTTGTGTTTCCAGGCAAACAGAAGCCCGTTGGTTATAAACGACCCCTTTTTTCCCTTTCACAGTTCCATCCAGGAAGTTGCCGGTATACACCTGAATACCGGGCTCATCCGTATATACTTCGAGTACTATACCGGACTCAGGCGAAGACAAACGGGCAGCGACAGTAGAAAGATCTCCTTTAGTGTTCAATACAAAATTATGGTCGTAACCGTTTCCATTTTTCAACTGAACAAAATCATAACGGTCTATCTCCCGTCCGATTTCTTTCGGTTGAGTGAAGTCCATAGGCGTTCCGGCCACCGGAACGATCTCACCCGTTGTCATAAAGGTACTGTCGACCGGAGTATACCCATCCGCATTCACATACAACAAATGATCCGTAGCGGCAACAGCCGGATTACCCGACAAATTGAAATAAGAGTGATTCGTCATATTGATCACCGTTTTCTTATCTGTCACAGCCTCGTACTGAATATCGATAGCATTATCATCTGTAAGATGAAAGCGCACTTTCGCCCGTACATTTCCAGGGAAATTCTGATCGCCATCCGGAGAAAAACGGGTCAGTTCGAGAGTCGTACCATCGATCTGATTGGCTTCATATATCTGATATTGCCAACCTTCCGGCCCACCGTGTAAACAATGTCCATAGTTATTCTGCGGCAATTGAATAGTTTCGCCATCGATTTCGATTCTTCCCTGTGCAATCCGGTTAGCATACCGACCGATAGAGGCGCCAAAATCACTGGGTATATTCCGATAATCTGCCAAACTATCGAACCCCAATACCACATCTTTCCTATTGCCATGTTTATCCGGAACCAAAACAGACACGATACGGCCACCGAAATTAGTGATACAAACTTCCATTCCGGCCGAATTCTTCAAAGTATAGAGACCGGCCTGTTTCCCATCGATCTCTGCCTGAAACTTCTTCGGATTCAGTCCGGAAAGAGTTGTCTCTTCCTTTGCTTTTGGGGAACAAGAACTCATGAATCCTGCAACAACCACCAAACCCAATACAAACGTTTTCATAATCTTTGCTATAATTTATGATTTAGATTTCATTTTAGTATGTTCAAATTTTCAGGACTATTCACTTTTGAAACGCCCATATAAGTGTTTAAAAAACACTTCAAATATAGTGTATACAAAACACTTTAAAAACATTTTTTACAACTTTCTTTGAAATATTTTCAATAACCCACTGTATATCTACTGATTACCAAAAGTAATTTAGACTATTTTTAAATAAAAACCCGGATATCACCGACGCCATCGTCGTACTCCTTATTATTAAAAGTACGATAAATTCAGATCCCGATGAACATTTGTAAAATCTGCTTTTTTTACATAAATTGCGCTCCTTTATGATAAAGCAAGAAGCCTGACGCAAACGATAACTTTTTTCGAAAGCAACAGGCAACAGATTAAGACACACCATTAATAAATTTATAACAATAAAGAAATCATGGATACTCGTATCGTAAGAAATCTATTCAAAGAAAAATTCGGAACCGAAGGAATGTTGTATTTCTCGCCCGGTCGTATCAACCTCATCGGCGAACATACAGATTACAATGGAGGATGTGTTCTTCCAGGTGCCATCGATAAAGGCATCTTAGCAGAAATCAAACCCAACGGGACAGACAAAGTCCGGGCCTATTCGGCAGACCTGCAAGCTTATGCCGAATTCGGCCTGAACGAAGAAGATAAACCCGAAGCTTCCTGGGCACATTATATCTTCGGAGTATGCCGCGAAATGCTGAAACGGGGGGCACAAATCAAAGGTTTCGATACCGTTTTTTCAGGTGATGTACCTCTTGGAGCCGGTCTTTCATCATCGGCAGCCCTCGAGAGTACTTTTGCTTTTGCTCTGAATGAGATTTACAAGGCCGGATTCGATAAAAAAGAATTGGTACTGACCGGACAGAAAACAGAACACCATTATTGCGGGGTAAATTGTGGTATCATGGATCAATTTGCATCGGTTTTCGGTAAAGCAGGCAACCTGATCCGTCTGGATTGCAGTACGATGGAATATGAATATATCCCTTTCGATCCACAAGGCTATAAATTAGTATTGATCGATTCTGTCACCAAACACGAACTGGTCGATTCACCCTATAACAAACGCCGCCAATCCTGCGAAAGGGCAGCAGCAGCTATCGCCGGTAATCATCCGGAAGTAAAACTGCTCGGAGATGCAACCCTGGAAATGCTGGAAGAAGTTAAAGATAAAATCAGTGAAGAAGATTACATGCGGGCAACCTATGCTATCCAGGAAAACAGCCGGCTTGCCGATACTTGCGAAGCTTTAAAACGAGGTGATTACGAAACCGTAGGGAAAAACATATACGCTACCCATCATGGCATGAGCAAACTTTATGAAGTCAGTACCGAAGAATTGGATTTCCTGAACGATGTCGCCAAAGAATGTGGGGTAACCGGTTCACGGATCATGGGAGGTGGTTTCGGCGGATGTACGATCAACCTGGTAAAAGACGCTTATTATGACCGATTCATCGAAACAGCGATCAGTCGTTTTAAAACAAAATTCGGTAAAGAACCGAAAGTATATCCGGTAACCATCAGTGACGGAGCACGCAAATTGAATTAAAACAAAATCATCCTAGCTAAAAAATTCATGGAGAGGGACTCGCCGGAAGGTTTTTCCTCTTCATGAAGAGGAAAAATAATAACAATGACAACCTATCCGAACCGGGCAGCCCAATCGGTAACAATCTAGCGTAACACAGGAGACAGGGGGATAAACCACCCCCCCGTCCCCCGTGAGTTATTTTATTTTTTCAGGAAAGCCTGGTATTCTTCCCACAAGCTATCTGTCGTCACTTGCTCGCCGAAAATATGTTTCATGGCTTTATCGAAGCTCCAGGGAACGATCTCTAAAACCGATTTATTGAATTTTCTCAGGAAATCCGGATCTTTGCCGGTCAACCACTCCAGGAAAAAACCGGTCGTCCGGTACCCATCCATCCAGTGTCCTCCCGGTTTACGGCTATCCACCGGGAAAAAGCCATTATGATAACGGACTGCATCGGCCATTCCTTCGATAAATACCCAGAATTCGGTTCCGGGTTTATAACCGCCGATCCCCTGAGGTTCCAATTGGTAAGCATGAGTCAGCTCGTGATAAAGCACTCCCCGGGTTTCATAGAGCACCTTATCGTCTCCCTGGCTATCCTCCGATTTTTCCACCCACCGGGAACTATAGAAAATATTGACCACCGGCGGTTGTCCCCCTTTAGCCGAAATACCGTCGGTATCCTCCAGGTTGTATTCGATTTTCTCTACTCCCGGCATATAATCCGTCGCCGACCAATAAAGCGTCTGAGCTATCCATAAAGCATGTTGTTGGATGAAAGCTTCCGGTTCGGGTACGATCCGTCTATAAATCTGAGCCCCCTTCGTTCCGGCCGCCTTATCTTTAAAATCAATGACAGGATAAGAGAAATTCTTCCAATTCGGAGACTCCCACTTCTGAGCCCATACTCCTTGTGAACAGAATAAAACGAACAGAACAAACAAAACTTTGAAGTCCTTCATATCATACAAAACTTTGAAGTCTAAAAAATCATGAAGGCGATCACTTCGACAAAGTAAAACAGTCGATATCCGGAGCCCAATTATAACTGTTCCCCATCCGGACCGTATTGTATCCGGGTTTCAGAGTCACCGGAACAGTCACAGTCCGCAGCCCGTTATCGTCCCCCAGTTGTTTCAACACCTGTTTTTCCCCATTGACCGTCAGTTCCAGCTGCCGCCCGGCACCCTGTGTATATTGAACGGTCATCCGGTATTGTCCTCCTTTTTCGCTATATATCTCTTTCCATTCTGCATAATTTTCCGGTTGTCCCCCCAAATACCCGACGATCATTTTCCCGGAAGTACCTTCTTGCGGAGTATATCTGACTGCATTCGGATTTTTACCCAAATCATCGAATAAAGGCAGGTGGAAAATATAAAGTCGATTGACCCATTATTATACCCTTAATTGACCCATCAAAAATATCTTAGAATTAAGTAGAGAAAAATGCATTTTAACCCGGGTCAGTTTCAATTATAATTCTTTACAGTAGATACTACTTCTTTTTAGCATTAATCTTTCTTACAGAATCTCCCGTTAGTTCAATTTTGTGTGCAGTATGTACAATTCTGTCCAGGATTGCATCAGCTACAGTAGGATCTCCAATTGCATCATACCAGCTTTCAACTGGAAGTTGTGATGTTATTATGATTGATTTTAGTCCGTGTCTGTCTTCTATTATTTCCATAAGTATTGACCTTTCCCTGGCATCCAGTCCTATAAGAAACAGATCGTCTAAAATAAGCAGTGAACACTTTTCAATTTTTTTCATTTCAGATTCTATAGTTCCCTTG
>OMBQ01001821.1_pt1 | contig 15681 bp, 17 predicted proteins | sample 1674311 | NCBI WGS metagenome assembly OMBQ01 (sample SAMEA103958160, study PRJEB25191) | human gut metagenome | biome: human-associated habitat [ENVO:00009003]; feature: intestine environment [ENVO:2100002]; material: feces | place: Germany | collected 2013/2015 | reverse complement strand
GCGACTTCTCCCGCAACACGCTCTACCGCGCCAAGGCTGACGCCCCGGGCCTGTACACCGGCTTCAGAGGACGCGAGGTAGCCCTGATCGAGCTGCGGAGTCTCTGCATCCCCAACGAGGGCACGGCCTACCTGCTCGACCTGCTGAGTCGCATGACCAACGAGAACAGCGTCAGCACCAACGACAACGGCGTCACGCAGACCGTCGAGGCACGTCAGGGCGTCGCCCTCAACGCGGTCGTCGAGATTAAGCCTCGCGTCATGCTGCGGCCGTTCCGCACCTTCCTCGAGGTGGAGCAGCCCGAGAGCGAGTTCCTGCTGCGCGTGGATCCCGACGAGGGGATCGGCTTCTTCGAGGCTGACGGCGGCATCTGGAAACTCGAGGCGAAGAAGAACATCGCCGACTACTTCCTGAAGAACATGGGCGATCTGATCGACGCCGGCAAGGTCGTCGTCATGCAGTAAGCGAAGCGCCGGGCGGGCTCCGGCCCGCTCGGCTTTTCTGAAAGGAGCAGCACCGTGAAAGAATACGAAACCCTCACCCGTGAGAAGGTCGACGTCGTGCCCTTCGGCTGCGGTATGCCGGAGACTCACCTGATGCAGGACTGGAGCGACAGGATGCTCGACCTGATCCTGAACGGGCCCACCATCAACGGCATCAAGAAGGACGAAGTGCGGGCCATGCTGCGCGAGACCTACACGGCCCTGAAGCAGTACGAGAAGATCGGCCCGATGGCCTCGCCCTTCATCAACGACCCGACGGCCATCGTGGCCCGGGCCTTCTCCGAGCTCTACCCCGGCGTCGAGTACGTCGCGCAGTACGTCCCCGACCTGCGGGACGAGACCAACGGCACCGCCTACGGCCTGACCATCTTTCCAGACGACGGCAGCACGCCGATCGTCTGCATCTCGGCCGAGGCACCCATCAGCGCCGCCCCTGAGCTGCTGGCGCACGAGCTGGCCCACGTCGCCACCCCGGAGGACACAGAGCACGGCGAGAGCTGGAGCGCAGCGTCGGAGGCCATATTCAAGAAGTACAACGAGCTCCTCGACACCATGATCCCCGACGAGCCTGAGCCCATCCTCTCGCCCCACCAGCCCGGAGACGGCGGGATCCTCACCATGCCGTTGCGCGATAACGTCCCGGAGCCTCCGACGGACGACTGGCAGCTCACCACCTGCCCCGTCTGTGGCGCTGAGTGCTGGCAGACAGACACGGCCCGCCGGATCCTCGCACTGGAGCCCGACGTCCGAACCGCCTGCACAGCCTGCGCGCTGAAGGGGCTCGGCAAATAATACTGGAGGTAATACATGAACAACGAAAGAAACAACACGACGGCCGGCGGGATCGGCTTCTGCGGCCTTCTCGCCGCCGCCTTCATCGTCCTGAAGCTCACCGGCGTCATCAACTGGAGCTGGCTGTGGGTACTGGCCCCGATCTGGATCCCGACCGCCATCACCCTCGCCATCATCGTGATCGTGCTCGTGGCCATACTGGTCAGAGAGCTGACGAAGGGAGGCCGCCCGTGATGACCACGGAGGAACGCCGGGCCCTGCTGGATCGTGCGATCACGACCTACGGCGCGCCAGCACAAATGGACATGGCCGTCGAGGAGATGGCCGAGCTGACCAAAGCCCTCTGCAAAATCAAACGGGCACAGGCTGGCTGCGAAGTGACCGCAGCGATCGGCAACGTGATCGAGGAGATGGCAGACGTCCAGATCATGCTCGACCAGCTCCGCATCATCTTCCACCGATCCACCGAGGAGGTCGAGGAGGCGAAACTGGAACGGCTGAAAAACCGTCTTGACGGCCGAAACAACTGGCAGGGCTCCAGCCTCCACAAGTGGATCGAGAAACAATTCTCCACAGGAGGTGACGGCCATGAATAAAGCAACCTGCCGGGGCTGCGGCGCTCCGATTGTCTGGATCAAGACACCGGCCGGGAAGGCCATGCCGTGCGATCCGGCGCCGGTCTACTATAAGGCAGCGCCCGGCGGGAAGGACAAGATCGTCACCACCCGGGGCGAGGTCGTGAGCTGCGAGATCGTGCCCGGAGGTGAGGCCACAGACGCTGGATACCGGCCCCACTGGGCCACCTGCCCGCAGGCCGGGCAATTCAAGAGAGGAGGCCGAGCCCGTGAATAAGATCATCATAAACACCGGCATCACAGCCGGGGACGTCTGCCCCAAATGCCTCGGATCTGGAAAAGTAAAAGCGATGCAGATGGCGAGGTGCATCAACGGGCCGACCGTCCGCGTCGAGGACACGCGAGTCGCCTGCGACCTCTGCGGAGGGAGCGGAAGGCTGAAAGGAGGCAAACATGGCAAAGAATAAACCGCAGCCGCAGGACGGGCCGGAGCTGTCCGAGTACATCACCACAGCGGAGCCGAAGGCATACGCCGACGGCGTCCCCGTGTTCTGCGCCCATGACGCCATCGTGCCGATCAAAGACCTCCGGCCGAACCCGAAGAACCCGAACCAGCACCCGCCGGAGCAGATCAAGCTCCTCGCCTCTATCATCAGAGCGACGGGCTGGCGTGCCCCGATCACCGTCAGCAAGCGCAGCGGGCTCGTCACCAAGGGCCACGGCCGCCTCATGGCCGCGCAGCTCGACGACCTGACCGACGCCCCGGTCGACTATCAGGACTACGCCAGCGAGGCCGAGGAGCTGGCCGATCTGACGGCTGACAACCGCATCGCGGAGCTCGCCACCACTGACAACAAGATGCTCGCCGAGGTTTTCGCCGACATCGACACCGGCGAGATCCCGTTCATGCTCAGCGGCTACACTGAGGACGACTACGGCAACATCGTGACGGCCCTCTCTGAGGCGCTGCACACCAAGGAACCGAGCAGCGACCCCGACGCCGAGATCCCGGCCCCGGCCGCGCCGGTCACACAGCACGGCGACCTCTGGATCCTCGGCCGGCACCGCGTCCTCTGCGGAGACTGCACCCGGCCGGAGGATCGCGCCCTGCTGCTCGACGGCAACAAGCCTGAGATCCTGCTGACCGACCCGCCCTACTGCTCGGGCGGCAGCAAGGAGTCACAGAAGTCGACCGGCAGCATCGGCACCGAGAGAAAGAACGGCAAGGCCCCGAAGATCGCCAACGACATACTCAGCACGCGCGGCTATCAAAACCTGATCCGCGGCGCGCTCACCGACATCCCCTGCCTCTACGCCTACATCTTCACCGACTGGCGTATGTGGGTATATCTGTTCGACCTCGTCGAGGCGGCCGGCTTCGGCGTCAAGTCTGAGATCGTATGGGACAAGGGCACGCCGGGCATGGGCGTCGGCTGGCGCTCGCAGCATGAGCTCATTCTGTTCGGCGCCAAGGCTGCCACCCACTTCGACGGCCACAAGGGCTACGGCAACGTCCTGAGCATCTCCCGCTCCGGGAATGAGCTGCACCCAACGCAGAAGCCCGTCGAGCTGCTGGAGAAGCTGGTCGACAACACGGACTTCGCCACGGGCGTCTACGATCCCTTCGGCGGCTCCGGCACGACGCTGGCCGCCTGCGAGGCATACGGGCAGCCCTCCTACATCATGGAGCTGACGCCCGCCTTCACGGACGTGATCGTCAAGAGGTACATCAGAATAACAGGAAAGACAACCGTGCGCTGCGTCCGTCAAGGCCGAGAGCTACCGCGCGAGGAGATCGCCGCGATCTTCGAGCCTGACGAGGAAGGAGGTGAGCAGGAGTGACGCCCTGACATAATGAGCGAGAAGCCGATCACACAACGGATCAAGGACAGGCTCGCGGCCTACACCGCCATGCTGAGGGACATCGACAACCAGCTCGAACGCCTCGACCGCATGGAGATGACGATGGCCTCACCGCCCGGCCCTGATCTGACAGGTATGCCACGCGGATCCGGCACACCATCCGACCGCACCGGCATGATGGTGGAGCGGAAAATGGAGCTCGAGGAACAGATCGACCGGCTCAAGGCTGAGGAGAAGCAGGAGCGCAACGCCATCGAGGGCCTGATCCTCCAGCTCTCCGACCCCGACGAGCGCGCCGTCATCCGGCTGCGCTACTTCGACCGGGCTGACTGGGAGAGCACCTGCGGCGTCCTGTTCGGTGATCGGCGGGACTACGTCGACAGAGTGGACGCCTACCAGAACAGGACATACAAGATCCACGGCCGCGCCCTGCTCAACCTCGCCGCCGTGCTGGACGAGCTGGAGCCCCTGCCTGAGCTGCGGCAGTAAAACGCAGTAAAAGGAACAAAAGGGAAGTAAAAGGAATTGAAAAGCAGTAGCGACCCGTGCTATTCTATATCCTGCAAAAGACCGCCGGACACACGGGCAACGCCGTGACAATTCCGAGCGGCTGACCAGAGGAAAACCAAATAACAACCGACGGCAAGAGGCCGACGGGCGAACCAACGCCCGCCGGTCTCTTTTTGCATATTCAGGAGGTGACAACAACGGCAAAGGCAACCATCACCATGCAGGTCGAAAACTTCCAAAAGCTCATGGACACCGTCGCGCAGATCGACGAGCGGGGCCGCAAGGCCGTGAAGGCCACCGTCCGCGACGTCAAGGCCAGAGCGCCGAGCTGGATCGCTCAGGAAGTCACATCGGTCTACAACATCAAGAAGGGCGAGATCACCCCGTCCGGCAAGAACAGCAGCAAGCCGAAGAAGATGGCGGGCAGCGTCAGCGTCTCAGGTGAGACCCTCGAGGAGCTGACCATCACCTATTCCGGCCGGCTGCTCACTCCCGTGCACTTCGGCATGACGCCCAAGACCGCACCGCCGGGCAAGAGCTACACGCTGCGGATGCAGGTGGTCAAGGGGCAGAAGAAGGTCATCGGCCGCTACCTGAACACCCGCACCCCGGGCGGCCCGTACTCCGAGCGATCGCACAATATCCTCATGGGGACGGGCAACACCAAGGCCGGCGGCGTCAGCGCCATTCCATTCCAGCGAATGAGCAGGACGCGCACCGACATCAAGAAGTTCACCACCATCTCGGTGCCCTCCATGATAACCAGCGAGCGCACCAATGAGAAGATAATGACCCGACTCCAAGAGGAGACGGCCAAGCGCCTCCAGCACAACCTCGACCGAGCCCTCGGGAAATAGCCCACAGCGGCCCACAGGGCGCAACACCACGGCGCCCGGCACCGAGCCCGGCCAACACCGCCAGACGCGCACAGAGCGCAGCGCAGCGCCTCACAGACGCCTCCACGCGCGCAGCGACGCGCCGAAGGTACTGTGACGGCCCGCTCTGGCCTGCGGTGCTGGCGAGCCCAAAAAACGCGCAGCCGGGAAAAATTTTTTTCGGGCCGTTTCGTTTCGCCCGAGCGGCAGAAAGGAGGGAACGCCATGCCGAACCCAACCAACAACAAGCTCGTCGACAGCAAGACCATCGCGGCCCTGTTCGACATGACGCCCCGCCGAGTGCAGCAGCTCACCAAGGATGGCGTCATCGCCGCGGTCAAGGAAGGCAACGCCAACCGCTATGACCTGCTGCCGACGATCCAGAGGTACATCCGATACCTGACGGCCAAGGCCAACGGCCGGGAGCCGTCGAAGAAGGACAGCGAGATCGAGGGCCGACGTCTGGAGGCTGAGGCTGACCTCAAGCGCAGCAAGGCAGACATCGCCGCCCTCCAGCTCAGTGAGCTCGAGGGCACCATGCACCGCAGCGAGGACGTCGAGGCTGTGATGACCGACCTCGTCTACAATATCAGGTCGATGCTCGTGGCCCTGCCGGGCCGTCTGGCCGTCGACGTCACCGGCGCAGCAACACCCGCCGAGGCGTCTGAGATCATCCGCACAGAGGTCTACAAGATCCTGACGGAGCTGGCCGGTTATAAATACGATCCCGAGGTGTACGCCCGGCGAGTAAGGGATCGGGAAGGCTGGAGCGAGCAGCTCGCCGATGACGCGGACGACTAAAAAAGCCGCCGCGAAGCTCAATACCGCCATCGCCGGAGCGGTCAAACGCTTCGCCCCGCCTGAGAGCCTGACCGTGGACGAGTGGGCCGACAAGCACCGCCGCCTCTCCCCGGAAAGCTCAGCCGAGGCCGGCCCGTGGCGTACCAAGCGCACCCCGTACCTCGAGGAGCCCATGCGGGCCTTTACGGATCCGAAGGTGCACAAAATAGTCATGGTGGCCGCCTCTCAGGTCGGCAAGTCTGAGCTCGAGCTCAACATCATCGGCTACATCATCGACCAAGACCCCGGCAGCATCCTCTACGTCCACCCGACCATCGACGACGCCCGGAAGTTCAGCCGCCTCCGCGTGGCCCCTATGATCCGCGACAGCAAGCCCCTGAAGGCGAAGGTACACGACGTCAAAGCCAAGGACAGCGGAAACACGATCCTCCAGAAGTCTTTCCCGGGCGGTATGCTCACTCTGACCGGCTCCAACAGCGCCTCGGCTCTGGCCTCCACGCCTGCCCGCTATATCATCGGCGACGAGCGCGACCGCTGGGCGACCAGCGCCGGCACCGAGGGCGACCCGTGGGCGCTGGCCGAAGCACGTCAGGCCACATTCTACAACGCCAAGGCGGTCGAGGTCTCCACCCCGACCATCAAGGGCAACAGCAACATCGAAACGAGTTTTTACCAAGGCACGCAGGAACGCTGGTGCCACCGCTGCCCCGAGTGTGGGGAGTACAGCGAGATCGTGTTCGACAATATCCACTTCGACCCGGAGGTCAAGAGGATCCGCGGGAAAAAGTCGTGGAGCCTCAAGAGCGGCGTCTCGTGGAGCTGCCCGGCCTGCGGCTGCCTGATCCCCGAGGACGTCATGCGAAAGCAGCCGGCCAAGTGGATCGCAGACAACCCGGACGCCTACAAAAAAGGCGTCCGTTCTTTTTGGCTCAATGCCTTCTCGAGCCCGTGGACTCCGTGGGAGAAGATCGTCCTCAAGTTCCTCGACGCCAAGGATGACCCGCAGCGCCTCAAGGTCGTCTACAACACCCTGCTCGGCCAACTGTGGGAAGATCGCGGCGACCTCGAGGACGAGGACACCATGCTCGCCCGCCGTGAGGACTACGGCACCCGCCCGGACGGCACCCCTGTGGAGCTGCCTGACGGCGTGCTCGTACTGACCTGCGGCGTCGACACTCAGGACAACCGCCTCGAATACGAGGTAGTCGGTCACGGGAAGTACGGCGAGACGTGGGGCGTCGTCAAGGGCTACATCATGGGCCGGCCAGACACCCCGGAGGTCTGGCAGCGGCTCGATGACGTGGTCGACCACGTCTACAAGTTCAAAAACGGCCGCGGCCTGAAGATCTCCATCACCTGCGTCGACTCCGGCGGCCACTTCACCCAAGAGGTCTATGAGGCGTGCCGGGCCCGCGTCGGCAAGCGTGTCTTTGCCATCAAGGGCAAGGGCGGCGACGGCATCCCCTTCGTCTCGCCCCCGAGCAAGGTGCCGATCCGCGACAACAAGCGGATCACCTGCTGGCTCTACACCATCGGCGTCGACGCCGGCAAGGCGACGATCATGGCTAATCTGAAGGTGCAGGAGCCCGGGCCAAAATACTGTCATTTCAACCGGCACCCCGACGCCGGTTATGACCTCAATTTCTTCAACGGGCTCCTCTCCGAGAAGCTGGTGCTCACGCACACGCGCCGCGGCGACCGCTGGGCGTGGGAGAAACTGCCCGGGCACAACCGCAACGAGGCCCTCGACTGCCGCGACTACGCCAACGCCGGCCTCAAGATCATCAACCCCGACATGGACGCCATCGAGCGCCGCCTGCAAGGGCTGGAGGAAAAACCGAAGGCCCCGCAGCAGCGACGGCAGCGGCAACGGCACAACCGGGCCGACGCCTTCGACGACTGGTAAGGAGGACACACCACAATGAGAAAGACCCGCGAACAAATCGAGTACCAGCTCTCCATCAAGAGGAACCGGCTGGAGCTCTACCTGAAGCGAGAGGCCGAGATGCTGGACGGAGGCGTCCAGAGCTACGGCATCGGCTCGCGCAATCTGGCCCGCTACAACACCGACCTCGGATCCATCCGGGCCGCCATCAAACAGCTCGAGGCAGACATCGAAGCCCTCGAGGCCGCACTGAACGGCGAGAAGCCGCGAAAAGCTGTGGGAGTAGTGCCCCGAGACTGGTGAAAGAAGCCCCGAAAGGGGCTTTTTTCATAGGCCGACGCCGGGAGTTTTCGCTCCTTTTCTCCCGACTCGGCCATCTTCACCATGAAGGAGGTGAGCACCATCAGCAAAAGAAAAAGCAGAAGCCGCCCACAGAACAGGCGGCAGCAGCCGCGCCCTGTGAATAAGGGCTACGGCGACGCCGGCGCGAGCTGGCACAAGAAGGCGACCAAGGGCTTCAGAGCTATGAGCGGCAGCCCGAAGGAGGACATCGACGCCAACAACTACACCCTGCGGCAGCGTGCCCGGATGCTTTACATGGCGGCCCCGATCGCCACCTCTGCCATCCGCACCAACCGCACCAACGTCGTCGGCATCGGCCTCCAGCTCAAGAGTCGGATCGACCGCGAGGCGCTCGGCATGACGCAGGAGGCCGCCGACGCATGGCAGGCTCAGGCCGAGCGTGAGTTCGCTCTCTGGTCTGAGAACAAAAGGGCGTGCGACGCCACCGGCGTCAACAACTTCGCAGCCATGCAGCAGCTCGCACTCTCCTCGTGGCTGGTCAGCGGCGACGTGTTCGCCGTCGTGAAGCAGTACGAGCCGACGCCGCTCACGCCCTACTCGCTACGCCTGCACCTGATCGAGGCCGACCGAGTCGCCACGCCAACGACCTCCGGCATCATCACCCCGATGCTGCTGACCACCGGCAAGGCGGCCAACGGCAACACCATCTACGACGGCGTCGAGGTGAACGGCGACGGCCAGATCGAGGCGTACCACATCCGCAGCACCTACCCCTTCGAGCTCGGCAGCACGACGACAACGTGGGCCCGTGTTCAGGCATACGGCGAGCGGACTGGCCTGCCGAACATCCTGCACGTCATGGAGAGCGAGCGCCCGGATCAATACCGCGGCGTCAGCTATCTCGCGCAGGTCATCGAGCCCCTGCTCCAGCTTCGCCGCTACACCGAGAGCGAGCTGACTGCGGCGGTCGTCGAGTCGTTTTTCACGGCCTTCATCAAGACCGAGGCAGGCGCCGGCGACAACCCGTTCAACGAGGTCGGGAGCAGCCTGCCGGAGGTGAGCCGGGATCCTAACGAGTACGAGATGGGCCCCGGCCAGATCAACATCATGGAGCCCGGCGAGGACGTGACCTTTGCAGACCCCAAGCGGCCGGCCAGTGGCTTCAACACCTTCCTGCGCGCCATCTGTGAACAGGTGGGCGCCGCGCTCGAGATCCCGGCCGACCTTCTGCTCAAGAGCTTCAACAGCTCGTACAGCGCCAGCCGCGCCGCCCTGATGGAGGCGTGGAAGGCGTTCCGCATGAGGCGCAAGTGGTTTGTCGATGACTTCTGCACGCCGGTATATGAGATCTGGCTCTCTGAAGCCGTCGCCCGCGGCCGCATCAGCGCCCCGGGCTTCTTCGCAGATCCGGCGATCCGCGCCGCATACCTCGGCGCCGAGTGGATCGGCCCCTCTCAGGGACAGCTCGACCCGACGAAGGAGATCACGGCCGAGATCCTCGCCATCGGCGAAGGCATCACGACCAGAGAGCAGGCGACCATCCGACTCAACGGCGGTCAGTGGGACGCCAACGTCGACCAGCTCACTCGGGAAAACGAGAAGCTGCGCGCAGCGCAGGGGCAGGTCGACCAGAGCACAGCGGCCAGCGGCACGATCTCCGCAGCTCTGCGGGAGGCGATCGTCGCCGAGACCATCAAAAGCATCAAGGAAGGAGACAAGCATGAGAACGCATAACACTCCCCGGCTCTGCGCCGGGCCTCAGACTGCGGGCACGCCGATCAAGTTCTGGAACGTCGCCAGCATCGGCGACGACGAGGGCGAGATCACCCTCTACGGCGACGTCGTGAGCCGTCAGCCTGTTGACTGGTGGACGGGCGAGCCCGAGCCCGGCCTCTACATCGCGCCCGAGAGCTTCATGGAGGATCTCGCGGCCGTCAAGGGCAAAAGCAATATCACCATCAAGATCAATAGCTGCGGCGGCGACCTCTACACCGGCATCGCCATCCACAACGCCATCAAGGGCCTGACCGGCCACAAGGTCGTCGTCGTGGAAGGCATCGCAGCCAGCGCGGCCAGCGTCATTGCCTGCGCCGGCGACGAGGTGCAGGTCTATCCCGGCAGCATGGTCATGATCCACGGCGTCGCCGGGCTGCTCTACGACTACTACACCCTCGCAGACCTGAAGAAGCTCCAGAAGGACTTCGACGCGAGCGAGCGGGCCATCGCGGAGATCTACCACGCCAAGACCGGCATCGAGGTCGATCAGCTCCGCAGCATGATGACCCGCGAGACGTGGATGGTCGGGCAGGAGGCCATTGACAACGGCTTTGCCGACACCCTGCTCACAGACGAAGGCCCCGACGTCACCCTGAGCGCCGACAAGAAGGTGCTCCTCGTCGCCGGCATCCGGCACGACGTCAAGGGCTTCAGACACATCCCGGGGACGATCCCCATCGACAACAGCATCCACGCCGCCCCTGCGGCTGGAAATAAACACGCGGCCGCCAAGAACGACGGCCCCAAGAAGGAGGACAACAAGACCATGACCCTCGAAGAAATGAGAGCACAGCACCCCGACGTCGCGGCTCAGATCGAGCAGCAGGCGGCCGAAACTGCCAGAACGCAGGAGCGCGCCCGCATCGAGGCCATCGACAGCATCGCCGCAAGTGTGGGCGACGCGCAGCTCGTCAGGGACGCCAAGTACGGCGAGACCCCCTGCACCGCTGAGCAGCTCGCGCTCAAGGCTATGCAGAAGCAGGCGGCCCTCGGTGCCAAGCACCTGAAGGACGCCAAGGCTGACAACGACGAGTCCGGCGCTGCCGGCGTCGGCGCTGCCCCTAACGGCGGCGAGGAAGGCAGCGAAAACGACGACAAGGCAAAGGTGGACGCCATCGTCGGCCTCTACAACTCCACCAAGTCTCAGAACGGAGGTAAGAAGTAATGAGCAAGAGACTGGACGAAAACCTCGGCAGCGTCGGCTATGACGGCCTGATCGTTGCCAACGAGCCCGTCGCTGACGTGTTCACCGTGACCATCCGCAAGGAGGCCACCGCCGCGGCCGCCTATAAGCGCGGCACCGTGCTGGCCCTGTCTGCCGGCACCGCCGGCGACGGCAAGCTGGTGATCCTCGGCTCCACCGCGACCACCAACGAAACCCTGACCGCCAACTGCATCCTCGCCGAGGACGTGGAAGTCGGCACCACCGCGGACGTGACTGTGCTGGCCTACCGCACCGGCCACTTCGCCCGCAACAAGCTGGCCGTCGCAAGCGGCTACACCCTGAAGGCGAACGACGAGGAGGAGCTGCGCAAGGCCGGCATCCTGCTCTCCGACGCCATCGAATACTAAGAGAAGGAGGACAACAAAATGCCTTTTAACTTCTACGACACCCACACGCTGCTCATGGCCGTGCAGCAGCTCACCCCTGCTGCGACCTTCCTGCGTGACCGCTACTTCCCCACCAACGACGCGAGCGACATCTTCGCCACCGACGACGTGCTCGTCGAGTTCCGTGACGGCAGCAAGAAGCTGGCGCCCTTCGTGGCCCCTCGCAAGGGCGGCGTCACCGTCCTGCGCGCCGGCTACAATATGGAACGCTACACCCCGCCCTTCGTGGCTCCCCGTCGCGTCCTGACCCTCGACGAGCTGCGCAAGCGCGGCTTCGGCGAGGCTCTCTACTCTCAGCTCACCCCTGAGCAGCGCCAGCAGACCCTCATCCTGCGCGACGCTGACGAGCTGGGCGAGCTCATCACCAACCGCGAAGAAGCGATGGCCGCCGAGACCATGCTGACCAATGGCTGCGTGATGAAGCACATCGCCGACGACGTCGACAAGGCCGACGAGATGGAGATCCGTTTCTACTCCGAGGCCAGCAACCCTGCAACCTACACCCCGACGGCCAAGTGGGACGCCACCGGCGGCAAGATCCTGAAGGATCTGGAGGCCATGATCCGTATGCTGACCAAGCGCGGCCTCCGCGCTTCTGATCTGGTCTGCTCCCCGGACGTGGCTGACACCATCATCAACGACGCAGCCGTGCAGAAGCTCCTCGACAACCGCCGCATCGAGATCGGCAACGTGGAGCCTGAGCTGCTGCCTGACGGCGCCGCCATCGTGGCCCGCCTGAACGTCCTCGGCCGCATCATCAGCGTCATCTCCTACGACCTGACCTACACCGACGACGAGGGCAACGACAAGCTCTACATCCCGTCCGGCAAGTGCGTCCTCACCGCTCCCGGCGCTGGCCGCACCGCCTACGGCGCCGTCTCTCAGGTCGAGCAGAGCGACGGCGAGTTCCACACCTACGCCGGCCGCCGCGTGCCGAAGTATGTGAGCAGCGCCGAAGGCAACAGCCGCACGCTGACCATCTCCAGCCGCCCGCTGATGATCCCCAACAACAAGAACCCGTTCATCGTTGCGGACGTCCTGACGGACTGAGCGCAGCAGAAAGGAGCAGAGCATGATCCAGATCATCAAGGGCACCTTCGGCTACTATAACGGCCGCAAGGTGATCCCCATCACTGAAGCAGACGGCCCTCAGAAGTTCGACGACGAGCTGGAGGCCCGTCTGGTGAAGGAAGGCGTCGCCAAGTACATCGGCGAGTTGGGCGAGACTGCCGAGCAGCCCGCACCCGCTCCCGGCGACGACGCCGACGAGCCTGCCAGCACCAACACAGCGGCCGACGAGGCCCCTGAGTACAACGAGGACATGAAGCTCGACGAGCTGAAGGAAGTGGCCGCGCGCTATGGCGTGGACGCCTCTGCTATGCGCAAGAAGGCCGACGTCATCGCTGCCATCGAGGCCGCCAAGGCCGAGCAGCCTGATGACGGTGCCGACGACGAGGAGCCCCCTCAGATCGGCGCCGCCGATCCCGTCTGATGGCCTTCAGCTTCAAGGCGATGGTCGAGGCTGACCGTCGGCGCACGTTTCTCAATCTCGACGAGTTCGGTGAGAAGCACACCGTCGAAGGCAGAGCCATCGCCGCCGAGCTGGACGACAACGCCCTGAAGGAACGCCAAGGGGGGCAAGAGCTGAGCGTCGCGGAGTCCTCTCTGCTGCTTTACGCGGCGGTCGAGGATCTGCCCGCTCGGCGCCCGGCGGGCGAAGGGCTCAACGTCGACGGCCGCGAGTACATCGTCAACGACTGGAGCGAGGACATGGGGATCGCCACCGTGGCCCTCGGCCAGACTGTCACCATGTAGGAGGTGCCCCATGTCCATCGTCAACAGCATCGAAACCGTCCGGGACTGGCTGACCGCCGAGGTCTGCCCTCTGGTCAAGCTGAAGCTCCCCGACGACAACGCAACGGACGCCTCCTACCCATACAAGCTGGTAAACCCGGCCGCGTTCTCGCTTTTCGTACCATCGAAGGACAGGACGCCCCCGAACATCGCCGCGCCGATCCCGTCGGTCTGCGTGCAGATCGTTCAGGGCGACGACGACCTGCTCCAGAGTGCCCGAGACATCAAGATCCGGCTCTGCTTCTCAGCGTGGGATCCCGGCTACCACGGGCCCGACATCTTCAAGCCGAAGGGCGACGGCAGCGGCACCTACATCCAGCAATACAACGAGGCGGCGGCCTCCTACTTCGTGAAGAACGGAGAGGGCTGGCGTGACGCATGGAATTTTGTGGACACAGCTCTCCGGCTGATTGAAAACGCCGAGTACCTCGGCGACCTCCGCGTCATCAAGGAGAAGGGCATCACCTTCGGCCCCGTCGCGGAGCAAGACGCCGTCCCCGACTTCTACCCGTACTGGTTTGCATGGGCTGAGTTCTCCGTCGAGGAGACCCTGACCCGCAACCCGAAAAGCTACCAACACCTGCTTTAATGGCAGCCGCTCGGCTGCTCTAATTTCATGCAAAGGAGGATAAGCAGATGGCAAACGAATACCTCTACGGCGCCTACGGCCACATCGGCGAGACCGTGGCACAGAGCGCCGTGCAGGCGGGCACCACGCCGGTCTATATCGGCACGGCACCCGTCAACCTCGTGCGCGGCTTCGGCGAGGCCGGCATCATCAACGCGCCGATCAAGATCACCAGTCTGGTCGACGCTCAGAAGAAGATCGGCTACTCGGCCGACTGGGGCACCTTTACCCTGTGCGAGGCCGTGTACGCGCATTTCAACAACACCCTCGGGAACATCGGCCCGATCTACGTCATCAATGTGCTCGACCCCTCCGCGGGCAAGCACCGCAAGGAGACGGCCACTACCAAGACCCTCACCTTCACCGGCGGCCGCGCCGAGTTCGCCAGCGACAAGATCATCCTCGACACCCTGACCATCGCAAAGAATGACAGCGGCAACTACGTCGAGGGCACCGACTACGCTGTGGACTATAACTTCACCAAGGGCACGGTCATCATCACCAGCCTGAAGGACGACGCGCGGCTCGCCGGCAGCCTGACGGCCAGCTTCAGTGAGGTGGACGACTCTGAGATCGCAGACAGCGACATCATCGGCGGCGTCACCTCCTCCGGCGAGTACAGCGGCCTGAGCGCGATCGCGCTGCTCTATCCCGAGCAGTTCGCGGTCTGCAATCTGATCGCGGCCCCCGGCTGGAGTCACAGCCCTGCCGTCTACAACGCCATGCTGACGACCTGCAAGAAGATCAACGGCCACTGGGACGCCTTCGTCGTGGCCGACCTGCCCCTCGTGGACAGCACCGCGCAGGCGGTCGACACGATCACCAAGGCGATCGCATGGAAGAAGGCCAACGCCTTCACCGGCGAGCGCTCTAAGGTCTACTGGCCGCAGGCTGTGGACAACCTCGGCAACGTGTTCCACCTGAGCACGCTGGCCGTGGTCGAGCTCATGCGCGCCGACTTCAGCCACAACAGCGTCCCGATGGAGACCTGCGGCAACAAGGCGATCCCCGTCATCAAGCAGTATTTCGGCGCCAACGCGAAAAACCGCGGCTTCGACCAGCAGAGCGGCAAGGAGCTGACGCAGAACGGCATCAGCACCGCCGTCGCATGGGGAGGCGAGTGGGTACTGTGGGGCGACCATACGGCCGCCTACACATACGGCGCAGACGTGGATCCTCGCGCGATCTTTGACGTCTCCATGCGTATGCTCATGCACATCACCAATAGTTTTCAGCGCGAGTGGAGCCATGAGATCGACAGCCCTATGACCCGCGCGCTGAAGGATCGCATCATCAACCGCGAGCAGGAGAAGCTCGACGGCTATGTCAGCATGGGCGCGCTGCTCGGATCCCCTGTGATCCTGTTCCTCGAGAGCGAGAACAGCACCACGGACGTGATGAATGGCGACTTCCGCTGGGACATCGCCGTCACCCCGACCCCGCCCCTCAAGTCTGCGAGCGTCTACGTCGCCTACACCGACGCGGGCTTCTCTGTCTACTACGAAGGAGGTGACGAGTAATGGCAAACCTGTGGCTCGACCTGAAGGGCCCCATCCTCGCCGATACCGTCTATGTGGACGGCGTTCTCGCCGCCAAGGACGTGACCATCGCCCTGCCTCCCGTCAACCTTGTGACGGCTGACTTCAAGGCGATGGGAACCTACACGGCGCCGCTGCCCGGCCAGATCGAGGCGATGGAGGCGTCC